>Ga0181357_1000196_pt1 | contig 21326 bp, 29 predicted proteins | sample Fa13VDMM110DN_FD_130094 | JGI IMG/M metagenome (GOLD analysis project Ga0181357, IMG submission 130094) | Freshwater viral communities from Lake Michigan, USA - Fa13.VD.MM110.D.N | ecosystem: Environmental > Aquatic > Freshwater > Lake | place: USA: Michigan | collected 2013-09-24 | reverse complement strand
TGGACAAATCTGTACAGAGGTGAGCATACTATCATAAATGCACGCCGGGTGCAGGTGACCAACGATTCCATCATCAACCTTGATGGCAAGTTGTATCCGCGATCCATGGTTCACCACTATAACGCTGACATGGTGAGTCAGATCGTAGCGGAAGCAGAAAACATGCAAATAGCTGAGAAGAAGCTCATGAAGCTGCTCAGCGAGTTGAATAAACCCACTTGACATAGAGGTCAAGATAGGGTATAATTTAGATACTGGGAGAGGATTGACCTTTCCTTTTAGCTGGAGGTGTGTCATGAAGGGTTTGGCGTTTCGCACGATCATGGAAAGTGTCGCCCAGGGAGGTGTCGTCTCTCGCCACACGCAGGAAGTGGCTAAGCATCTGTTGGCGTTGAATGACGCCGAGCAGCAGGCCGCCATCGCGAAAAGCAGACTCCATGCGCTACTTCAGCCGCCCAAGGCTGAGGCCGCTTGACATAGGGGTCAAGACAGGGTATAATATACATACTGGAGAGAGGTACGGCTCAATGGAGAGCGACTTCTGAAGGCTCTGGTGTGGTGCGTAGGCTCAACAAGTGAAATGGACAAGTACCCGGCTACCTTGTGGGTTGGTAGGTAAACCCTCCGATCTGCGTCCTAGGCATACAGCCAGTGGCGTGGATGTCGAGTGTGTGTGTCCGTCCCGTGAATGCGAGACGCTGAAGCGCCACGGATACGTACACAATGGAGCGGGCTGGGAGGTAACACTCCCGGCCCGTTTCGTTTCTAAATAGCAGGAGAATAACATGCGTACCAAGAAGCAGAGATATTGGCGGTCGGGGTCGCGGTCGCGGTCGGGGTCGCGGTCGGGGTCGGGGTCGTGGTCGTGGTCATGGTCGGGGTCATGGTCGGGGTCGGGGTTGGAGTCGCGGTCGGGGTCGCGGTCGCGGTCGTGGTCGCGGTCGTGGTCGATACCACTATAAGGAGTGTCTATGCTTGTATCTCGCGCGTACGATTTGGTTAGCTTGGCAAGCGCTAATAAAGAAGTTCCTGAGGAACCTTTGTGGCGTATGCTTGAAGCACTTGTCGAATACGACAAGGCCAAAGTGCGTGTGTTGGTGCCAGGCTCTGAGCTTGAGAAGGATCTTCTTGAGCTTGAACATAACCTAAGTCATGAACATTAAGCGTATCGTCCCCTTCGTCTAACTGGCCTAGGACGCGAGCTTAAGATGCACAAGTTGCATTGTATGCTTGTATGTAGGTTCGAATCCTGCAGGGGACACCATACGCACTAAGAGAGGGGACATGCGTACCAAAAAACAGAGAAGCTGTATGTATGGGTCGCGGTCGGGGTTGTAGCAATAACTATCATCAACACACAGGAGAACGTCATGAAGGTGCTTACCAAGGTTACCGAAATCGAGGGTGAAGGGCTTGTGGCTCTTCTCGACCAGCGCGTCACGCTGTTCTGCAGCGCGTACATCTACACCGGAAAGCTTGTCGGTGTGAACGACACCTGCGTCAAGCTGCAGGATGCCGCCATCGTCTATGAGACGGGCGAGCTGGGGTCCAAGACGTGGAAGGACGCACAGAAGCTTCCGAACGACTGGTACGTGCAGACCAGCTCCATCGAGAGCTTCGGCATTCTGAAGTAACGTCATCACACAGGCGTTAGGGAGACTAACATGATGCATGATGTTCAGCTTACCATTCAGGTAGGGCCTGGTGGTATTGGATTAGCTATCCTAGGAATGTTGTGTTGCCTTTCCGCCTGGATAGCTTATCTCGTCCTTTGATACGAAATCGTCCCCTTCGTCTAGTGGCTCAGGACTCCGCGAATTAAGTAGTGGGAACGTTGGTTCGAATCCAGCAGGGGACACCAAACACACCAAGGTCCTTCAGCAATGACGGAACTAAGCCAGAGCCTTGGTAAATATATGCAGTCCGTTGCATAGGCCAGTGCAAGCAGCCATACGCGTAGTGTGGCTTAGTGTAGGTACCGCAGCTTGCATTGGTCTGAATAACGGAGTAGTGTTACTATCATTCGTGCCGCTGCAAGTGCGTGTGCACAAGTAGAGCCGGTGGAATCACGATGTGAAGACTAGTACGGTAACGTCGGAAGACTTCACATCAGAACGCCACAAAATCCGAACGTAGTATGGGGTCGTTCCCATCCAAGTAGGATATAGTGAAAATTCGCGACCGGCGGCATTTCGTTAAGACTAACATGTGTTAGTCCGTCCCTTTCGTCTAGTGGTCTAGGACAAGCCCGAAGCTTATTGCAAGCTAAATGACGGCGTAACGTTGGTTCGAATCCAGCAAGGGACACCAAATTTCGAGGGGTAGCTCAATGGGAGTCACAGAGCGAGCCATGTTAGGCTAAGGTTGCGGGTTCAAGTCCTGCCCCCTCGTCCACTAACAAGATAGGTGCTTAATGCGAGTACACACACTTTTCGTTCAATCCATCGGGCCGAAAATAAAGTGGGACGGCATGACCGTCGAGCTGCCTCTGTACATGAGGTACGACAACCTCGAATTGAACGAAGAGCAACTATCATCTGCGCGTATCATAGCACGCAAGCATGTAGTTAGTTTCTTCCAGAAGCACAAGGGCCGGATGCCTACAAATCCGCGCTTTGTAGAACAGGGGCCGCAATGAAGTGGCAATACTACAGTCCATTGAACAAGAGGTGGCTAGTAACTAGCTCTCTTGGCTCTGTAATGGCGGTACGTCTCGGGTTTCTCGTTCGCCAGGTCTACAGGCCATGAATAAAGATGTCTACGCGTTTTGGTATTTCCGGCGCAAGGCAGCGGAAATGCTCAGGCGCAGCCCACATTCCAACGTGAGCGTGGCGTTGTTCCTTAAATGGGAGCAGCAGTCGTACAACAACAATCGTCCTGATCTTCCCCCCATGCCGCCTATCGCCACTGGTATGCGGTTAACCCCTCTCCTGAGGAGCGTAGCATGAAGAGCACTCGTGAACTGCACACTGACGGCAACTTCAACAAGAAGCCGTTCCGTACCAAGGCACAGAAGCAGGAGGCGAAGGCTAAGGCCACTCAATGGAAGGGTGCTTGGTATTCCAGCGCTCCGACCAGTCGTCATGCTCCGCGTGCTGAGCATCGCAACGCAGGGTAATATAGTCATGCGTACCAAAAAGCAGAAATATTTGCGGTCGCGGTCGTGGTCGTGGTCGTGGTCGGGGGCGCGGTCGACTTGACATAGCGATCTCGATGTGAGATAATATACATACTGGAGAAGGAAAGTCTAAATGAAGCGTGTCTATCTTGCTCTGGCCATCATGGTCTCGGCTGTCGGGTTGAGTGCTTGCGAACGCGAGGCTGACGTTGCCTCCCGTAACGTGTCGCGTGCTGCTGATGAATTCGAGGTCGTGCGTCGCATCGTCTTCGTCAACTCCTGGACGGACAACTACCTGCTGTCCATCGAGGGGCACCAAATCTTTAGGAATTCCATTCACGGAAACGTGATTTGCCTACGGGCTACTAGGGTACTATAAAATTGGTCTAGCCGTTGAGTGGTAATTGTACCAATGTTCCTAAATTATAAGGCTTAAATTACATGAATATCTTTTACCTAGATAAAGACATCCATAAATCTGTACAATATCTGGTAGATAAGCATGTAGTTAAAATGCCATTGGAAACAGCGCAGTTACTTTGTAGCGCAGCAATTATCAACGGTGGCGTAGCTCCGTATAAGCTAACTCATGCAAAGCATCCTTGTACTATTTGGACAACAAATAGCTTGGGCAATTTCCAATGGCTTAGGGAATATGGTATTGCATTATGTGCTGAATACACGCACAGATATGGTAAGGTACATAAGTGTGAGCAAATCATTAAGAACTTAGTTGCTGCTAATTTTGCAAATAGAAATTTCTATGATCCTCCTCAATGTATGCCTGATATTTATAAGAATGACGATACTGTCCAGGCGTATAGGAATTACTACTCTCAAGGCAAGTCCCATTTGTTCAAATGGTCTGGCAGGGATAGGCCAGAATGGATTAATGGCCCCATAGCTCAGTGGATAGAGCAAGAGGTTTCTAACCTTTAGGTCGGGGGTTCAAATCCCTCTGTGTACTGGGCTCGTAAGAAGTTCAACGTGAAGCCTGTTGTGTACAAGGAATAAAGATGATCAAAGAAGTAACGCGCATCGCGCCGTCTCCGACTGGCGACATGCACATCGGCACCGCTCGCACCGCCTACTTTAACTGGCTGATTGCTAGAGCGACCGGAGGTAAATTCATCCTTCGCATTGACGACACTGATCTCGCACGCAATGACGAGAAGTGCGTCGATGTGATTCATCAGGTGATGCAATTTCTGGGGCTCAACCATGACGAAACTTTCAGACAATCTCAGCGTCTCCAGCGTTACCGCGATGTGGCGGAGAAACTGGTTGGTAAAGGGCTCGCTGTTAGAGCAACTAACGGCGCCATCCTCTTTCAGCCCAACTACTACCCTGGACACTTTCACGATACTGTCGCAGGGGACATTGCCATCACCGACAATGACAAGAAAATCATCAACGGGATGGTTCTCTTCAAGGGCGAGGATAAAGGTGCTGGGCCGACCTATCATTGGGCCTCTGTTGTGGATGATGCTGATTTCTGTGTTACTAGGGTGGTTCGTGGTGTAGACCACCTTACGAATACTGCTAAGCATCTGGTTCTTTATCACGCTATTGAGCAGGCCCTTGGTGTAGGTCTCATAATTCCCAAATTCAGCCACCTTGGCCTCATCATGGGGCGCGATCCCGAGACGGGTAAGATCAAGAAGCTCTCCAAGAGGGATGGAGCTTCGTCCATGCTCAAGTACATCGAGGATGGGTGGCATCCTGATGGATTGCTCAACGGAATGTTGCGCCTGGGCTGGGGGCCGAAGGTGGACAACAAGGCCAATACTATCATGAGTCGGCGTCGCGCCACTAATATGTTCATTCATGAAGGCAACATGAAGGCCAATCCGGCCACGCTCGACATGGCCAAGCTAAAGTGGTACGACGAACAGTATAAGAAGGGTGCGACAGGGGAATAACATGCGTACCAAAAAGCAGAAATATTTGCTGTCGCGGTCGGGGTCGTGGTCGGGGTCGCGGTCGGGGTCGTGGTCGGGGTCGCGGTCGGGGTCGCGGTCGCGGTCGTGGTCGGGGTCGCGGTCGTGGTCGCGGTCGTGGTCGGGGCCGACTTGACATAGCGATCTCGATGTGAGATAATATACATACTGGAGAAAGAAAGGTTCAACATGCTGACCTACGATATGAGCATTTCGCGCCGTCAATACGATGGTATGTGGGCTGTGTGGGCCTTGATGCCTGACCCCACCCTATCGCCTGAGGATCGCGCCACACTCAAGGTGTCGAGCTTCCCCAGCGCACCCAAGACGATGACCCCACCGTTGCGATGGGTGCTTATCGACGTGTGCGGCGATGAGAGTGAGGCTCGTCGAACAACCCACATGCACATCAAGCACTGACCTATCTCATTGTCCCTTTCGTCTAGCGGTCTAGGACACAAAACAGTCTGTAGACAATATATAGGCGTCATCCCGTAGTTCGTAAGTCCAGCAGATAGATCGACGTAATCCCTGTTTATTAGTTTGTTTACTGTTGTAATCAGGGGATCTGTTTTGCTTCTGGTAACCCGACAATGCGGTCAATAACCTATTGCGTGCTACAATCTATTGTTTTGTACGTTGGTTCGAATCCAGCAAGGGACACCATTAAATGCGCGTCCAGCAGCACAATGATAAAGTGCGTAAGCTGTGGATAGCAAATAAACAATAGCTGTGTGCTGTGTAGGCACGCGCCGCGCTTTTACTTTGGGGTCGTCATGAATCAAGAAGATATCATTGCGTTGGCAGTCAACCACGGGCCGTTGACTAACAAGTTACTTATGCAAATGCGTAACCTCCATTATGGAGTGTACGGCATCCCTCTGGTCGTTAAGACCGATGGAGACGCTATAACTACACATCCTAATCTGTGGTTCGGATACGCTGGGTACAATCACCCAGAGGAACTTAAGAAGAAGTATGAGTTGCCGGGTAAGATAGAAAACTATCGCTGCATCGTCGGTGTGTTAGACGAAGCAAAGATTGAACGCCAAGAGTCTACTAAACTTGGACGTTTCATCAAAAAAGCGTACGGCGCTCGTGCTAATGAAGTCAAAGACAACCAAATTCGCGATCTATCGGAGAAGCTTCGTATGGCCCTAGACCCTGAAGGACTCAAGAAATTCGTGATCTTTCCTGACACGATTGAGTCGTACTACGACATGTTCGACATGAACAACGGCTCTTGCTTGCAGGTTGGTACGCATCATTACGGTGATGCTGTAGCTGCACAGTGGGAGTTGATGCACAAGCATCATGGTATGCACCCAGGTGCGTGGATCATGTACAACCCACGCCTTCAGGGCGTGTATATGGTTGACGGCAAGCGCAAGACTGTTGCGCGTGCTATCCTGTATATGCACGAGGGTGTGGCTGTAGGATTCGACTACAGTAAGGGACTTGGCATGAATAGCTTTGTGCTGGAAATGCTGCTGTTCAACAACGTCATCAAGGCTGAAGATAAGCTGTGCACCTGGAGGAACGATAAACCGTTTACCATTCCTGGCGTGCGTCTACCTGATGATCAAGAGGTGTACTTCCCTTGGCCTACGCTCGATCCGCCTGTCAAGGCTGATGACATGTACGTCGCTTATGATGCAGAGACTGAGACTCTTCGTTGCGCTGATAGCCCTCAGCACCCTTACCTTAAGGGCTTCGAAGCGCACAATAGCGGAGACCGCTACTCTCACAAAGGCTTCGCCAAGGCCAGCAAGTACGGATATAAGCTTAAGAAGGTGGCGTGATGTCTGTACCGTCCTTTGAAGAGTGGGTTATACCCCCTACTTCCAATAAACCGTTTCGTGGCTACGTGGAAAACTGGAGCGTTAAGGGCGGGGCTCTTAACGGATGTATAGTCGGCGTGGATGCTCTGAATGGTAGAATATGGCGTCCAGAAGAACTACCGGCACGGCTTGGGGCTATTTATAAAATTCTAAGCCCTACTGTAGTGGAGACACAGAACTACCACTATATCCTTCAAGGCCCGGAGAAGGTTCGATGAGCGAGTTTGAGACAACATGGTTGGCTAAGCACGCCGAGAGTTTGAAGATTCTCGTTGAGTGTTCAGTTGCTCGTGATAAGGTTAATGAAGTAGTGCTGGAACTACTATCAGACAACGAGGAGCAGCGTTGATGTATACTGTCGGTAATTGGTGGGAGTGGAGAGATCGGAATATGGCTATGCGCGGTGCCGCTACTATGGCTAAACGTATTAAGCACCCCATCTATCTTTACAAAGGTAAAGAGCTTTTTGCTATTTGGAATTCTGACTGAGGGTAACTTCCGTCAGCTTCGCGCCCCCCTGCGTAGTGTGGGGAAAACGGCAACAACAGGAGTTACTCAAATGCCGTTCATTACTGGTGCTACCCGGGTTCGTCGTGAGACCGCCCCGGTTCTTACTCGTGGTCAGGTTAAGCCGGGCCAGGTGTTCAACGTGAAGCGTCGGGACGAGTCTTGGTCGAAGACCAAGTACGCGTGCATCGACAACAACGGTCGCTTCTACTCGATGCGTATCACTCCGGAAGGTGACATGCTTCTTGCGGCTACCGACAACACCAAGTCGGCCGTCCGCATCGTCGGCAAGTGGGAGCTGAAGGCTACCCTCTTCCGGAATGGTGATCGCAAGGTCACTACTCGTGGTCGTGTGACTGACGGCCAGCTCTACTCCGTTAAGGGCGGCAAGAATACGTACGCCCATGTCGGCAAGCTGAATTCTGGGAAGTTCTTCTCTATGATTCTGAACGCCGATGATCATGCCACGACCACGGATGCTAACAAGCGCGTCCAGATCGTCGGCACGTACACCATCGACGTTACGACCGTCGTGTAATCATAACTACTACGTGGTTTACCTTGAGGGGGGTTCGTCCCCCCTCATTTCTTTAGGGCGGAAAACATGACTCGATTTTCTAATCTTAAGCCGCTTAATGAGCTTCGCGAGACTAATCTTGCGAAATTCTATTCGTACAGCAAGGCATTTCCGGATGCTATCAAAGAGACTCCTGAACAGCATATCGCAAAGTACGATGAATTGGCTAAGGATGCGACCTTTCTAGCAGCACTCCGCGTCTTCAGGATTCTGACGATAGAGCAGGATAAGCTCGTTCCAGCCCTTAATGCTGCGGCGGCTCAGGTTGGTTATGGTGACTACTCTACCATGGCTATTGTGGATAGCGATGGGACTAATCGTCGAGTGTTCATGCTCCCAGGGTCGAAGCCGGAAACTATCAGAGTGTTTCCGGAAATTTGGGTTACGTCTGCAAACCCCCGGCACAGCCCACCTCCGTATAACGTAGGTCTGCTTGTAACTCCCTATTCAGTTGAATTCATCAAGCATTGGTGGGAGCGTACTAAGAAGCACCCACAGGCTTGGGCTCCGCTCTCGCGTGGACTCACCCGCATGTTCAAGAGCGTCGAGGTATCTGTCGCAGTTGCGCTCACTCGCTACACTTCTATGAAGGCCTACATGTCAGAGGCTACTATCAACAAATTCGCCGAGGTTGTAGTCAATTTTCGTCGCCCGGCAGAGCTTGTTGAGGCACGCACACCTGACGATTTCATGGAGATGTATTGGAACAACGACACTGGCCCAAGCTCTTGCATGACTAAGAATGGAGCTAGTCGAGATTGGAATAGCCTGCCTAACCACGACAAAGTTCATCCGTGTGCTTGGTATTCATACACTGGCAAGACGTACGGTCTGTATCTCAAAAAGGGTAATGAGATCATCGCCAGGGCTATCATCTATGATGCCGGGCAGGGCGACAAACCTAAATGGACTATGGGACGTGCGTATTACAGCACCACATTTGCCTTCGAAAAGTTCAAGCAGGAAGCCAGGACTTGCGGCATCAATGTCGACAATCCTATCAAGGGTATGGAAATCAATAACGATGGATGGGACTTCGAAGTTCCTGTCGTCAATTCCCGTGATTTTGGACCAGTAGTTCCTATTCCATTCGTGGATAACGTCAGGTATGGGTTCAAACTATCTTTGTCAAACGACAAGACTAAGGTTAGATTTGTCGGAGACAAAAGTATCCATGTCGTTCAGGTTCGAACTCCTGTCGGGTATTTCTCCGTGGGGTCCATCAATGGGGCTAAATGTGAGCATTGCGGTGTAATGTGGAACACCGCTAGAGGTATTCGCACGGAAGATGGTCATCTGTTCTGCTCTGCCCCATGTGCTGCGGCTAAAGAATACATCTCAGCTAAGGATGATGTCGGCGGCAATCGTTATGTCAAGAGGGAGAATGCTTACACTGTCGAGTTCGCCGGTGACAAAAAGCACGTCAATGGTATCTGGTACAGCACTAACGAAATGTCAGCTATGAGGGCGTATGGGGCTTTATCTGCGTTGCATTTCGACAAGGCATCGGAGATTTTGCTGGATGCTGAAGACGACGAAGTCTACCGTCCAGCGCATCAAGATGTCTCAATTACCGGAAACTCTGGTACATTCAGTCGTGCTATTCCAGTAACTGCAACTCCTATTAAGGTTGAAGGAGGTCGCATCTACGTGGCCCCGCAATCTAGCCGTATTCCTTTCCAGGTCAAGCTTGTCAAGGAAGTGGAATTCGCTGAGAACTACCAACCTATTTCAGATGAGCTTAAAGCACTTCTGGATGAAGCTGGTAGGGGATTTCACGATCCTGAGGATTTAGGTCCTCCCCCTCATATTAAACACAAGCAGAACGAGGTAGCCCCCGGAGTGTTGGCAGGAGGTTACGGTAATGAAATGGGTAAAGAGCGTAAGCGCCCGCTTGTTCGTTTCAATCCTTAATACTAAGGAATACGTCATGTCCGCCAAAACCGTAGTTCGTTACATGCAGTCAGGAGACGTTCAGCAGAGTGATCAGGTTGATGTTGTCACTTTTAACGCCAGGCAGATCAACCCGATTTTGTTCAACCTTCTGACTGTCAAGACTCCTAGCGGACATGAGCAGAACGTCATTCCGCGTATCGTTCGTATGATCAAGGGGTTTGATCAGAGCACCAAGATTACTGTCGATGGGGTGAACAATCTCATTGTCGAAATAGGGGAGCGCGGCAAAGACCACAACACCATGTTCTCATGCCACACTGACACTGTGCATAGAGAGCAGGGCGCCTTAACCGTGGTGATGACAAATAAAAAGTACAAGAATGGAGAAGGATTCTTGTACGGGGCAAGCCGAGACGCCAAGACAGGTAAACTCAAGGCTGAGGTGCTGGGTGCAGACGACCGCGCAGGTATCTATCTCATGCTTCGTATGATCCAGAAGAAGGTGCCGGGGCTGTACGTGTTTCACACCTGGGAGGAGTCTGGAGCTAAGGGCTCCAAGTACATTCTGGAGAAGACTCCTAAGCTGCTTGAAGGTATCAAGCGTTGCATCGCTTTCGACAGGAAAGGTTACAGCGATGTGATTACCAACCAGCGTGGGCAGCGGTGTTGCTCTGATAATTTCGGTAAGGCCTTGGCCGCTGAAATCAATCTCAATATGAGCGCCCGTAAGAATCCATACACATCTGGCGCTGTCGGTATGTTCACGGATTCGGCTACGTACCTTGAAGTTATCCCCGAGTGCACCAATATCTCCGTGGGGTATTTCGATCAACACACCAGCAACGAGAGTTTGGATTACGTGTTTCTTCAGGATATTATGCTTCCTGCTGTTCTTCGTATGAAGTGGGAGACATTGGTAACGGAGCGTGATCCTAAATTTCGCGAGTATAGGTCGTATACTCCGCCGTATCAGCCCCCGTTTGCTTATAGTGCTGAGAGGCTTCCCAGCACAGGGTTGACGTTGGCACTGATTATGCCGGAAGGTAAGCTGCTTGAAGACGCTCAGTTGCGTAGTAAGCTCGATATGCTATTGGATGATTTTCAGATCATCCGTAGCAATAAGGTGACGCAGCTAGCGCATCTGATTAAGTCTCTGTACCTGCTTGGTACGACTCCACTACCTAAGGAGCCGACAGCAGCAGACGAGGTCGAGACTCCTGAAATACAGCAGGCTAGGGCAGAAGACGAGCTACCTGAATCTTCAAATCTGCCGGCTGTAATCCAACATGGAGTCATTGGGAAATACAATCACGGCCTTGCTAATCAGGTGTGGATACTCGACAACTGCATCAAGCAGGCACTTGATCTTTACAACAAGGCTGAGGAAAAGCTTCAGTTGAGCGTGGAATTCCAGAAGGCGTTCAATGACACTGTGATCGGCGCTCACAAGTCAATTGAAAAAGAAATCAAGATGTGGCAGGCACAGAAACTGCCAGTGGAGCGTGTTCTCCAGAATCAGCTAGAATTGCTGATCTCTTTCCTTCTTACCTGCGGCTTCATGCACGGTAAGACTACGGAAATGGCTGCTGTCATTGAAGATATCATTACTATCATCATCAACGTCAGCGACAGCGAATGGGTTAAGACGACATCTCTACCGAAATTTACTCTCATCCCGGAGAAGTCCATAATCTTCGCAGAGAGTAGCCCGGAGCTTGTTGTTGGTTTCGAATCTCCGTGCATCAAACAGTGTAAGATGAACGCTCTTAACTCTTGTTCCGGTTGTGGTAGGACTGAGCGAGAGAAGAAAGACTGGCCGGTCATGAATCTTTCTGACAAGGAAAGTGTGTGGATTGCCACGGCGCTGCGCAAGTACGCATATAAGGACTTGAATGGCAGCTCCTCCACGCGGCAGCACTCCAAAGCTTCAACAACGTGTGGTGATAATGTCGTTTTCCATTGATCTAGACAAGTATCGGATACCAGCCGATACATCACAGCGCTTCATGTGCCCTGTATGTGGTGGTGATAACACTTTGTCGGTGTCAAACATAAGCGGCACCTACAAGTATTTCTGCTTCAGGGCGTCATGCAAGACTAGAGGGACGGAGCACCGTGGTCTCTCCCTCAGGGACTTAACCACGAGCCGGAGACAGCAACAGAAGTTCGCAACACCGGACACATGGACCGCACCATTGGATGAAACTAGTATGCGGTACTTAAAGGCACATCACTGTTGGGATGCCTTCAAAAACAGACTCATCGACATACGCGTTGATCATGCCCTAGCACGAGTCGTATTCATTTATACAGCACATGATGAATACGGCGCAGTTGGACGTCATATCGGTAATCTTGGTAAGCAGAGAATATACAGGACTGTGCCAAAGTGGTACAGATATCCGGGCTCGACTAAGCACCCTCTGGTATGCGGAACTGGCAGCGAAGAATGCGTAATAGTGGAGGATGCAGCAAGTGCTTGTGCTGTGTCTTCTGTGGCAGATGGTCTAGCGATACTCGGTACGCACTTGACTAACGAGGATTTGTTGAGTGCGATGCGCTACAAGGCTGTAGTAATATGCCTTGACCCCGACGCGAAGGGTTTAGCACTGAAGTTCCATAAGCTTCTAAATGTGTTTCGCCCCACCAGAATTGTGTTTCCACCGAATGATCTGAAGTATTTCCCTCCAAAAGAAATACGGAAGATTCTACAGATAGGGCAAGTTGTTAGCCCTATAATCGTACCTTAAGGCACCGAGGTTCTTAGTCTTTAGTGACGGAACATGAAATCACGAACGCCGACACAAGGTACATACGCCTGGACAGATGCTTCGTACGATCTACGATGCTCTTAGGAGCTACAGGCTTGAGCTAGCATATATACTGGTAAAGCTAGCCCCCAACTCATTCCCATAGAGATGATAATGGCAATTGAACTTAGCAACACTGTCTTGCGAGCTGCCGCTACCAAAGAAGCCAACAACGAAACTATTGACATGCGCACCGGATTAGCCGATCCTATGCTGAAGCCCCCTATGGATAATGAAGAAGTAAAAGCTAGGGTCAAGCGCTTTAGTATTCTTCATAAAAATATCCTTAAGACTGGCATTGCTGTACCTAAGGTGGTTAGGCGCGGAAATAGGACGCCCGTTATTTGTGGAAATATGACGAAGGAGGGCTTTACGTTGGATATGGCCCCTCCTATCTGTCTAGTGCTAGCTTATTCTACGATAGGCCCAATGACTTGGGCTAAGCATTATACGAAGGTGTACTCCTCTGTTGAACCTCCCAAAGAATTTAAGATAGTGTACCTTGCTTGGGTACCCCCATACTTTTCTCAGGATGCGTATGGTAAAGAGTATCCTCCTCGTTTGGTGAGCATTAACGCTTTTGATGATATGACTACTCTTAACACGAGCTATACCGATCTGGATCAAAGCCTAGGTACTCGGGGTATCGTACCACCAGTAAAACTACGGTTTACCTCTAATATTTTTTCACTGCCGCATAATATATCAGCCGGAGTAAATGTAAGTATTCCCGGCCTAGACAAACTCCCTGGTAACTTAGGAAAAATGTATCTAGATAAGATCAGGCGTATCAACGAATTCCCGGCGTGGCTTGCGGCTATTCCGGGGGCGGCTAGACACGCTGTCGCTGAAATACAGCGTGTACGTCCTGGGCTTGTTTATCGTGCGGCTCCTATTGCAGCCCCTGCAGTACGACCTGCACCTGAACTGGCTAGATTTGCTGATGTAGACAGGTTTGAGCCAGGGGACGGTAACATTCCAATCGGTGTTCACAGAGAGCCGCGCCTTCGTGGAATCAACGATATAGATTAACAGGAGTATGTCATGCAGACATTGCTTATCGCTTTGATGGTGTGGATCAACGCCAATCTAGGGTACACTGTCGAATTGACACCCCCTAACGTGGAGTACAAGACATACTATCAGCTTCACACTCTGGCATACGCTGGCAAAGTCCCCTTTGATTCCGCCAAGCCTGTAGTTCAAGCCTTGTATATCCAGGAGACAGAGACCATATACCTACCTGTAGGGTTTGTCCCTAGGGCTCCGGAGCAGCTTGCTGTCCTGGTTCATGAGCTTGTGCACCATATTCAGAATTTGTCTGGGAAGAAATTCAAGTGCAAGGCTGCTCAAGAGCTTGATGCCTATGATCTACAGGACAAGTTTCTAAAGACTATGGGTATGAAAATAGAAGATGTAGGTATCAACTGGCTTTTTGTTGCCATGGTCTCTACTTGTGACAGACGGAACAATATTGACACAAACCCTTAGGATATATTAGTGGAACAGAAGATACTTAAGAAACTTCTCAACAAGAAATTCTTTCAGGCATACGGTAGTAAGCTAAAGCGTTATATGTTTCCAGAAGAAATTTTGGATGTGTACGACGCTATCGTAAACACGCAGACCAAATTTGAGCATGAAGTAACTCTCAACGAGATTAAGGCTCTGTTTAGAGCTGCTAATCCCACTATTACTCAGGCTCGTTGGATGGTGTTGGACCATCTGTTCGATTCAATCGAAGCAGAAGAAGAAATTCATGATGAAGTAGCCCTTGAGCTTATCAACAAGCTATGGGCTCGCGAACACGCACGCAAAGTTGCAGATCAGGCCGTCAGCATTGTAGATGGTAGGTCAGATAGCTTTAACACCATTATTGAGCTGGCTACTGAAGCCCAGGAGGGTAAACCAGATGAAGAACAACCTGAAGTCACCACCGACATTGACTCTCTCGTTGAAGTCAATGATCTCTCCGGTGCTTACAAGTTCAATCTACCCCCGCTCGCCAAGTCCATCCCCGGCCTCATGCCTGGACGCTTTATGGTTATCAGTGCGCGACCAGAATGTGGGAAAACAGCTGCATGGGTTGCTCTCACGTTTGCCCCGGACGGTTTCCTTGCACAGGGCTTGCGAGTTGCTTGCTTTTGTAACGAGGAACTCGCCAAATACACGATGATGCGCGGCGTCAGCGCCTGGACTGGCCTGACATTCGATCAGATTCGCGACAATAGGGATCAGGCTAAGAGAGAATTCGAGAAGATCAAAGGTAATCTGCGCATGTATGATGCTGCGGATTATTCTCTTGAAGCTATGGATCAGTACGTCAAGAAGAATGAACCACATATTGTAATTGTGGATCAGCTTGATAAGGTCTCTGTGGAAGGGAGTTTTGCCCGTGACGATCAGAAGCTTAGACAGATATATACAGATGCGCGCCGAATTGGCAGCCGTTACGGCTGTGCGTTCATTGCTATATCTCAGCTTAGTGCAGAAGCGGAAGGCAGACGTATCGTATCGCACTCTCAAGCGGAAAATTCAAGGACAGGCAAGGCGGCCGAGGCTGATCTCTTCATCGCTATCGGCAAAAATCCTCCATCCGACACGGACCTTGATGACGACGGAGTGCGGTTCTGGAACGTCACTAAGAACAAGTTGAACGGGTACCATGGTACTATCACCTGCATGATCAGACCAGAAGTGTCTCGTTACGAAGGATAAGGTGCTATGTCTTTGAAGTTTAGAACAGAATTCTATGAATGGGTGAATAGTCACCAAGGAACCTGGGATCTTGTAGGCTCCAAGGTAACCTGTAACCCAGTCCCTAGAGCCTCTGATGTGGATATTCTAGTCTACATTCCGAAAGCCAAATACTCTAAACTTGAGAGATATATAACCTCTCTTGGATTTGCTAAAGAGGGGGGAGACAACTACCCAAAGGGTAGACCCGGCGTTAGGTTTAATTCTTGGCGAATGTTCGAATGGAACGTTAATTTTCCAGATACAGCCGAAGAGATAAATCTCATCATCACCAATAGTACAAAATTCAGAGACTCGTTTGTGCTTGCCAGAGATGTGTGTGCGACAATGAACCTGTTGGATAAGAATCAGCGTATCCTTGTCCATAAGGCTATTATTGAAGGGAAGCTACATGTCTACTAGTTCTTATCAAGCGTTGCAGGATCGTGTGAATTATGCCAAAATTGCCCATGGTATTCTTATGAGTATGAAGGGTATTCGTACGAAAGAAGTGGATGTTATGCATTCCGAAGAGGAGAAGGTCCGCTTCACTATTACGCTTACTGACGAACTTCACGAACATATGCTTACTATTCTGCGCAGAGAGCATGATGAAGCCAAGGAAGCCTTGGATAAAATGCTTAATGATATTCTACAGGATGATACTCATGATCTATGGATGTAATTTTGAATGAAACTTGTACTTGATTGCGAAACTACTTGGGTTATCAAAGAGAAGAAGAAGCGTAATCCATCTCCGTTTCTGCCAGGAAACAAGCTAGTTTCTGTAGGCATTATTGCGTTTAACAACGACAATACTCAAAAAGGCCAGCGATACTATTTCTTTAACCATGGGGATGGCGCGCCCGACTCCACAGAAAACCATGCTCGTCTTCAGAAATTACTAGATCAGACAACCCTACTGATCGGGCATAATATCAAGTTTGATCTTCAGTGGCTTCGTGAATGTGGGTTTAAGTATGACGGCTTGATCTGGGACACCATGATCGCCGAGTACATGCTTGCTCGTGGAGTCAAGACTGGTCTTAGCTTGGAAGAGCTAGCCAAACGCATGAATGTGTCGAACAAAAAGGTGGATCTTATCCAGCCTTTCTTCGATAAGGGCGATAGCTTTTTCGAAATTCCCAAAGCCATCATCGAAGTGTATGGCATCGCCGATTGTAAAGCTACATGGGAAATCTATCTCAAGCAATGCAAGCGGTACAGCCAGCCTGAAAACTCAGGTATGTGCCTAATCCGCGACCATATGTTCGAGTTCTGTAACGTGCTCACCGAAGTGGAGCGCAACGGTATCGCCATTGATGTTGCAACTTTGGCAGCCATCGAGAAGGAATATAAGCATGAGTACGACCAAATCGAACTTAGGCTCCTCCAAATCAAAACCGAAGTCTGGGGCGATGCGCCTCTCAGCTTCGCGAGCCCGGAGCAGCTTAGTCAATTTGTCTACGGAGTTAAGGTACGCGACAAGGGAGCTTGGGCAGACCGTTTCCGACTTGGAACGGTCACTAGAGGGTCGGTTACTAAACGCGCAAGGCCCCGGCTCCGATCCGGGACTCTACCCATGGCTATCGGTGCTCTTACAGCGCCAGTTAAGCACACTACAGCGCACCAATGCGACAATTGCGGCGGTACAAAAGTTGTACGTCAACAACTCCGTGGAAAAGAAACGAAAAGATTGGTTAGCTGCAAAGTCTGTGGCGGCACGGGAATCACTTACGGATATGCTCCTAAGTCCGGAAGCCTTTGTCTATATAAATTCGCAAGGGTGGAAGACGCCACATCAGGGGGGTTCGGAACCGATAAGGGAGTTCTTACCTACCTTCGAGGAGTTCTTGGCGACTCGTACAAAGACAAGCTAGCCATCGAATTTCTTGATCTTGTAATTCGTCAAAATCAGATCGAGACTTATCTTTCTACTTTCATTGGCGGGATCAAGCGCAATGTTAATGCCGATAACATCCTTCATCCCTCCTTCATGCAGTGTGTCACGGCGACTGGACGCCTATCTGGCCGCGACCCGAACTTCCAGAATCAACCCCGTGGCGGCACTTTCCCGATCAAACGCTGTTTCGTATCCAGGTGGCAAGGTGGTCACATACTCGAAGTTGACTACCGAGCCCTTGAATACCGATGCGCTGTCGACTTGGCTAGAGACGAAGCAGGCAGGGCGGATATCCTTGCTGGTGTAGACGCTCACAACGTCACTGACAGCTATCTGAGGCGTGGTAGGCAGGCATGTAAGCCCCACACCTTCAAGCCTCTGTACGGCGGATTTTCGGGCACTGACGAGGAGATTGCGTACTATGAGTTCTTTCTTGAAAAGCACAAGGGTATCGCGAAATGGCACTCGTTTCTACAGGATTGTGCCATTCGATCTCCGCACGTCATTACGCTTCCGACAGGACGGCAGTATGCGTTTCCTGAGGCTAAAAGACTACCTAATGGCACATCGACATTCGCAACGCAGATCAAGAATTATCCCGTTCAAGGATTTGCTACGGCGGATATTGTCCCTATTGCGTGCATTCTTCTACACAAGGCGATGAAGGCTCGGGGTGTTAAGTCAGTTATGATCAACGAGGTGCACGATAGCATTTTGTGCGACGTGTACCCTGGTGAGGAGGAGCTGATGATTAGCCTGATGCGGGAATGTACGATGGCTGTGATTGGATACTTGAAAGACGTGTTTAATCATACCATGTTCATTCCTCTTGACATAGAGGTCAAGATGGGGTACAATAATCTAGATATGAAAGAGATCAAGCCCTAAAATATATTTATTTTTACCCCTTGACAAAAAAGAATTCATCCCTATATATAGAAAAGAAGCTAGATTGAACATCTAGTGCTTATTAAAAATGAAGATACTAGAAACTTACTACTCTACCTACATCTTAGAATTATCTTTAAATGATATTAGACAGCTTTTTTGTGGAACTTCATTTTCAGATAAATCTGATGTAGAGCATTCTGAATTTATTCGTAATGCTAAGAGTATAGATGCTGCGTATTTGAGTAACGACAAACTAATCGTATATGTAACAAAAGGAAACTAAATCTTAATGACTTCAACTAACCTTGTGACTATTGATACTGCTAACGAGGCTGAGCTTGCTGTACTTATCGGCCAGTCCTCTGGTGAGGATAAGGCTTACACGTTTGGATTTCTTGGCGTCAATCGTGAACTTGAGGATGATGACGGGCACCAGTTGCCTGTTGGCCAGTTTCGAGTTCTTAACGGCGGGGCTTCTGTTTTTAGCCCTACTGTGACCGTGCGACCGTTTCTGAACGTCTTCCAGTATTCTATCTACGATGCCGAGCTTAAGAAGTACACTCGTACTTCCGTGTTCACCAAGAACATCTTCCAGAAGGAGATTCAGGACGACGCCGGAGGCTTCAAGTGCGGTAAGGTCTCCAAGAAGGAGCTTGCACAGCTTACGGCCGCCGAAGTTGAGGCCCAGAAGCGTATCCGCTGTTCGCGATACATTTTCGGCCTTGCTACCATTGAGGGTACCAACAACGCGGGCAATGCAGCTAGCTTTGCGGAAGTCCCTGTTCGTATGAAGCTTGGTGGTCGTAACTTCATGCCTATTGGTGAAGTTCTGGACGGGCTTACGCAGAAGAAGCTGCTGATGCTCAACCACAATATCGCCTTGAACATCACCAAGGAAAAGGTCACTAAGACGGTTATTTCGTATATCATCAACGGTGTTGCTGATATCACCGCTCGTGTGCCGTTTACGCCTGCTAATATGGATACGCTAAAGTCGTTCCAGAGCTATGTTTATTCCAGCAATGAAGTCATCATCGCTAAATGGAATAAGGCTCGTGGCCTTGCCTCTGGTGCCACTGAGGCTGAGTTTACTGAGGTTGCTGATGTTGTCGCCCTGGTTGATGACCTGGACGACGACGTGTCTGACGTGAAGTAATCTGAGTGCAGGTACCCAAGAGTACTTAGATGGTCAATCTTTCGAAGGCCAATCGACGCCTAAGCACTGAGCCGAAGTTGGGTATAAGGGCTCGATACAGGAGAGTAACATGCCGTTGTGGAGAGTTCCAGGAATAGATGCCGAGCCAGAGATCATTCTTGATGCTTGGCAGATTTGTAAGTCTAACGAAGACACGTATCACTTCACAGGATATCATATGGGTGGGGGCAGGTGCTCTTCCAAGATCGTCTCGTTCAATCTAAAAGAATTGACAGGAAAGACCCGCTCCGGGCGTATTTACAAGCTTGTTGAGGGTAGACGAGGGTGGAATGGAGACGCTGCTGCTACAGCTAGCAACTGGGCTAGGTTTAACGACATGACGTTCGAGACTGTTGCCCCGGAAGACGTTATGCTACCTTCAAGGATTTAATGTGCACCATGTTCGACAGAACGCAATCATCCGAGAATTGCCCATCTTGCGGCAAGTCTTGGAAATCCTCCAAGATTCCCAAGCATCAAGAGCACTGCTACGAGAGCGTCCCCAGGGATGAAAACGGAGACAGGTGGTACTCTTGTCTTGTGGGAATCTACTCCATGGAGAAGGACAGGACTACGCACTACCAGTGTCCGTTCTGCGATTGGACTTCGAACGGTTCTCCTCCTGAACCACTTAACGAAAGACTGAGGGAGACTTATAGTGGCTAAGATTGCGCTAATTAAAACGACTACAAGACAAGATAGGTGGGATGATTTTGATGAAGTCGTTGCTCACTCAATAACAGAATGGACAGAAGTTTCAGCAGAAGAAGAACACGCGCTGTGCGCTTACGCTAGAACCTTTAATTACCAGGTTATATATTTTCCAAATCAGGAAAAAGCTATAGCGGAAACTGTAGCCGGCTATCTCAAAGAGATTGCTAAACGAGAAAAAGATGCTAAAGCTTACGCTGCTAAGCAGGAAGCAACAAAAGAGGCTAGACGTAAGACTAGATTGATTAGAGATATTGCACGTCTTGAAAAGCTAAAAGACATGGTAGCTACTTCAGAGTGGGTGAACACTAAGTGAATGAAATCTTGATGCGAATTCAGCAGTATCTCGCTGCTGCTAACGATGGACCTGTTGATCTCCCTGAGAAGCTTATCGAGGAATTTGGTGATGCATGTAAGAATGCCATCAGGCGCCAGTTCACAGAGCCTGCTAGAACCAAGTTCACCTTACGTATGTCAAATGTCGGGCGTCCGCTTTGCCAGCTTCAGATGGAAGCAGCAGGAGTTAAAGGGACTGTTCGAGGATACAACATGCGAATGGTCTCCCTCTTTGGAGACGTTATTGAGGCGGCTGCTGTTGCACTACTTCAAGCAAGTGGCACCGAGATATCGGAGCGATTCGAAGGGGTCACTTTGGATGTGGGCGGTTCTCAAATCCAGGGAACATTTGATGTCGTTATTGGTGGGAAGTTGTACGACATTAAGTCTTGTAGCAAATATCAGTGGGATACCAAATTCGGTCCTGAAGGATCGTTTGAGCGTCTTATTGAAAGCGACGACTTCGGATATGTTGCCCAAGGTTTTGGATACGCTGCTGCAAGGAATGTGCCGTTCGGTGGCTGGATCGTCATCAACAAGAACACAGGTGAGTGGCATATCTTGGCGGCCCCCGCTCGTGATAAATTGCCGTATGACGTTCTAAAGAGGATCGAAGACAATGTCGTCGCGATTAAGACTAAGGCGCCGTTCAAGCGATGCTTCACGGACGAGCCAGAGAAATTTCGTACTAAGCCTACTGGTAATCGCGTCCTTGGGTCTACTTGCGGCTTCTGCGATTTTAAGGATAACTGTTGGCCCGATGTAAAGGCTCTCCCGTCGCTACCGTCCAGTGGCATGAATAAGAAAACTATGTACTACACGCATATCGACCCTAAGTGGAGTAAGGAAAATGAAGTTCGTCCCG
>Ga0181357_1000195_pt1 | contig 21341 bp, 25 predicted proteins | sample Fa13VDMM110DN_FD_130094 | JGI IMG/M metagenome (GOLD analysis project Ga0181357, IMG submission 130094) | Freshwater viral communities from Lake Michigan, USA - Fa13.VD.MM110.D.N | ecosystem: Environmental > Aquatic > Freshwater > Lake | place: USA: Michigan | collected 2013-09-24 | reverse complement strand
TGGCTACTCAGGACCGCACTATGACGCAAGCCGAGAAGGCTTACCGGCAAGCCCTGCGCGACATCCCGCAGACGTTCGGCGCTCCCGCAGAAGTCGTGTGGCCCTAATGAACTCACAGCTTCTCGTAAACATCGGCGTCGGCGTTGTCCTAGCCGTAGGCATCTATACCAAGTTAGCACTATAATTAAACTTTTGCATTGTATCTAAAAGATATCTATTATAAATAATAATAAATAAATAAACAATAAAAGGAAATATGAAATGACTAATCCCATAGATGCTCTTATGGTAGATGATACAGCTTTATTTAAGAATGTAATAAGTGACACACTTATGCAGAAGCTGCATGATCGGCTAGAAGTTGAACGGATGGAAGTTGGTGCGCAAATGTTCATCTCTCAGCCAGAAGTCACAGATGAACCACAAGCATCAGATGGAGAATCTAATGTCTAAGTCATTCCATGATCTCCAAGATATGCTTAACGAAAAGCATAATAAGTCAGAGGGTAGTGATATAGGCGGGTTTAGAAGTGCCGGCGAAGCAGAATTTGCAAAGCAAAATGGTTATCCAGTAAAAGTTGGCGGCGAGTATGATAAATCATCACCGCAAGGTAGCGATGATATTCTAAATGCTCGGTCAACGAAGGAAACTGATGCCCACGATAATAAAGTAGAAGGCGAACGCACTCCAATCAAGCAAGGCACATCAACACTTAAAGATCTATCTGGTTTTAAGAATAAGCAGACTCCACCTCGTCATGGTGATGTGCGTGAAGACGAACAGTATGCTGCCAAGAAAAATAATGTTGGTGCAGAATTAACTAAGATTGTTGAAACTCGCAGTGCTGCAACAATTAATTTTGCAGACGGTGATAAAACACTCGTAACACCAAAAACAGCACAAATGATACTAGATGCTCATTCAAAGCTAAATACAAACAATGGCAAAAAATTTATGGAAACAATCAATAAGAATGCAGTCGGATTCTTGAAGATGTTGAGCTTTGCGTCGAAAGGGCGTGAATAATGCCTGCTAATACATCTAATGGTATAGTTCTTAAGAGTCTAAAGGGTGGTTACGTTGTAGCTAAGTTTACCTCAGGTGGATTCATAAAATTAAATCATTCAACTACTAATATTGGTGCAAATACTGCAGGCGAAACTGTTCAGTCAATGAACATCATTTCTATGCAAGTGAATTGCGCCGGCGCAAATAGTGTATTCTTTACAATTAATCGTGGCGCAAATACAATCTGCGCGCTTGGTGGAGCAGATTATTTAGATTTAGCAGACGGCAGGCTTCTAGATACTGAGGGTGGTAATCCACAGGCTAACGTAGTTGTAACTAAGTCTGGTACTGGTCCTTCAGTTCTAATTCTGAAGTTGCATAAGGTATCTGCTATCTCCGGAGGATCAAGTTACTAATATGAAACTGATCTGTGAAGTCAACGATGATCTTCAGCTTATTACTGAAGACGATGAAAAAGCTAATAAGCAGTATTTCATCGAAGGCGTTTTTATGCAAGGCGATATTAAGAATAAGAATGGCAGGCGATATCCATTGCCCATTCTTGACCGCGAAGTGGATCGATACACCAAAGAACATATTGATCAGAACAGAGCTTATGGTGAATTAGGTCATCCAACTGGTCCAACTATTAATCTAGAACGTGTTTCTCATATGATTAAAAGCCTTAAGAAAAATGGCAATGATTATATTGGCAGAGCTAAGATTCTAGATACTCCATATGGTCAAATTGTAAAGAATCTTATGCGCGAGGGTGCAAAGTTGGGTGTATCTTCTCGTGGTATGGGGTCTCTTGAACACCGAAATGGTGTGCAAGAAGTACAAGATGATTATCATCTTGCTACTGCCGCCGATATTGTAGCTGATCCTTCCGCGCCGCATGCATTTGTTCGTGGTATCATGGAAGATCGCGAGTGGATTTATAATAATGGATCATTCCAAGAAGTAGAACTCATAGCAGCTAAGAAGAAGATCGAAGAATCAATACGGAGTCATACTAGTGATGAGACGATGATTAAGGTATTTAATCATTTTATTAGTAAGCTCTAGATTCATTGTTTTATAAATATATTTTAGAATTAAACAAGGAGAACACGATATGGTAAAAGACATTAAGGAATTTAAAGCAAGTTACGGCTCTGCCGCCGAACTTCCTGATCCAATAGTGGTAACTGCCAAGGCTCCTGGCGATTCAAAGGATCAGGGCGACAAGGAAAATCCAATGCAGGGTTCTTCTGAAAAGGGCAAGTTTAAGATGATTGGCGAGTTGACAAAGCGCCTATCTGAAATGGCAAAAGACGAAGTTGCTGCAATTCATGCAGCAGTTATGGAAAATGATTCTCAATCAGAAGATGCAACCATTAATGATACTTCAACCATTGCTAAGGTAACTCGTTCAGAAGTTGACGTTTCTGAAGACCTTGCCGCAGTATTTGCTGGCGCAGACCTAACAGAAGAATTCAAGTCAAAAGCTACAGAAATCTTTGAAGCAGCAGTTGTTGCTAAGATTAATGAAAAGATTGCTGAGATTGCTGAAGAATCAGAAAACGAAATCAATATTACAGTTGCAGCACTCTCCGAAGAGCTTAACGACAAGATTGATACATATCTTGAATACGTTGTTGAACAGTGGATGGATGAGAATAAACTTGCAGTTGAAGCTGGTCTCAAGACTCAGATGACTGAACAGTTCCTGCAGGGTCTTCATACTTTGTTTGCCGAACATTATGTTAATGTTCCTGAAGATAAGGTAGATGTCATTCAACAGTTGGCTGATAAAGTAGATGAACTTGAAGAGTCACTTAGCACTGAGATTACCAAAAACGTTGAGCTTAATGCCCGCGTCGGTGACTTTGAGAAAGAAATTATTTTTGCTGAGGCCACTGAAGGTCTGACAGAGACTCAAGTTTCGAAACTCGAATCTCTCAGCGAATCAATTGTATATAATGATGTAGAAACTTTCAAGAAGAAGATTCAGACAATTCGTGAAAGCTATTTTCCATTGAGCACATCGGTAAATGCAACAAAGTCATCGCTTGATGAGGAACCAATTGATGAATATACTGATACTCACCCAGTTGATTCTTCAATGAAACCATATATGGATGCAATTACTCGTAGTATCAAAAAATAACAAAAATATTTTTTAACTAAATAACTAAATAGAAACACAAGGAGAATACAATGTACGATAATGCAACTCTGACATCAAAATGGAATGCAGTTCTAGATCATGGTGATCTTCCTGCAATTAAAGATACACATCGCCGTAACGTAACTGCTACTCTACTAGAGAATCAGGAACGGTCATCGCGTGAACAAGCTCAAGGCACTGGCGGCTATCGGTCGCCATCACTACTCGGCGAAGCTGCTCCAACCAACGCAATGGGCGCTTCATCTTCAACTGCAGGCGATGGCAGCGTAGACATCTTCGATCCAGTTCTAATCTCATTGGTTCGTCGTTCGATGCCAAACCTCATTGCTTATGATATCTGCGGCGTTCAGCCAATGACCGGTCCAACTGGACTTATCTTCGCAATGTACTCAAAGTACACTTCGCAGTCTGGTAGTGAAGCACTCTTCAATGAACCCGATACTTCATTCGGTAGAGCAGCTAGCGGAAATACTGCTTCACAGCTAGTTGTTGCCAACACTTCGACCGGCCGTACGCAATCCAGCAGTGATCCAACAGCACGTACATCTGGTGCAACTACATCGTCCTATACCGTTTCTACCGGTATGACAACTGCCAAAAGCGAAGCTCTAGGTGATGGTACCGGGAATGGCTTCAATCAGATGGCATTCGCAATCGATAAGGTTGCCGTTCAAGCCGTTTCTCGTGCTCTAAAGGCAGAATACACTATGGAACTAGCCCAGGATCTAAAGGCTGTTCATGGTCTAGATGCCGAAACGGAACTTGCTAACATTCTGTCGGCTGAAATTCTTGCCGAAATCAATCGTGAAGTTGTTCGTACTATCAACTTCTCAGCCACGCCTGGCGCAACAGAAAACGTTACGACAACTGGTACTTTCAACCTCGACACCGATTCAAACGGTCGTTGGATGGTTGAGAAGTTCAAGGGCCTTCTGTTCCAGATTGAACGTGAAGCCAACCAAATTGCCAAGGCAACTCGTCGTGGTAAGGGCAACATCATGATCTGCGGTTCAGACGTAGCTTCTGCTCTTCAGATGGCTGGTGTTCTTGATTACACTCCAGCACTTGCTGCAAATCTAGCAGTTGACGATACTGGTAACACCTTCGCTGGCGTCCTAAACGGCCGCATGCGCGTCTATGTTGATCCATACTTCTCTTCAGCTTCAGGTTCGCAGTACTTCACCGTAGGTTATAAGGGTTCATCAGCATTTGACGCTGGTCTATTCTACTGCCCATACGTTCCTCTACAGATGGTTCGTGCGGTTGGTGAAGATACCTTCCAGCCGAAGATTGGCTTTAAGACTCGTTACGGCATTGTTGCCAACCCGTTCGCAACCAGCAATGGCACCGGCGCTATTGGCGGCGGCGCAACCCTCAACGGAAACAAGTACTATCGCTTCGTAAAGGTTACTAACCTGATGTAACGGTACTAAAACAGAGACCTCCGACAGATCAGAAAATGTCGGAGGGTTTCTGCCTAAAGCGTTTTGTGTATATAAATAGACCGGGAGTGTAAAACCTCCCGGTCTTTTATTTTATAATGAGGTATACTATGGCTATAGGTTCAATTAGTTCAGACGGCAAAAGCAGCAAATATATTATCAAGCATCAACGTACTAAGAAGAAGACTTCTATTGGTAAATCGCATCTATCTCGGCCGCTAAACAGGAGTAAGCGCCTATCAACTAAGAAATATAATAGGCAGGGTTAACTAATGTCTGCATTAGAGAATCAACCAGAGAACCTTAATTATCTAAGTCCACTTGGATTTAAGTTTATAATTAAGAAACTACCAAATGTAAACTATTTTTGCCAGACCGTAACTGTACCTTCTATTCAAATCAATCAAATTGAAATAAAAACGCCTGTAGGTACACTACAATATCCTGGTGATAAGCTTATATACGATCCTCTCACTATTACATTTAAGGTAGATGAGGATTTACAGAATTATAAAGAGATTCATAATTGGATGATTGGTTTAGGTCATCCAATTGCACTTAAACAGTATAATACTCTATCGTCTAATTCCGAAACTCCTGTTATGAAGGCAAATTCTGCGGCTTCTGTATTGAGCGATGGTACTCTGGTTGTTCTCACTTCTCATAAAAATGCAAGTCATTATATAAAGTTCATTGATCTGTTTCCGCTATCTCTCAGTGAAATTACATTTGATTCTACACAATCGACTGTAGAATATCTGCAGTCCACCGTAACATTCAAGTATCTGAGATATGAGATTGAGAAAATTTAACACTTGACAAGTAAGATGTAATCGTCTATTATATAATTCTTAATGGAATTATGTGATATACTATGAAATTGCAAGAAATTAATGCGACATGGACGGCAGACGGAAAGTTTGATGATCTAAACATCGACTTAGAAATATGCCGAATCAGCAGTCTACATGCGAAGTATATTGAATGGCTTGGTATCGAACGCGGTACCCTTCGCGCATTGTCAATTCAACGTAAGCGTATTGATCGCAAACTTCGGGATTATTATCTCGGCATTTCTACCGACGATGAACTTAAAGAGTTTAATCGCAAACCATATCCAGAACGTATTCTTAAGAATGAGGTGCATACCTTTGTAAGTGCCGATGATCTTATAATCGATATTGATTCTAAGATGGCGATGATAGAAGTAAAGATAATGACGTTAGAAGATATTATGAAGCAGATACATCAGCGCAACTATCAGTTTACTAATATTATTACGTGGAGAAAGCTGATGCTTGGTGGTTGATATTACAATCGACAAGTTATCGAATTCATATATTCGAATTGTATGCGAAGATCATATTCTTCACGAATTGTCTGATCGCTTCACATTTGAAGTACCAAATGCTAAGTTTTCCCCAGCATTTAAGTCCCGCCATTGGGATGGAAAAATTCGACTGCTTGATGCGCGCAAACATACATTATATGCGGGCCTTATTCATAGTGTTATCGATTATGCCAATCACCATGGCTATACGATACGTAATAACACAGATTTAATTAATACAGAACAATTCTCACTTATAGAAGCTAAAGAATATACTGATACACTCGGCCTACCATTTCCGCCACGTGATTATCAGTTGCGGGCATTCGCGCTTGCGATTAGAAACAGACGATGTGTTCTAGTTTCTCCAACAGCAAGTGGTAAATCTCTTATTGCATATTTAATCACGAGATATTATAATGCACGTACTCTTATTATTGTGCCAACTGTTTCTCTAGTGCATCAGTTGGCTTCCGATTTTGGTCAATATAATCTTCCCACCACTATTGGAATACATACTGTATTTGGAGGACAGGATAAGATTTCAGATAAACAAATTACGATCTCAACGTGGCAGTCGGTGTACGATCTTCCTGAAGACTATTTCGAATCTTTTGAAGTTGTCATTGGTGATGAGGCTCATCTATTCAAAGCGAAGAGCCTTATATCGGTTATGACTAAGATGCAAGCTCAACATCGATTTGGTATGACGGGCACACTAGATGGTACTGAAGTAAATGGACTTGTGTTACAGGGTTTATTTGGTAAAATAGAACACATAGTAAGTACATCTGAACTAATTGAGAAAGGATCACTCAGCGATCTTAATATTAAAATTTTAATCCTTAAGCATAATAACGAATCTTGCAAGCAGTTAGTTGGTAAGAGCTATCAGGAAGAAATAGAATATATTATCAGCCACGAAGCTCGTAATAAGTTTATTAGAAATCTGGCTGTCTCTATTAAGGGTAATACACTTATACTATATGCTTATGTTGATAAGCATGGTAAGATACTATTTGAGTTAATCAAAGAAAAATGCAAACATAATAATATATTTTTCGTATCTGGTGATGTAGAAGCTACTGTCCGCGAAGATATTCGAGGGATCGCAGAGACAGTAGATAATGCAATCATAGTAGCTTCCTATGGCGTGTTTAGTACAGGCATAAATATTAAACGCCTGCATAATATCATTTTTGCAAGTCCGACTAAAAGTCGTGTGCGTACTCTACAGTCTATCGGTAGAGGATTAAGATTATCCGAAGATAAAGAAGGATGTAAGTTATATGATATAGCAGATGATATATCATATAAAAACAAAAAGAACTTTACTTTAAAACATCTAATCGAACGAGTTGGTATGTATAATAGCGAAGAATTTCCTTATGAATTACACAATATAGACTTATAGGAGGTAAATATGCAAGATCAACGTATAATCTATATGAAATTGACTAGTGCAGATGATCTTCTTGCATTTATCGTTAAAGAAACTGATACCGAAATGATTATTACATGTCCTCTTCTTATGCAATGTGATGTGATCGACGACAAGCTTATTACTTCAACCTGCCCCTGGGTTCCGTCTTTTGAACTGATGTCATTAGAATATAAGATATCCAAATCTGCCATTATCAGTATGGCAGAGGTAACTGATACAACTGGTAATCTAAAACAGTATTATATAAAATGTGTTAACACCATCAGAAATATGCCGACAAAACATCAACCGGGTGATGAACACGACATGTCTGATGATATCGAAGCGTCTTCTGATAATAACGTAATTACATTTGGCTTAAAGAAGCCACATACTGTTCATTAGTTCCTATAGCTATACTATATTACCCAAGCACAATTGTTATTATAATCAAGGTGTGAATATATGTCAAGTAAAAAATCAAATCATTATGTAGATAATAAAAAACTTCTAGGAGCTATGATCGAATATAAGAAGTCGATTGCAGATTCTGTTGAAGAACTATCCCCGCGCATTCCCTCTTATGTCGGCGAATGCATTATGAAGATTGCGACACATCTAGCTCATAAGCCAAACTTTACTAACTATAGCTTCAAAGAAGAGATGATTAGTGATGGTATAGAAAATTGTCTTCTATATCTCACAAACTTCGACGTAGCTAAGTCTGAGAATCCATTTGCATATTTCACGCAGATAATTTACTTTGCATTTCTTCGTCGTATTCAAAAAGAAAAGAAGTATATCTACACTAAGCATGTTGCCACACAGCAGGCTGAATTGAATGGAACGGGATCCAACCGTCAGGATCATGATGAATCTACACGCGGCGATATGAATTATGGAGAATGGTCGCAAGATCAAATGCTTCGATTTATGGAAGAGTTTGAGGAATTTAAGAGGAAGAAGAAAAAACGATCACTTGACAATAGCATGAGAGTATAATAATATACTCTTATGAAATCTGCAATTATAACCGATACCCACTGGGGAGTTCGAGGCGATTCTAAAGAATTCCTCGACCACTTCATTAGATTTTATAAAGAAATCTTTTTTCCCGAACTAGATCGACGAGGCATCAATACTATTCATCATCTAGGTGATATCGTTGATCGTCGCAAATACATTAACTTTGTTACATTACGCGCACTTCGCGAGCATTTTATCGAAGAAGCATATAAGCGCGGCATTGATATCCATGTAATCGTAGGGAATCATGATATTCCTTATCGTAATACAAATGATGTTAATGCTATGCGTGAATCCTTCACTAATCAACCGAATCTGCATCTATATCCAGATCCTACGGAGATTGAGTTTGGTGGATGTAAAATTCTATTGATGCCGTGGATCAATTCATTGAACTACAATAAGTGTATTGATATGATCAATAATACCAAGGCACAAGTTATGTTTGGGCATCTTGAGATCAAGGGATTTGAAATGTATCGTGGTATGCCAAGCCACGAAGGATTTGAAGTAGATTTATTTAAGAAGTTTGATATAGTAGCAAGTGGACATTTTCATAGAAAGTCCGATCGCGATAACATTCACTATCTCGGCGCACCATATGAGATGACATGGAGCGATTATAATGATGCCCGGGGCTTCCATATATTTGATAGTGAAACTCGTGAGTTTGAGTATATTCAAAATCCTCTTCATATGTTCCATAAGATTTTGTATAACGACGAGAATAAGACCACAGATGATATGTTCAATGTAGACTTTGATTATCTGAAGAATACATTTGTTAAGGTCATTGTACAAACAAAGACTAATCCATATTGGTTCGATATATGGTTAAACAAGATATATGAAGCTCAACCATTAGATGTGAGTATCGTAGACGATCATAAGAATATGGACTCGTTAAATGATAGTGATATCCTAGAAAATGCAGAAGATACACTCAGCATACTTAAAACCTATGTGAGGGGATTTGAATCTAAGGTGAATAAGAATGATCTCGACAAACTGATTCATTCACTATACAACGATGCTATGAACATGGAAGCAACATGATACAGTTCAAGCTGGTGCGTTGGAAAAATATACTTTCGACGGGCAATGTATTTACAGAAATCAAACTAGATAAGTCTCCAAACACATTGATTGTTGGTGAGAATGGTAGTGGTAAATCTACTATTCTCGATGCACTATCATTTGGTTTGTATGGTAAACCATACCGCAAGATCAAGAAGGATCAGTTGATCAACTCAATTAATAATCGCGATGCGGTTGTTGAAGTTGAGTTTATATCATATAATCGCAGCTATAAGATCATTCGTGGTATTAAGCCAAGTGTATTTGAAATCTATCAAGATGGCATGATGATTAATCAGCCTGCAAGTGTTAGAGATTATCAAGACATTCTAGAGCGTACTATCTTGAGAATGAATCAGAAATCATTTACTCAGATTGTTATTCTTGGATCAAGTTCATTTGTTCCATTCATGCAGTTGCTCCCAGCTATTCGCCGAGAAGTTATCGAGGATCTTCTAGATATTCGTATTTTTTCTGTGATGAGTTCTTTACTCAAGGACCGTATTGTTGCTGCACGAAATGAGAATATCCTTACAGAAAAAGATATTCAGTCTACCAGCGATATGATTAATATGCAACTTACTAATCAAGAACGCATCAATCGCGATAATAGAAAGTTAATCCAAGAAGCGTCGGATCATATCGATACTATTGATCGTCGCATTGAGAAAACAGAAAATACTATTATCAATGATACTTCAGAAGTTGCCGAAATGCTTAAACATATCTCCGATCTAGAAACTATCTCTAAGAGGATTAGGGATATCGAAAAGATTGAATCTGGGTTAGAGTCAAAGCGTGGAAACGCTAAGAGGTCGCTTGACTTTTATTTGGACAATGATCATTGTCCAACATGCACTCAGGCTATCGGTGACAATATTAAGACCGAAAAGGTAGAAGAAAAAACCAAAGTAATCGAATCAATTGAAGAAGCTATGGCTAAGTTGTCGGATCAACTTAAGCAACTGTCTAATAGATTGATGCAAATTATTAATACCGAGAAACTGATTAATTCTAGGCAGAATGATATTCATGCACTACAAAATAAAGTGAATATGGATATGCGTGAAATATCTTTGCTTAAGCAGCGCATCTGTGATCTCAATGTCCTATCTAAAGATGATGAACTGCAATCTATCATCGACGATCTTAAGAAAAAATCTATTACATTAAACAGTAGGCATGAAGAATTATTTAAATTGCGGGAAACATATGAAGTTGCAAGTGTAATTCTAAAAGATACTGGCATTAAATCTCGGATCATCAAGCAGTATGTTCCCGTGATTAATGCACTAGTCAACAAATATTTAGCTGCTATGGACTTCTTCGTCAAGTTTGAATTGAACGAAACCTTCGAAGAGAAGATTTTGTCGCGCCATCGTGACGACTTCACATACGATTCCTTCAGTGAAGGTGAGAAGATGAGAATTGATCTAGCGTTGCTATTCACTTGGCGTACTATAGCTAGAATGAAGAATAGCGCAAGCACCAATCTTCTTATTCTCGATGAAGTATTTGATGCATCATTGGATATGAATGGATGTGAAGAATTTTTGAAGCTTATACACACCCTTGAAGATGCAAATGTGTTTGTCATTTCTCATAAAGGTGATGCGCTTCAGGATAAGTTTCGTAGTTCAATCAAGTTCGAAAAGATTCGTAATTTTTCACAGGTGGCAAGATGAAAGTAGTTGTTGTAACCGGCGGGTTTGATCCTCTGCACAGTGGGCATATTCAATTAATCAATGCAGCTAGAAATCTTGGTGATATTCTGATTGTCGGATTGAATTCAGATGATTGGCTGACACGCAAGAAGGGTAAGCCATTCTTACCGTTCAGCGAACGTAGCAAAATTATATCAAATCTTGTAGATGTTAATAAGATTATCTGTTTTGATGACGGAAATAATACTGCAAGAGATGCTATCGATAAAGTCCGTAAAATGTATAATAATGGTGAAATTATTATATTTGCTAATGGTGGTGATCGAACATCCGATAACATTCCAGAGATGGAAGGTAATGATGATATAGTATTTGAATTTGGTGTCGGTGGCGACTATAAGAAGAATAGTTCAAGTGATATTCTACGGAATTGGTCAGGTGAAAAGACTGAACGCATATGGGGATATTATCGCGTACTACATACTGATTATGGCATTAAGGTCAAGGAGATTGTAGTAGAACCGCGAAAGAGATTAAGTCTTCAGTATCATAATTATCGTGATGAATTTTGGTTTGTAGTTGAAGGAATTGCTCATTTGTATACTGATGAAAATGTCGATCCCATCAGTTTTTGTCCAACCGAAACTGTACAAATCAAAAAAAATCAATGGCATATGTTAGCTAATAATGGCGCATCTGTGTTAAAGATTATCGAAATTCAGTACGGAAGCTATTGTGATGAATCTGATATAGTGAGACGATCATAATATGAAAAAGATAGCACTGATAACTGGAATTACTGGACAAGACGGATCGTATCTAGCTGAATTTCTCTTAGAAAAGCAATACGAAGTTCATGGTATTGTTAGACGATCATCATCTTTCAGCACAACCCGCATTGAACATATTTTTAATAGAGTTCAATTACACTATGGAGATATGACTGATGCATCATCTCTAACATCTATCATTTCTAAAGTACGACCAACAGAAATTTATAATTTGGCTGCACAATCTCACGTTATGGTGAGTTTCGAACAACCAGAGTATACTGCTCAGTCTGATGGGGTTGGAGTTCTTCGTCTACTAGAAGCTGTTCGTTTATTAGGAATGACAAATACGATCAGAATCTATCAGGCATCAACATCTGAGATGTTTGGATCTTCTCCTGCACCTCAAAACGAATTAACTCCATTTCATCCATGCAGTCCATATGGATCAGCGAAATTATATTCACATTGGATCTGTGATAACTATCGTAAATCTTACGGCATGCATATTTCTTCTGGAATTCTTTTTAATCACGAAAGTCCTCGCCGTGGAGAAACATTCATTACTCGAAAGGTTACCAGAGGCGTTGCGAGAATCTTTCACGGAAAACAACAACATATAACTATAGGTAATTTAGAAGCTAAACGCGATTGGGGACATGCTAAAGATTATGTAGAATGTATGTGGATGATGCTGCAGCAAGATATACCAGATGACTATGTTATCGCTACTGGTGTTTGTCATACAGTTAGACATTTAGTTGAATATGCATTTTCACTTATCGATATGCAAATATCTTGGAATGATTATGATAATATTGGTTATGACCAGAACGGAATTATGCGGGTCGTTGTAGATACTAAATATATTCGTCCAAATGAGGTAGATGATCTTCGTGGAGATTCATCTAAGATTTTGAATAAGTTTGGATGGAGTCCGAGGACTAACTTTAACAGTCTTATTGAAGAAATGGTAAATCATGATAAATTATCCTCTAGCAACTGATAGTTGGAATTGGAAAGAAAAATTAGCAATACTTAAAGTGATGATTGGTGGTAGATATACCATGGGCCCTCACGTTGCTAAATTTGAAAAAGAATTTGCCGATAAGATTGGGTCACGCAACGCGATCATGACTAATTCTGGAAGCTCTGCAAATCTTGTCGGGCTTCATGCATTGGTTCTCAAGAACAACATACCACAAGGAAGTGAAGTCATTGTTCCTGCTGTTAGCTGGTCAACAACATATTTTCCGATCGTGCAATTAGGATTGGTTCCAGTATTTGTTGATATAGATATCAATACATTCAATATATGCACACAAAATATTGTTAGCGCAATCACTCCAAAAACGTGCGCAATTCTGGCAGTGAATCTTTTAGGTAATCCTTGCAATCTACTTTTTCTTAAGAATATTTGTGATTATCACAAAATTCAATTAATAGAAGATAATTGTGAGAGTTTGGGTGCAACCCTTCACGCAAAACAAACAGGAACCTTTGGAACCTTTGGAACTTTTTCATTCTTCTTTAGCCATCATCTTCAAACAATGGAAGGTGGAATGATCGTAACTGACGATGATACTCTTGCAGATTATATGAGAAGTTTGAGAGCGCATGGATGGATACGAGATTTAAAAACTTCGAATCTCTACACTAAGAGTGGTAATGCGTTTGAAGATAGTTTTAAATTTGTTCTTCCGGGTTACTGCGTAAGGCCTCTAGAGATGAGTGGAGCTATAGGATCAGTTCAGTTAAAGAAAATGAATAAAATTATATCTAAGCGTAGAGAAAATGCAGAAGTATTTCTTAGTGAATTCTTCTATGCCGACGAGTTTATCATTCAGCACGAATATCCAGCAAAATCTAGTTGGTTTGGATTTGGAATCGTTTTAAAAAATAGAAGCAAACTTGGTAAGAGAGAAGAACACATTAAAAAATTACAGTCGGCTGGCGTTGAAGTTCGTCCGATTGTAGCTGGGAATTTTACAAAACAACCAGTCATGAAATTTCTAAATTCTAGAATTCATGGAGAATTAAAAAACGCAGACCATCTAGACAAGAATGGATTCTTTTTCGGAAATGATCATCGTGATCTTAAAGATAAGATAAAATATGTTAGAGGAGTGTTAAGATGAAAGTTCCCCATTATAAAGAAATTGAAAAATGTCGTGTCTGTGGAAATAACAATCTATTAGAAGTTATATCAATTAAGGAACAATTTCTTTCTCCTACATTTGTTGAAACTAATAATAATAATTATCTATCTGAGATAAAGGTGAAACAAACACTACTTTTGTGTGATAAAGAAAATGATGGATGTGGTCTCTTACAAATGAAAGAAACCGTAAATCCTGATCTTCTGTATTCGCAATATTTCTACCGATCTTCAACAAACGAACTGATGAAAAATGACTTAAAAAAAGTTGTCGAATTTACAAAGAATAATATAAACTTGGCTGCAAACGATATTGTAGTTGATATTGGTGCAAATGATTGCACAATGATACAATGGTTTCCGGAAGAATGTAAAAGAATAGGTGTAGAGCCAGCCAGTAATATTTCTTGGAAAAATGTTAATGATAGTATTATTATTGTGAATAATTATTTCAGTGCAAAGGCAATAGAAGGTGTTCTTGGTAATAAAAAAGTAAAGGCGTTTACTGCATGTGCGATGTTTTACGATCTAGACAATCCAAACGATTTTGTTTCTGATATAAAAAATAGTTTGGCGGATGATGGCGTATTCGTTATACAGTTGAGTTATTTGCCTGCGATGCTAAGAAATATGAATTTCTATGATATATGTAACGAGCACCTGGAATATTATTCTCTCGAAACATTAAATTATCTGATGAATAAAAATGGATTAGAAATTTATGATGCATCAGAGAATCATGTTAATGGTGGTAGTATATTAGTTGCAATTTCACACATAAACTCTAGGATAAAAACAAAAAGATATTTAGGTCTTATGGAAAAAGAAAAAGAATATGATTTGTTTAACCCAGAAACATATAAAAAATTCTATCATAGAATTTTAGACTTAAAAGAAAAAATTAAATCATATATCGATTTAGAAATACAAAATGAAAATAAGGTTATCGCTCTAGGTGCGTCTACTAAAGGAAACATGCTCCTACAATTATTCGATTTAGATAAAACTATTATTCCATTCATCTCAGAAAAAAATGAGGATAAGGTCGGACTCAAAACATTAGGCACAGATATAGAATTAATTTCAGAAAAACGAGCAAGGGAGGAGATTAAACCGAGTTGTATGTTAGTTCTTCCTTGGTATTTCAAAGAAGAAATTGTAAAGAGAGAGCTAGAATATATTCAAAATGGAGGAACTCTATTATTCCCCATGCCTTATGCTCATACAATTGATATGTCTGGTGAAAAACTATTATAGATGAAAACATTAGTATTGGGCGGAAGTGGATTACTTGGTTCTGCTATTGTCCGTAGACTGCATAGGGATAATGTTGAAGTTATTTCATTTTCACATAAGGATTGTGATTTAGTAAATCCTGAAAAAAACGAGCTGGTCAAACTATTTAAAAAGATTAAGCCAGATTCAATATATCATTGTGCTGGTCTTGTTGGTGGGATTGGTGCATGTATGGCTAATCCATATGAATTCTTAGTTCATAATGCTAAGATGGCTTTAAATGCAATTGATGCTGCAGTTTCTTGTGATATCGAAAATTTCTTTTATATGTCGAGTTCTTGCGTGTATCCATCTCAGTGTGCCCAGCCTATGAAAGAAGAATATATATTCACAGGTCCTGTCGAAGAAACGAATAATGGTTACGCTGTAGCTAAACTTCTCGGAATGGAAGCCACCAAAGAAGCTAGAAAGAAAACTGGTAAAAATTATTGTTCTATGATACCGTGTAATCTGTATGGGCCCAATGATAATTTCTCTGAAAGAGGTCACGTTATATCATCCATCGTCAATAAGATTAAAGAAGCACAGGCCAAAAAAGAATACAGCATAACAGCATGGGGCGACGGATCGCCAAGACGCGAATTTCTACATGTAGACGACGCATCTGATGCTATAGTTTTTGCTTCACAAAATATTTCTGCGGATTATATAAACATCGGCTCCGGTGAAGATATTTCTATCCATGATTTGATCATAAAAATTCTAAAATTAGCTAATGCAGAAAATATATCTATAGATTTCGATTCATCCAGGCCGAACGGAATGATGAAAAAATGTCTAGATATTTCTAAACTTACAGAATTTGGGTGGAAACCTAAAATCTCTTTAGACCAAGGCATTTCTGATATTTTAAACGTCTAGACATTTAACTCATTGAAAACACTTATTTCTTAGTTCTTGACAATAGGGTATATGAAGTATAGGATATGAAGTATAGGATATGGAGATTTTATGACACATAACTTCACTGAAGATGAACTAAAAGGTATCAATCGAATTGTTGACGCCAATGGCGAGTGGGGAATTCGATCCGCTTTCTATTGGTGGAATGGATTCACTATGAATAAGAGTGTTAAAGTCGAAGATGTAGAAGATTTTGCGATGGCATTTATGTCACAATACAATGAACAGTTTGAAACTAAATACTAATTGTCATTATGAGTAGAATCCATATTCGCGGTGCCATGGGCGTTCAGATTCTTCAAGCAGCACTAGGGCTGTCGAAAAAGTCTGATACAGATGCAAATGATTGCATTATCTGTGTTAATAATGAAAAAACGAATGATACATCGTCTGAGGAATTATCTAATCAACTTCATCATGTGTTCGATTCTATATGCAGAGTCGTAGATATTGATTGTAAGGAGAAAACTCCATACTGGGTTGATGGAGCAGCAACTTCTATCTTTGAGAACAGATATAATATATTTAAGTTTCTCGTTCCCAGAACATATATGATTGAGAATAGTCTTTCATACTCAGATGATCGAGTTCCTGCAGTTCATATCAGAGGTAAAGACAAGAATTTATCATCTATTGAATCTTGCAAAAAACTTCTAGAGATGGCTGGACTAAACGCAATAATATATACAGACGATAAAGAAAAAGCTAAAAAAGTTTCATCCACTCATAAGATTAGTGAGAATGAAATAGATGCCGATGACTGGATCGATATGTATAATTCGTCGGTCATATACGCAGCCCCCTCCGCATTCATTATGAGTATGTTGGTTTTTAATCCAGATAAGAAGATGGTCTTTATGAACGAAGAAATGTGCGATGGTGGATACACATCTTCTGCAGGAGATTTTCTATTCCTGAGAGAGGCTATGAAATTCTGTAAAAATGTATCTATTATTTGAGATATCGCTATGAATGTGAAAGGATGTATAATGGAACTACTGAAATCTACCGACAGTCTACTTCGACAGAAATGTCAACCATTTGATTTCGAAACTGGTTATACATTGAGTGATGGCACTCATCTGACCGCCATTGAGTTATTCGAAGTTCTTCGTGATACTATGTGTGCTAATAGGGGTATTGGTCTATCTGCTAGTCAACTGGGTATAATGACCTGCGCATTTGTTATCGGCAATCCGAGCGATCCTAGTTCTGTAATATCGATATTCAATCCTTCTATAGTAGATGCATCAGATAGTGTGGAAGTATATGAGGAGGGTTGCTTATCCTTTCCTGGATTGTTTTTGAAAGTCAAGCGCCCTATCACAATTCGAGTGAGATATACTAATTATTCAGGTAGTACAGATACGATTCAGTTTGATGGATTAACTGCCCGCGGATTTCAGCATGAGTATGATCACATGAATGGTATATTGTTTACCAATCGCGCTAATCCATATCATATCGATTTAGCTCGGCGACAATTGAAGAAACTTAATAAACTCCGCAATAATAAACTTAATAAACTATCCAAGGCGATTACCACTGCATAATGAATATTCAACTGCCTTTCCGCGAGTGTAGATGCGGCGATCTTGAAAAGTTAGAGCAATTGCTAACTCATTGAAAACACTCATTTCTTAGTTCTTGACAATAGGGTATATGTAGTCTAGACTATATCTAGATAATTAGAGGACCAGATGATGAATATTACCTTAGAATTGACTAAGGCACAGTCTAATATGTTAACCGTTATGTGGAAACTGGATACTCCAAGTGACTATGCCAATTGGTATCGTACACTATCCGACACAGATCGGATAGTGGCGGATACTCTTAAAGAGATCCTCATCATGGAATATGCTGAACTGAAGCTTATGGGAACATACACTAAGGAGGTCGATGAACTTATGGCAAGGGTAGCCCAGAAGCACTAAGTCATTGAAAACACTCATTTTTTAGTTCTTGACATTAGCGTATAACTAAGCTATAATCTTAATATGATGATTAATCCTACTATAGTCAATCAACCACTTGCCGGCGGCACCGTAAATATTAATGAGTTAGATAAGCTGGCTAAGCTTCTGGCAAGCGAAAATATCCTAATTCAACATGCAAACGTAGCTACCGCATCGTTTAATGTCGATACCCGTATCCTAGAATTGCCCGTCTGGAAAAACATGCCCCGTGAATTGTATCATATGCTGATACTTCATGAGATTGGCCATGCCTTATATACACCATCCGCCGAATGGACAGGTGCACTTAATGATCATCCGGAGATCAAAGATGTGATCAACATCATTGAGGATGCTCGTATTGAAAAGCTTGTAAAGGGCAAATACGCCGGCTCGCGCCGTGACTTTCGTATGGGTTATGGTGAATTGTATAATCGCAACTTTTTCCGAACTGCTGGCCAGGTTCTGTCGAAGTATTCTTTCGCGGATCGTATCAATCTTTTCTATAAGATCGGCGATCACATTACCGTTCCGTTTACTAATACTGAACGGGAAATTCTTTCGGAGATTGATGCCGCAAAACTATTCAGTGATAGTGTATTAATTGCTAAGAAGATATACACTTCAACTAAAAGTTCTAAGGACTTGGACATCATCCAATCAAGTGCTGAGGGTGGTGCTTTGAACGAGGCACCCGATGACTCGGCCGAAGAAATTGAGGTTGATGATGTTGATACATCAATCGGTACCGATGTCTCGGATGAATCTGAGACCAGGACTGTTACTGCCTTAGAACAGTCATTACAGAACCTTATTGATAGAACAAACAACAAACGTGTGGCGACATATTATGATTTGGACGAAGAGTTCGATGAGAATGATTATATCATTCCGTTCAAATATATTATTGAATCAACTAGCATTCTACTGCCGAAGTGTATTATCGGCAATCGGTTTGTTACAATGCGGTCTAAAAATATTCGTGCAGTAGACTATTTGGTGAAAGAGTTTCACCTCCGTAAATCCGCGGATCAATATGCCCGTTCTCGTCAAGCTAAGACCGGCACAATCAATCCAAATCGTCTCCATGCATATACTATGATCGATGATATTTTCCGTCGCATTACGGTAAATCCGGATGCTAAGAACCATGGTATTGTTATGTTTGTTGACTTTTCTGGTTCTATGCATAATAACATGGGAAAGGTAATTGAACAACTGCTTTGCCTGGTATTGTTCTGCCGTAAGGTAAACATTCCGCACCGTGTATATTCGTTTGGTGACGGCGCACCTGCTAATCGTGATAACATCGTTAAACGATTTGCAAATATGGCGAAAAGCGGTAGGAAATTTGTAACTCCGGACTTTAATATGCGATTGTTGGAGTTGTTTTCAAATAAGATGACTTCCAAAGATTTGCGTAATATGATGGAGATCCTGCTGACTCGGTTCAATACTCCGATTGATACTGATAATTACCATGACCTTTATAACAATATGCCGCTGTTTGTCCTGGGAGGCACGCCGTTACAAGGCGCTATGATGCTGGCTCGTAAGATTCTACATAAGTTCAAGAAGGAAACCGGCACTCAGATTGTTAGTGTGGTATTTCTCACCGATGGTGAAGGTAAGGGGCTAATGACTGAACTGGGCAATTGTATTAATAATACGAATGTAGTGTTACGTGATGCCAAGACACATAAGAATTATAATATATCATCGGCAGTCGGCGCCAGTCGCCGGGCTTCGGCATCTATTCTTATGGGCATCATTCGGAATGAAGGATTTAATACAATCAACTTCCGTATTGGTACTCACAAGGATCTAAAACATGAAGTGTATGCATATGCCGGTGGGCAGTATAACGGCGTAGCAGTTCAACTGATAAAAAAATTGCGTACTGAGAAATTTGTAACTTTAACCAATCACGATAATTTCCAAGAATATTATCTAATACAGGATGGTAACAATCTAGATGTAGAAGACTATAATTTTACGGTTGATGAAAGTGCATCCAAGGCTAAGATTACAAGTGCCTTCATCAAGGCACATGATGGTCGTCTTAACAGCCGAAGCATCCTAGCTAAGTTCGCCCAGAAGGTTGCTACATAGTCATATGAATAATTTGAAGAACTTTGACTTTCTCGTCTACTACGGCGTCAAGCTTCCGTGGAACGAAGATTTCTATGAGGAATGGGAAGAACGCTATAGCGACATGCAGGACTTCGCGCCTATTTTTTTGGAGATGACTCCCGAGGAGGAAGCGGTATGGGACCGGTGGCCAGATATTCTTTTTGATGATAGAGATCAGGAATATATGGTCCTCGGTGTCGAAATGTCCAAGCGCAAGGCTACAAAAGCAGATGTGCTGGAAATGTTTGCCCCAAATAAGACACATGCGGCGAAAGATGTAGAGAAAAAGGCAAAGATATACACAGCCCAATTCATCGAGTGGTTCCCTGAGTTTCGGCATCTGGTAGAGGTTCCGTTCAATTTTCTCACTGTGTTGCACCACCCGGCTTGGCGGTCCTAAGCATAAATAGAACAGAAAAGACTAGGAGAGTTTATGCCGATTTATGGTTTTCGTGATGAATGATTCGACGATGTTCGACTTTCAAGACGGCAATGGACAAGTTGCAGCCCACCAGCACTCTAATGGTGGTGGTTGGGTAGCTGATACGGCCAGGGTATCAGACACAGCATATCTTGGCCCAGATGCTTGGGTCTATGACTATGCCTGCGTCTATGACGACGCCTGGATCAATGGCTGCGCCCGGGTCTATGACACCGCCCGGGTTACCGGCAACGCCGTGATCGTGGGCAACGCCCGGATTTATGGCGATGCCTGGGTCTCCGACAACGCCGAGGTCTCTGGCAACGCATGGGCCTATGGCAACGCATGGGTCTTCGGCAGCGCCTCGGTCAATGGCAACGCCGAGGTCTATGGCGATGCCCGGGTCTCTGGCACCGTCTGGGTATCTGGCACCGCCTGGGTATCTGGCAACGCCCGGGTTTCCGGCAACGCTCGACTCTGAGTAGCTAAGTCATTGAAAACACTCATTTCTTAGTGCTTGACATTAGCGTATAACTAAGCTATACTCTTAATATGATG
>Ga0181357_1000193_pt1 | contig 21487 bp, 9 predicted proteins | sample Fa13VDMM110DN_FD_130094 | JGI IMG/M metagenome (GOLD analysis project Ga0181357, IMG submission 130094) | Freshwater viral communities from Lake Michigan, USA - Fa13.VD.MM110.D.N | ecosystem: Environmental > Aquatic > Freshwater > Lake | place: USA: Michigan | collected 2013-09-24 | reverse complement strand
TCAGGACTTAAAAATGGCAAAATTTACACCTAATTTCCCAAGATATCCTACAGAAGGTCAAGAGGTAGCAGATAAGTATGGGAATATCTGGAAGTATTACGCCGCGACTGGAACTTGGGTGTCAATTGGGTATTTAGCTTCACCAAGAATAGTAACTGAAGCAAATGATGGCTATATTTCCCCTGATCTATATAAGAGAATTCAATATTTTAAAAATTATAAAGACATCCTTGGTAGGGCTCCTCTTAAATTATCGCCCGGAAGAGATGCTTATTACTATTATTTTCGTTCTAGTAATCGTTTGATAAAGTTTACGCCAGAGGCTAAGAACATATTGCGCATGGAAGTGAACATGCAGCGTTTGTATCGCCTCTTGTATAATGAAAGATGCAAGGGCGTAACAGGTATACAAGGTTTTAGTGGTGATGTCGGTGTGGATGGTTTGCCTGCGCCACATGAACCTAGTTTTGCTCCACTTTTTAATGAATCTAAACTCTCGTTTTCTGTCTACACACCGCAGCCTTTGGCTTCAGGTGGTTCGATCTTTTTGCCTAACAACCATGTTCCAGACATAAGTGTGCGAATAGACGAGCTAGAAGCCACCTTTTCACCAGCTAAGATTACATCTTTTGCCTATCTACCGAGCTATTATTCTGCTTATCCTAGCAGCTATGATAAGTTCATGGAGACCCTAGCATTTATTAAACCTAAATGCGCAAAGGGTACTGGTCCGCCTTATTATTGCTTGAATGATTCTATAATAAATCTTCAAGACGGCGACATATTGGCTAATAATGTTTTACAGATATTGGTTGATCCTCTAGGCATAGTCCCACCTAGAATAACTGGCGAATTATCAGAATTTATCGATATCGCCAGATCTATAGAAACGATATCTTATGATAAAACTTATAACATTGTTTATGGTGATTTATATCTGATCGACGGTGTTTGGAACACGAACTATGCAGTTAAATCGAGACAAAAAGGCCCCGATGGGCAAAGAGGAGATTCTGGGTCTACTAAGCTAGAAGTTACTGGTATTAATATTCCAGAAGAAAGTAAAATTCTAGCAAAGAGTCCATTATTCAGTTTAAGATACGAATCTTCGTCTTCTACAATTTACACTGCTTTTGGTGAAGTCGACCCGCAGACCAATGTCGATCTTATTTCCTTAGTATCTGGCTCAGCCGCATTAAATTTCGATAAACCGCTAGAAAGCATATTTGCTAGCATTGAAACTACCGCCAATAAGTATAAGAAGTTAAGAATTTATAGCCCAGATGTCGTTATGAAGGATATACCGGAGGTCACTTTCTTTGCTTGGCAACCTCAATCTAGCTGCGTTAGCAAGCATAACTATACAAAGCATGTGTTTAATTGGGTTCCCCTTACTAACAAGGCAGCATGCGATGATGATGTTGGTTGGGTAGGCGCCGAAGGCCCCAGAAACACTCAATACCCCTGGCAGATTTTATTACCATCTGTACCAGAAACCGACACTTGTTGCCAAGAGCCTTTCTTCTATTGTCCGAATATCCAGCTGGGCGCACCATCGCCTACATCTAGGCCATCGCCTTCGCCTTCGCCTTCACCATCGCCTTCACCATCGCCCTCGCCAACTCCTACGCCTACGCCTACGCCTACGCCCACACCAACGCCAACGCCAAGTACTGAGTGTTGTGGCTTTTTCTTTCTACTGGACGGTGAGAGTGCTGGTCCTGCCGGCACTAACGGTAAAACATTCAGAGTCGGAGATACACTAGAAATAAATGTTGATGACAGCCGTGTACCCAAAATATCCGGTTGGTCTAGCGTTAGTGCGACATACAAAATAGATGATATCGTTATCAAGAACTTGGGTAGTGGGTCATCTATAGTCTATACATTGTGCCTATCATGTATATCACCTGGCTGTTTTGATGGATGGGGCACTACATCATCTGGTTCTTTTCTTGTATCGATGGGGCCTGGCGACCTTATAACTTCAAGCGGTGGAGCAAGACTCGAAGTATCGACAGGCCCGGCACCAAGCCCGGCACCAAGCCCGGCACCAAGCCCGAGACCAAGCCCGACACCAAGCCCGACACCAAGCCCGACCTATAAACCTTGCTGCGATAAAATAAGGACTTTTTCAGTAAAACTACCAGTCGAAAATTTAGACTCTTTTTTAACGCCTATTAACCAGAAAATAATGGTCGTTTCAGAAAGATCTTTACCATTCTCGGGTTACAGGTGTTATCGTAAAATATTAATATGCGACCTAAATGACGGTTTATTATGGAGATATGTAAAACTTCGTTTGTCTGTAAACTGTATCCAAGGATCAAGTAATCATGACATGATGTATCCAAGATTTATGTATTTTTTTATAGGTAATTTTGTACTAGTTTCCGCTGCTAGTACTCAAGATGCTTTTCTATGGTTTGCATACTCTTTTGATGGCGGGCACACTTTTAAAGAAAGCCAGTTTAATATTATCACATGGACTGATGCTAAAAACATACGTCATACTGGCAGTGTATTTAAAATACTTAGTGTGAGACTAAGCGGTGAAAAAATTCTCATGGACCTCCTTGTCGATAACACCGACGCACCACCTAATAATCCAATGGGGGGTATTCCATACCAATATTATATTATTTCTTACGATACGAGTTATTCTACTCAGGGTATTCCGAGTAGTAATGTCACTGGCCCATTTTCTTGCGCTGCGGGATCAACTGCTCCTTCGGTCGCTTATTGCGCTAATAATCTGCGAATAAGCCCGTGGTTCGCTGATAATACTTATGTATCGGGTGCCGGTAGTATGGCAGTCTGGGATAAAACTAAATTTCCGAGTAGTGGCTATTTTGGCACCGGCCCTGGTTCTACTGCTCATTATGGCCTTAAAGATTATATGCAAGAGCAAGGATTCTCTGAAGTTATAAACAACCACCAAAGCAGTGTAACGAGAAGCCCTTGCACCGGGTATATTATCCCTGGTACTAGTCAGAGAGTATTAAATCAAATTCATTTGTTCAGTCAACGAGAGAGCACACGCACCGATACTCTGACATCCACGCATGTTTTAATATCAGAAATGAATGACCCTGATTCTAAAAGATATACAAATGTAAAATTGCCTTTGGCCACAAATTATAGCAATTTCGTTACTAACCCAGAAGGATCATGGGGAGTCGCACAATTCGATGATAAAGACAGTCTTGTTTATTCGTATTCTCAGATGTGTTTAGTACCGACACCAACGCCAGCACCAACTCCATCGCCAACGCCAGCGCCATCACCAACGCCATCGCCCACACCGACACCTTCAAGGATAAAAACGGTTGACCTTTTCTTTGGCTGTATTGGTACTAAACCTACGCCATCGCCTACGCCATCGCCTACGCCATCGCCTACGCCTATTCCTACGCCATCGCCAACACCAACACCCACGGCCGATTGTGTCTGTCCGCCCGATCTTGGTCCGGTAAGAGACGTTACTATTCCGATAGGCGCTACGACTTCTTATGGCTGCCTTACAGGCTGTGCTGGACAATGTATCTATACGGTTAAAATAGTGTCTGGCGTTAATACTTGGGTAAAGACCACTGACACATGCATTCCTTCGCCATCGCCATCGCCAGCGCCAGCGCCAACGCCATCGCCATCGCCAACCCCGACACCAATTTTACCTTTTGTAAGAAAAAACTGCACTAACCTCGAACCTTTACCACCTCTCACCCCTGCAACAGGGTCTTCGTCTGTCGGCGTTCAAGATATTGGCGGCGGCGTCTGCGCGATAACCGTCTTTTATACCGCTTATGATAGTGGATCTCCTTTCACGTCGCCGCAAGATGGTAGCATCACAAAGAATTTTAAATGGAACTTTGATCCTAGTAGCCAAAACACGCCCTGTGCTTGGAGCGGACGGTCATTAACCTTCTTTATATCTAAAAGCTTTGGAAGCACGACTGCTGTGTGGACCATTGGGATCGTTTGGACTGGTGATAAATTAAATCCGACCGACAGATGCAGCCCTATTTCTGGATCTCTTAGCAGGAATTATATCGCTGGTGGTACTGGAGCAATAGTCTATGGTTTACCGTATTTTGAAACAGGTCCAGGGATGTGGTCTACTTGTAATACTATGGAACCCACCTTAGGTTATCCTGGTTTAATTGGCGACGCTGGTCTTGGTTGTCTCGGCGCCTTGCCTATAAAAACTTCGAGCATATTAGGTAATTTACAGCCTACCTCTTTGTCTGCTTCTTTTGCCGGCCCTGAGTTATTGAATGAAACCTTGCGGTCTCTTGTTCTTTCACCAACACCGACTCTGGTGATGGGAGGAAGAACTTGCTGCTATCCTTTGACTGCGGTTTTAAGAAAAAATCTCGTACTACTCGGTAACTATACATTCCTAGAAAACACTGCTGCTTTTGCGCCTGGAGTATGTTTAGGTTTTAGATCTAATGCGATTTCTGGTTATTTATTATTAGTTTCTTTCAGTAACGATAATATGTCGCCAGCACTCTCATTGACTGTTCCTACGATAGGCAGCATTACGAATTACGCCAATTATTCTTGTGGTGCTTCTGGTAGCATTACTGAAACCATATTACAATCTAATGCTGATACTTATACTATAACTATAACATGGGCCGGAAGCACACTATGTGGTATATGTCAGTCAACACCAACACCAACACCAACACCAACACCAACACCAGCACCAACACCAACACCAACACCAACACCAACACCGACACCGACACCAATAACTTTTGGTCTTTTTGGAACAGGCCTTAACACCTACACGCCAACTCAAAATCCCGTTGGTAAGACATTCGTAGCTAATGCTTCGGTCAGCAGAGCGATCCTGAATAGCCGCTACGCGATTTTTATTAATAACGAAGGAATGTGGGTTATTGGCCATCCTGATGGTGGACTTCCGCCTCCGGGAGAAGGATGTAACGGCTATTATGCCGATTATACTAAAATCGTCAGTCGTGGCGATATAGCCGATGTTGTGTGCTCCAATAGTTCTACTAATTTTGACCCAACGACTTTTTATCTGACAACCAACGGTGATCTTTATGGATGTTCTAAAAACACAGATGGACAATTAGGCGTTGGTACTTCCCCTTCGGTACAAGATTTTGTCAACATAGCAGGCGGGCCTTGGAAACAGGTAGTATCATTCCAATCCGTAACTTTCGGTTTAAAAACCGATAATACGCTCTGGTCGTGGGGAAAAAATCTCAATGGCTTATTAGGACAAGGATTAAAAACTCAATCTCGGGTCCCCACTAAGATAAGCGATCAGTTTTTCGATAAACTAGCGGTTGGATCGAATTCTGAGCACATGCTAGCTATAAGAACCGATGGTGCTCTATTTGGTTGGGGTTCGCAGGACTACGGCGAATTAGGAATATATGATTCGACCTTTTTAGGCTATATTAATGTCCCAACGCTGATATCGACAGACCTTCACGTATTTGCTGCGGTAGGAAGATACACCTCATTTGCTATAAAATCAGAAGGTAAATTATTCGTAACTGGCCAAAATAATCGGGGCCAGCTCGGAATCAAAGCCTCTACTGCTAGTTTAAACGAGTTCACCGAGATTACATCACCGATGGTGTCTTTTTCTACTGTTTACAGTTCAGGTACTATTACACTAGCAACCACCACTAATAGTACTCTACTAGGAACTGGCTTCTCTGCATATGATGTTTTTGGCCTGGCATCGACAGACGGTATCGTCGGGTATGAGGCCTTTACACCTATTTCTACTGATAAGCCTTGGACTTTTGCGGTTAATACGGAAAACTCTGCGTTTATACGCTACGGCGTGGTATCGCTAGTACCATCGCCAACACCATCACCAACACCAGCACCTACACCATCGCCAACACCATCACCAGTAAATCTTATTAGCGGGATTGTAGGAGCATGGGGTTTAAACGACCAAATATCCAATTTAGGTATTAACGACCAAACGCAATACGTACCTTATGTTAGTCCTGTAAATGTGGCGAACTATAACCTTAACAGTATCGAAGGCTTTTGGCCTCTTGCTGCCGGACCATATGGTTCTCTATTTTTAAATAATGGGCAACTTCACGGAACAGGCAGATGGGTAGCATCGCCTAACCCGACATCGATCTCTCAAAGAATCGGCACTAAATCAGACTGGGTTGGAATCGCAATGGGCGATTATATCGCTTATATAATCGATGCAAGCCAAAATCTTTATGTCGTTGGCCAAGATTTATACGGAGAAGCATGCCTTGATAACCAAGGCACCAACATAGCTGAACCAACTATGATTCCAGATAGTAATCTTCCACCAAGACTTTCTTGGAGCACGTCAAGATTCAAATCGATAGCGACTGGCACCGGTTTCGTCGCATTCTTGATGCAGGATGGTAGTATTTATTATGCTGGTCGAAATATTATGGCACCTTTTAATGGCATTTCTCTTAAATGGTCTGAGGATTTGACCTACCAGAAGACTTCGACTGACAACATTCCTTATTTATACAAGCCAACTAAGCTTTATACTAATTTCGATTATGAAGCGATCTACGGCTGTCAGAATGCTATTATTATATTAGATAAATACGGCGCTGTCTATTCGGTAGGTGAAAACAATTGTGGTGTTTTAGGGCGGGCCGATAAACCGTTCAATCCGATTTTTACGACGAACATACCAAATATCGTTGACGGCCTAAGTGGCATACCTATAAAGAAAATTAGAACTTCTAAAACAGTAGTCTTAGCTTTGGACGCTAAAACTGAAAATGTCCTATATATGTGGGGCGGCTTTACATCTACTTATGCAGTTTTACCTTTACCAAACCAGATTAGCGGCAATATAATACAGACTCCTATGCCTTATTTTTTAGGTATAAGTGATTTAGCAGAAAGAAAGATAGATGATTTCCAGCCATTTACATCGGGCGCGTTGGTTTTATTAGATAATGGCGTCTTGATGGGTTATGGAAAAGGCGGCATAATTGCAAATAATTTCGAACGCGATTGCCCTCTTAATAACGTAGTGATTAACACCGATTCTGATCGCGTAAAGTTTTTAGCTCATGGAAAACCAGAATTTTCGGCGTTCGCTATTTTCGACTACATAACGCCAAAGATCAAATCGATTTTAGCCACTCCTTGCTCTTTGAATTGGATTTATTCAGGACCTGCTAACAACCTATACTTAAAAGATAGTGCCTGGTATCAGACGATGGCCGTATCTGGTGACAAAAGGATTTTTGCGCTCGGTAACAATGGTGCTGGAATAGTTTCGTCAATTGACCATAAAACCTGGAGCACCTTTAAATTAACTGATCTCACGAATGGAACCGGCCAAGTAAACAACGTTGAATTCGCGACATATTCTAAGGTATTAGGAAGAATCATAGGTATATCTTCTAATGACGATAGACTACTGTTGGGACCGACAGACTCAAGTAACATCTGGACCTCAACTATACCGCTTCTAGGCCAGACCGAGAATAATTCTGTAGTTACTATCGATGCTTATGATAAATTGTTCTTAATAGGTAAAAATGGTAAAATCAAATACGGCACAGACCCTAACAATTTATTATCAGCAGAATTTATATGGTCGGGTGGTAATGTGATGTCTGCTGTATTCGGCGACCAAATCGTGATACTGTCAGATAGAGGCGCTATATATAAATCGCCAGGCATATTTAATACATCACTTAATGTTTTATACGGCCAGACTTTTAATATTTCCCCTAGTTTAGCCGTTAGCTGGAAATCGATATCCTATGGTAATGGGATTTATTTAGCTGTTGGCGATAACACGGTTGCTTATTCTAGAGACGCTCAAATCTGGAATATTGCTACTACGCCTTTTCAAATGGCTAGCTATGTTTCAGTTTCATTTATTAACGGTAACTTTTTCATATTAGGAGACAATGGGCCTTCGCTTTATACCAGCGATGGTCAAAACTTCCAAGAAACATTTATTTTAAATCAAACTGGAAAATTTACAAAGGCTGTGCCAGTTGGCGATTTGCTTGGGGCCAACGCTGCATTTGTGGTTAGTCCTGCGTCAGGTCTTATTTTTCCGTCTAGTCCGTGCGATAGCGGCATGAATACTTGGCCGCCCCAAGATCCAACGGATATACCAAATCTTGCATGCTTCGATGGCTGGCCGTTAAGCGGTTCCGCCAGCATAAGTTGTTATAGAAATTATAATATTTTAACAAGCAATAGTGCTGTTATAGTTGGAGAGGGCACTTCAAATACTACTTACAATGCTAGTTTCATAAGATTAAAAGATCCAGGCCGCTTATATGATACTTGTACGCTATCAATTTCTAGAAAAGGTATTAATACTATTACTGGGTCTAATAATATCGACTTTACAGTCGGTGATGTTTTGAGTATTTCTGGTTTTTCTATACCGAACTCTTCAATACCTTTAAATGTAAACGGGACATACAAGATAATTGCTATAGACTATACCAACACAAAACAAATGGCTTTAGCCTGCATAGGCGGTGTACCAACACCGACACCTTCACCGACACCATCTCCTACCCCTTCACCGACACCATCGCCTACCCCTTCACCGACACCGTCGCCCGTTTATGTTGACAGCGGTCTGATTGACGGTGGCACTGTTAAACCATCAGTTGCTTCTGAATCATACGGATCAGCGATTGCTATTTCTGAAGATGGTTCTACCTTAGCTATTGGAGCGCCTGACGCCTCCACAACAAATAATGGAAACCTGATCAGCTCGTGTGGGGCGATTTATATTTATAAGAACACGAATGGTTCGTGGGTTCATGCTATTAAGATTTATAACTCACTGCCTATAGCTCGTGAGAGATTCGGGAAGTCTTTATCTATGTCGACTGATGGATCAGTCATTATTGTTGGAGCTATAGGCTACAACACTATCGGTGGAAGTACTTATTGTGTTGAAGCCACCGCCACCGGACTTTGGTCGCTAACAGGAAAGATCGCGCCAACCGATGAGATGTTGGCTGGCGATTGGGGTTTTAGAACATGCTGTTCATCTAATGGCAACGTTATGGCGACCAGCTCTCCGTCTTGGACCAACACTGTTAGTGGCGCTCATTATGCCGGAGCGGTTTCGGTGTATAGAAGAATATCTAGCAAAGACCCATGGGTTAACAGCGGTGTACTAAAATTAGACACGAATTCGACCGAATATAGATTTGGATACTCTATAGCCTTAAATGCTTCTGGTGATACGCTAGTTGCAGGCAACGAGAGATCAAGACTTGCGCCGACAAGCGAAGGCGTTGCCTCTGTTTTCAAGTATGATGGCTTAACGTACACATTAAGACAAAAGATTACAAACGTCACTTTTAGTGGCATATTTGGTCACAGTGTGGCAATCAGCGGCGATGGTAACAGGATACTTGCAGCGAACAACACCGCAAATGGTGCCGAAAGCTATGTGGGAATCTATGATTTGGTTGGATCGTTATATGTGTTATCGCAAGCAGTACCAAGTAATATTTCTAAAACACCATATGAAACAGTTCAAATAAGCCGCAGCGGGTCAACTATACTATTAGGCGCTAGTACCTTTAAATCGAATGGCGGATTAACTAACTCTGGGGCTGTTTTCACTTGTACAAATCCAGATGGCGTCTTCAAATTAGATGAACTTTTTGTAAGCCCTACGGCATCCAGCAATGATAATTTACCAGGCATCGACGGTGGTGCTGTTTATAGCGAATCTGCTAAAACGCTAGTCGCCCAGATACCTTTGCGCGGTTTGGTTCAATCATTTAAAGTCGATAGAGGCATACAGAGTTTTTATGTGTCTTCGATACCTAATCAGACCAGTAAAAACGGTACCGGTGCTGCTTGCTCTATTAATAGTGAAGGTAGTTATGCAATTGTTGCGTCATATGACTCACCATACGACCTACAACTAGCGGATAAAAATCTTACGAATAACATTATCTCAGAAAATCCTCAAGCATTCAGCATCCAACTATTACAGAGGTCTGGGAGAAGATTTTTTGAAGATCGTGGCTTGTTGATCAATACTGCTATGAAATGGTCATATTTAGCTGACCAAAGTGGTGATACTTTAATTATACAAGGATTAAAGAAATATATCATACCACCTGCTATAGCGCATGACGACACAATGACTACATTTATAGTCGGTACTTTCAAAAACAATAGTATTATAATCGCCGATAAAGATGATGCATTAAACGGCATATATGCCACACCTCTACTGTCACAATCGCAATACGGAATCGGCCGTGGGGCTAGCGTTGGCATGAGTGGAGACGGTCTAACTGCCATTGTTGGTTGTATTTATGGCTCAGGACTCGCCTCTTCAGGCTATCTGGTCGATCGCGTGGGTGCTGTCGAAATATATGAGCGTGATGCATTTGGTCAACCTTGGCGTTTTGTAACTTGGTTTAGACCAATCGATGTCTTTGTGACTTCGGGTAGTAATGGAAACGTAGGTCCTTATTTTGGATATTCTTGTGCTATCTGTGGTACCACTGGGAATCGCATAATTGCAGCCGGCGCACCAAATTATAAAAGCCATGGCGCGATTTTTATCTATAATTATGACAACCGATCCGCGGGAATCAATAATATAATAACTATAGATGGTACTACCATAGATTCTGGCACAACAGGGCTCGGAACGACCGTAAAGTTATACTTTGATAATGCGACCGGATTATACGTCCTTGCCGCGGGAACGTCTGATGGTAAGGTGTATATTTTCAGTGGGCCGACTTATGATAATCTTACACGTCAGGGCACGTTAACACCACCGGCAACCGCCGGGGTAACTTCCGATTTTGGTCACAGTATTGGGCTTACTTCTGACTCAAAGAAGTCGTTAATCGTTTCAGCACCAAAAGCGAACTTGATAGATGGTCCAAATTCGGCAGGATGCTTGTTCAAATATCCAATAGGAATTTTTGGTGGCGGAGAAACATTTTCTCTTGATAAGCCTAAGACCGACGCTTACACAGGATACCAGATCATATCGCCTATCACCAGCGAGGGTTCGCCGGATTTGACTTATAAAAACATAGCTATCGTCGGTGCCCCTAACTATGAAAGCCGCCGCGGCATAGTTAACATCTTCTTTAAGGAATAATGGTATAATTATGTATGCATCTCCTAAATTTTATTCTAACATTTTTGGATATAAGACTTCTATTAGTGTAGGTAGAAATTATGCCTTGGACGTTTCCGAACCAGGCATATTTGATTATTCGCATGTTCAATCAGGATATAATATACCGTATTTTATGGTCTCTTTTAAACTGGCTACGGCATCTGGCGGACCATTATCGAAAAGCGTTTTCAATAATAAGTGGCAAATCATTGATCTATCTTTTATGGCCGGTAAATCGACTTCCACGCAAGAGATAGTAGACTATTTCAACAGCAAATTGAATTTCATGACCGCAGAGTTCGATGTAGAAAAAAGAATAACCATAAGCCCTTTGAGATGCACTGATAATCCTGAAGAGGAAGTACTTGTCGATTTTTTAATCGCTAACGGTGCACCTATAAATTTTAACTCCCAGAGAGCAGACCTACAGACAAATGCATTGACATCAGCATCGATCTTCCCCTATAAAACGATCACAAGTCTAAATCAGGGTTCACCTAACATTTATAACACCGGTTTTTGTTTTGCGCCGGATAAACTAGGAGCAGCAAAATGCCCAGCTTTAATACCTACTGATTCGGACACAATCAAGGGAACACTGGGCTATATTACCTGCTGTGATGGATATACGCCAACTGTCAGGCACCAGAGTGGTATATGGGATTTAACGAGTCTTAACCAGCCATTACTAATTATTCGAATGTTTAACAAGGATACTGTAGTAGCTGTCGATGCTAATGGTCAAAATATAAAACCAAAAGTCGCTGGTATTCTTACAATTAGACTAAATAATATGATTTACACTACAGCCCAAATAGCTGATGCTATCAATTTGGGGCTAGCGGAAATATCGCCTTGTGGTCAATATTCTGATGTCAATGAAAATTGTTCAGAATCTAATGGCACTTTACCTTTTGTAGCATCTGCTAGCCCAGATGGTAGAATAACTATTTGCCAATCATTTTATGAGCTATCAATAAACGGTAGCTGTCAATATATCGATAGTATTTTCAGCTTCGATAAAATAAATAACGAAGGAACATGCTTAATAAAATCTGGTTTTTCGTTGACTAATATACCTAGCGGTTGTGCTAATGACGGTTTTTCGACTGGTATTACAAAATCCGCTATAGTTGATAATATAAACGCGATAACACAATTAAAAAGAAATTTTTTATATAAAACATTCGAATATACTCCATTTCCAATCATAGAAAATGTGATGGATTATATTAATCGCGGACGATATTATGTTTATGCTCCGACCATGACAGGGCCGATTTCTGATAGCCCATTTGCTGAATCTAACACACAAACCTCCATACCATCTTCATATTGGGTAAAAAATCAATATATTCCAGACTCACCATACTCTGAATTTTGGGCCACGTTTAATCTTAATGAAAACGACATATTTAAAGCTATTGGGAAAAAGGTGAAAATATTAAATATACAGGAAATATCAGCACTCGTACGAGCATCATGGAATTATTTCGAGTATTTTTCTGGTGCCTATATAACATACCCTTTTTATAATTGGGGGCTTGTTTTAAATACTAGTTCGCACTGTACGCTAAGGCCCAGCGGGACCGCAGATACGATAGCCTTTAGTAATGCTGGCATATCATGCCAACAAGCCGGTAATGGATTTACTTCTGAAATTAAGCCGACATGGGATAACAACACTGAATCACTGCAATATATAAGGGCTAGAAACAAATCATGTAATACTGATATGACTCAAATAAAAAATGTCGAAATTCCTAGAATATATGGCAATTATCGAATGGGTGTTGTTTTTGATTGGAAGAGATGGTCAAGATTTAATCCGAATGGTGTAGATAGCCTGAATTTTAATGGTGCTTTTGCAATACCGTCGATAACTTTTAAGATAGTATATGTGAATTAAGTGATAAACATAATACATTTTTTTAATGATTCAATAGATCTTAACAGCATCTTAAATGTTAGAGTCGTCCTTGGCGAAATTATATCCAGGCACATTGTAATTTATACAAGGCCCGATGACGAAAAATTAATTTTAAAAGGCATTGAATATCACGTGGTGTCTTCAGAAATGGCATGTGGTGGTATTAATCACTTGCTTGAAAATATGACTGAGGATACCGTTCTTTTTTTGAATGGACCAATATCGTTACTCGCCACGGATTCTCAAGATTTTATAAAATATTTTATAAAATCGAATTATGATTTTTCTACACCGAACACATCTACCTATAGTGGGTTTTATGGATCAGCCATAGAAAATCATAATAGTGGTAAATTGACATTCACAGCATCTTTAAAATTAGCCAAACAACTACCTGACTACGATTCTACTATTCTTAACCCAGGCATATTTCTTGTTAACAGGCTATCATTATTGTCTCTAGGTGGTTTTGACAAGGCTATGTCTTATAGTACGGAAACCTTAATAGGCCTGTCGGTCAGCATAGTAATGGCTGGACACAACATATATTACTTCGATGGAATAGTATCGGAAAATGATAACTCTAGCTATAGTTATAGTCGCGAAAACAAAGAATATTTAACGAATCTATTGGGCATAGGTGATACCTCAAAACCTTTAAACGTTAGTGAAAATATAATCAAAAGAAATAGAATCTCAGATAGTGTAATATCTTTCGGAGAATATTTAAATCAAAACAATCGAAATATAGTTCAAGACCGCGATTTTAGGAGAAAATTCTCAGGTAAGACCATTGTTATTCTATATCCTGGTATTTCTTTAGACGATCTTAGACCTTTTAACATATACCTATATGATTACGTAATCGGCATCGATTTTGTGGGTAGAATTTTAAAGTGTGATATGGTCTTTACACAAGAGCTCCATGTTTTATCTGATCTATCCACGACCTATGATAAAGATAAAATAATTGCTACGGACCACATCTACGACAGAATGCAAAATAAATATGTAACTCTGAGAGACATAACAGACAGAGTAAACATTATCGACACAACATCAGCTAATTATGAATTAGAAGGACATAGCCCATATTTAATAGACTCTGATCCGCTGGTATGTCTGACACATTTTTTAGTATCAGCAAAGCCAAGATTGATTCAAATACTTGGTGCTGATTTTAAATGGCTTAAAGGCCGCAGCCATGTTAATAATTCTTATTATAATGGCGGTTTTGTTAAACCGGACGAAAAGATAACGCGAGAAGCTGATACTAATACTCTTAAAAATATCGAAGCCATCAGTAGATTAGCTGATACTTTTGATGTCAAAGTGATGAGGAATTATAATGTTTGAATTTAATACCGTCCATTTGATCATTTTGATGGTCGCTATATTATTATGCAATTTATTAATAATATCTGTTCAAATGAACATCATGCTTTTCATGATGTTTAAACGACAAGAATATACAGGAAAAAGAGGAGATTCTAATGAAATTAGATATTATAATAAAGATATTGCTCAGACAGAAAAACAAGCGATAAATGATCAAATACCCAAAGCCAAGGTATTTCAAAAATTACACGTACCAGACCTAGATCCTTTTGCAATCGCTCCTGGATTAGCCAAACCGCCTAAGGCTGCTGGCGATTTTGGATCAAAGACTGAAATAAAACATGATTCATGATTTTTCGACTCAGAAGCAAATAACTAATCCAAAAGTCGTCACAGAAAAACCAAGAATCCCAGAGTTAACTGTGAAAGCCCAATCGGTTATCGTTATACCACATAAAAAACCAGCGGTACTAAATCATCCTCTAGAACCAATTATACCAAAGACCATTTATCAACCGCCAGTAGTCGCCGATCAGTTCAAAAAAGAAAAATATTACGAAGGCATAGAATCTGATGTGCCGTTGGCTATAGCTGATTTTGATAAAAGTAAGATTAATATTATAAAATTTAAACCCCTTCTCGGTGAATATGAAGTATATAATATGGGCGATGAAATAAACGATGAAAGGAAAGCGATTATGTCATTTTTAGGATTAGATATAGGAACTAAAACAATAGTAGCAGCATTTAAGACAAAAGACGGTACCACAAATTATATTTCAGAAATAAATGGATATTGGCCTTTTGAAAGATCTACTCCTTTTATTGAGAACATGCTCAAGGACCCTTCTAAAATAAGATCAGATGGAACCAAACGGTCGGCTCATTATTTTAAACATGAGGAATCAAACCAATGTATCGTTTTGGGTCGTGATGCGGAAGAATTTGCATATGCTAAAAATGATACGTTAAAAAGGCCTATGGCAGAGGGCGGCATAACACCCGATGAAATGTCCATGACAGTTTTAAGTAGTATTATCCATGGTATTTTAAATACAGCTGAGAACGATCTCGGAAAATTCGACAGTAACCTCGATCTTTGTTTTTGTACCACAGCTCCTGCTATCAATAAGCAAAGCAATATAGAGTATCATGAAAGAGTACTAGAAATTATCTTAAAGAGTTATAACAGCGAAAGCAATATAAAATTACATAAAATAAAAGAAAGCCATGCCGTTGTTTTAAATATGAGTGGCGACGGTACTGGTATAGGCATTAGCTGGGGAGCCGGTACGGTGACTGTTTCTTACGTTAAATATGGTCTTGAGGTTTATAGCTTTTGCTGGGTCGGCGCCGGCGATTGGATAGACGATAATGTTGCTATCAGGCATGGATACGATCCTAACGCGATGAAGACTATGAAGAAAGCCAGCAAAGAGACCCCCACCACAGTATCCAAGAGTAAAATGTCGATAGATCTAACTCCAGGCACGGTTTTCAATGACAGGTTACTGTTAGATATATCTCTACATTATGACGTACTTATTAGCCAAGTGGTTAGCGGTATAATATCTGGTTTTCATGAACACGAAGCCGAAGCACGAATAGAAGACGGAGTCAATATATACATGGCTGGTGGCACAAGTAGCCCAAATGGTTTTGCTGAGAGGGTAGCTATGATTCTCAGCAACAGCGAATTACCATTTAAACTTGGTACTGTAACCAAATCTGATAAGCCGTTATATGCTGTTTCAAGTGGTTGCCTTGCTGCAGCGGAGATGTTTACAGCATGAGAATAGTTTACACTGATGGGATTTGGGTCGCTGTCGAGATAAAAACATCTATATATATCATCGATCTCGATAGCTTATCGGTATTTGACCAAAATGGTAAACGTTTATTGGTTACTAATATCGATAGCTGGCTACACCAAAGTACCATGTGGTCATTTGGACTAACGGACCTAAAGATATTCATAGAACATTTTAATAACGGCCGCAGGTCTGTGATTGAGACTGATGTCAATTTATTGTTAGCCAGATTTGTGACGTTCATCTACGAAAACGATTATGCCAGTGCTATAAATAAATTTTACGACATAGAGCAAGTGGACTTCGACACTATAGATAAAAAGATTATCCCTAGTCTTAGAGATAATTTTGATACCATTAATAGTGAAAACGGTAATCTAAGCATGGAATTGTTCTTAAGTAGACTTAAAAAAAGGCTTAAAAGCATCAGCCCTATACATACTAGAATTATAGATAGTCTATTAGGAAGACTCGGTAACCAGTTTACCGATTTAAAGATGCAAGTACCAGATGCATTAGCGGTGGCAGTTAAAGCTTTCTTAGAAGAGAATGATACTTACAAATTAAGCAAAGAAGCATCAAACTTAAAAATCACAGTTAGCAAATTGAAAATGAAAACCATAGTAGCCGTATTATCCTAATTTCTAGGAGTTTTTATGGTTTATTCTGGTACTTCTGATTTCGTGCACCTTCACTCTCACACTCTTTATAGCATGCTAGATGGGGTCGCGTCCCCTATGCAATATGCCGAGGAATGCTATAAGCGAAAATACCCTGCTATGTCTATAACTGAGCATGGCCATATGGCTAGCGTTCCAGAGGCTTATGCGGCTTTTAAACAATTCGGAGTTAAGTATATTCCTGGATGCGAGATCTACTTCAATCAATACGAGCCTATGAGGCAAGAATTACTAGGAAAAGGTATCAATGTCAGATCGTCAGAGTGGCGTAAAAATAATCCAGAATTGGCTGGCAGGATAGTAAGGAATAGACATCTCACCGTCATTTGTAAAAACAGAGTTGGTTTCGAAAATCTGTTAAAACTTACGACACAGGCCTATGATACTGGTTTGTTTGGCGTTTCAATAAAACAATATAATCGAATTTGGTTCGAAAAACTATGTGAGTATAAAGAAGGGCTCATTATACTTTCTGGATGCTTGAATGGGCCAGTTAACCATGAATTAAGAATGAAGCAGGTGGTAGATCGCGAGGGTAATGTCATCAGAGACATCGAGAAGCGTGAACGACTTGAAAAAGCTATTGAATATATCAAAATGTTTAAGGATGTCTTTGGTGAAGATTATTATATGGAATTACAGATGCCTGGTGTCGAGAACGACATCTTTACTTTTCAGACTTCGATTATGCTTGCTGATCATTTTAAGATCAAGACTGTACTAGCCAATGATTCGCACTATATGGAACGAAAGGATTTTCAAGTCCAAAAGATAATGATGGCTATCGCTCAAGAGACAACTGTAGATTCCCCTACCCTCTTTCATGTTAACAGCGACGAGCAGTACTTTAAAACCAGACATGAATTATTCGATAGGTTTATAGGAAATGACTATTCAAAAGGGCTGGCGGTATCAGATTTTGAAAAATCTTGTGACCATTCTTTAGAAATTGCCGACAAATGCGAAGACATAGAATTTAATACAGACCCTAAAATCCCCATCATCGCTGACGCTGACGATCAACTACGACGGCATGTCGCTACCAGATTGTTAACTTTAGAATTACACAAGATAAATAAAAGGTTCGTTGTTGATGGTAGAGAAGTGACTTACACTGAACAAGCTAGGATAGAATTGAATAGATTTATCGAAAAAGGTTTTGCTAGTTATTTCTTAATAACAAAAGATATTATCGAGCACGGAAAAAAACAGGGATGGCCTTTTACTGCAAGGGGTAGTGCCGGAGGTTCGTTGGTGTGTTATTTATTGCGCATCACATCTGTCGATCCTCTTGCCTGGGGTTTATCGTTCGATAGATTTTTAGCTCCGAGTCGTGGCGGTTATATGTTAAATATTAATATGCCTAAGGAATAGAGATGCAACAACTTTTGCTACATGCTTTAAAACTTCATCTTACGGTCATGCAAAAACCAACGGAAGCACTATGTAGCTTTTCATTAAAATTTATCGATATTCTTACAGACACGGATGATAGCAGGATAAAAGAAGAATCGCGTCGACTTCTTATTATGGTGTCCAAAAATATAGTCGATAGCATTATTGAAACCATTGACAAGATAGAAGAGACAGAAGTCTCGAAGACTTCAGTGCTATCTCCAGCTATTGTAAACATTAGGACATCACTAAAGAACTCCAGAAGTGAGTTTTTAAGTATTGACTCAGATACTGACTATACAACCAAATATTCTTTGCTTGTAGCAGAAATCGGTAAGTCGATGAAAGTCTTTGGTTTCTGCGGTTTAGTTAAAGATATGGTTATAATCAATATTAATGGAGAAAAGCTATGCTAACGATTACTATTTATGAACACGATAAGAAGAAGGTCGACTCTGTCGTGTCATTACTGCTGGCACGAAAAGTAAAAAACCTAAATTATTTTAGGCATATCAGCGTATGTTTAGAAAAAACCAACGAAATTTTAAGACCTTTACAAAGTTTGCTTGTAGCATTGAATGCTATTAGTCTTAAATCCGGTACGTTAGAGATTAAGGCTAAGAACTTAAATGCCGAAGATATCACTGAAAACCAAGATACCAATGATTTTTCTGAATCTTTAAAATCTAATATACTAAATCATATAGGGAAGTATGAAAGCATATTCATACAAGATTATGATTTAGATGAATCTATTAAAACCGATTTTAAAGAAAAGGCCGCGAAATACTTAACTACAGGTGTTAGATATATGGATCATGGCACTTTGATAGGATAACTGATGGACCACAAAGGCGAATATCATAAATATGCATTTCTAGTCATGCGGCCTGGTACTGACCAAATCATTCAGATTTTGGCGATTAAAACAAACGAAGAGAGAATAAAGACGATAAAAGAAATAAATTCTAAAGGATTTTACCTTTTCTATGCAGTTATACATAAAGATGAGGCTACCAAAGTATTAAAAATTAGACCGCCTTATATCGTCGATTTTGACTCCGTACCTGAGCAGGCCAAGATAGCTAATTCAGGTGCTGAAGCCGACGGTATTTCATGTAAAAAATGCGGTAAGTCTTTTAATTCGAATTCAGGCCTTAAGAATCATTATAATGCTAAACATTGATAGCTGGGAAGACCTTAAAGAATTCGCTCTGGAAAAATCTGCATCGATATCTCAAACCTATCAAAGCAGAATTTCGTTCGAAATAAGCGAAATTGAAAAGCAAGGCGCTGAGCGCTATTGGGTAGATCTTCACAAAGAGCAAAAGAAATTCACCAAGAATGATAACAATTTGTTTTTGCCGTTTCTTTTAGAAATGGTCGACATAGATCCGTCTTTGAATATGGAGGCGAGCACGATCGTCACTAGCATCTCTGCTAGCAATATTGGCAAGTACAGGCTATCTCACGATAATAGCTTGCCACCTGGCATATATCGTGACTCTGATATGCCAGATATAGATATCGATTGTTTACCTGGCGCTAGAAACGAGCTTAAAGATTATGTGATTGCTAAATATGGCCAAGGATGTTCTGATAATTATGGATCTGTATGCAGTGTTGGTACTTGGCAGACTTACAAGTTTAAATCAGCAATTATAGATGTTTCGGTAGCGTTAGGATTGATGACAAGATTCGATGCTGAAAGAACTACCACACAGCTTCCTGAACATGCCGACGATTTACAAGAAAATGGTGTGTCGACATGTAGAGGAAAGACGATCAAAGACGGCATAGAATCTGAATGTGGTCTGATACACGCTGAAGCCTTATGCCCTAGTTGTAAACAATCAACGACAGATTCGCCGACTGTTGGCCAGCTGATTGAAGAATTACCTGCATTAAAAGATTTCGCCGAAAAATTCCCAACAGTCATATCTTCAGCTATAAAATTAGTAGGCAGAATCAGAAATATGGGTATGCATGCTGGAGCACTCATTATAACAGATAGGCCGCTTTTTGGTAACATCCCATTAGCTAAAACGAGCAATAAAGGATTTTGGGTAAGCATGTGGACTGAAGGGCGTAGCACTCAATTGTCTAAATTCGGCTATGTTAAGTGGGATTGGCTTGGCCTTAAAACACTAGAATACATTTTCAGATGTTGTGAGATGATCAAGACTAACCGTGGTATAAATTTTGGTGATAATTTATCAGGCTGGGAGGCAATAGATCCAGAGAAAAGACTAGCTGGTTTTTTTGTAGACCCAGATGGTACTAGGCATGATATTAGTCTTGACGACAAAGGCGCCTTGGCTTTAGCTAATAGCCAAAAATGCGACGGCATTTTCCAATTCGATACTGAGCTGGCTATGTCGCTTTTATCTTACGGTGTTAGGAATTTTGAAGATCTTATGCTTATCAATGCTATGGGCCATCCTGGTCCTATTGCTGCGCTTCCCGAAACTATGGCAAATCGCGATGATCCAACGATGGCATGGAAGAAGCGGATGCATCCAGAAGTATACAATATACTTAAGGAAACGTATGGGCAACTTGTATATCAGGAGCAGCTCACTGCTGCATGGCAAAGACTAGCTGGGTTTACAGCCCCTGAGGCGCAGGAGACTAGAAAAGCAGTAGCAAAAAAATGGACGCATAAACTACGGGGAGTAGAACAAAAGTGGATAACTGGTGCTTCTAAAACTATCGGGGAAGAAGAGGCAAGATCTATTTGGGGCAAAATGATTTCGTTCGGCCGTTATGCTTTTAATAAATCACATTCTGTCGCATATTGTTTGGTTACTCTTAAGTGCTTATTCCTTAAGGCACACTTTGCACCGGAATATTGGGCAGCAGTCATGAATGACTGTCATCCAGATAAACTTGTTAGATATATGGGAGTAGCTAGATCCGAAGAATGGTTCCCATCCGAAATATCAAAATTAGGAAATTGTAAGTCAAAGGAATCATTAAAATTTGAAGCGATTGACATTAATAACTTGACAATGAATTTTACTGTTAAGGATAACACGATATTTGTTGGCATTAGTAGTATCAAGGGTTTTGGTGATAAGATTGCTGAATGCTTAATCACGAACTACGAATATACAAGCATGGACGATTTTATAAGTAAAACGAGTATAAAATCGAAGACAGTGCT
>Ga0181357_1000192_pt1 | contig 21510 bp, 29 predicted proteins | sample Fa13VDMM110DN_FD_130094 | JGI IMG/M metagenome (GOLD analysis project Ga0181357, IMG submission 130094) | Freshwater viral communities from Lake Michigan, USA - Fa13.VD.MM110.D.N | ecosystem: Environmental > Aquatic > Freshwater > Lake | place: USA: Michigan | collected 2013-09-24 | reverse complement strand
TTTTAGGGCCGCCCCTTACATATGTCCTGCTGGCGTAGCTACAATTGGGTACGGGAATACTTTTTACGCCGATGGCCGCAAGGTCACACTGCAAGACAACCCCATAGCGCAATCCGAGGCAGAACTGATGTTAGTACGCAGCCTGTCTACGCAATACCTACCTGCCGTTCTAAAAGCGTCGCCTACTCTTATTACTAACTCAAACGCGCTTGGCGCAATCCTGTCCTTTACTTACAATCTCGGAGTTTCCCGGTATCGAGCCAGCACCTTGAGAAAAAGACTGGACGCTGCGGACTGGCAAGGTGCCAGAGAAGAGATAGTGCGGTGGACACGGGCAGGTGGACGAGCATTACCGGGTTTAGTGAAACGTAGGGCAGCTGAAAGGGACTTGTTTTGAGACAGTTACCATGAACGGTTTTCTAGGATATAATTCATGAAACGACGCATGCTGAATCAGCATCTACCTTCTTTGGAGATAGTATGAGCTACAGCATGACGTATGACAGCCTGTTGGTAGACGTGCGGCGCTATTTAGAGCGCGGGTTCACGCAGGAAAGCGACCAGATCGTTTACGACCAACTTCCCCGCCTAGTCACCCTGGGCGAGCGGCGCATTGCCCGCGAACTCAAGATCCAAGGCTTTATCCGTGCAGTTACAACTCCCCTATCTACCGGCGTCGCTGTTTACTTAAAGCCCGACCGCTGGCGTGACACCGTCAGCATGACCGTCACTGGCTCTCCGATCTTTGCCAGGTCCTATGAATATTGTAGATCGTACTGGCCTGACGAAGCCGAGACTGGCGCTCCACAGTTCTACGCAGACTACGACTTTCAGCACTGGCTTATCACCCCACCGCCTGACGCTAACTATGACATAGAGATACTGTACTACGAGCAGCCTGCGCTACTTGGAGAGGACCTGCAAACCAACTGGCTGACAGACTATGCGCCAGATCTACTACTTTATGCGACCCTGCTAGAGGCCAGCCCGTTCTTGAAGAACGACGAGCGTGTCGGTATGTGGCAAGCCATGTACGACCGTAGCGCTAAGGCACTGAGCGGGGAAGACCTTGGCCGGATCATGGACCGGTCTGCGAACAGGAGTGAAGCGTAATGCCAATTTATAATGACGTCTTCGGTGGCGCGAACATTTACCCTAGCGAGATCAGCTACAGCGAACTGACGATGACGGCTGACGTAACGCTTAGCTGGCCAATAGAGACGTCTGCTAGCGAAGACTTGGCGACGCGTATCATTAACATGTCCGCTAGTGCAGGCTTGAGCGTGTACCTGCCAGACGCAAGCAAGACCGGCACTGGACAGACAATCCTGTTTAACAATACGGGTGCAGAGACAATCACGGTCCGTGACTCCGGCGGTACCCAAGTCGTTACCGTTGACGCAGGGATATTGTGGCAGGTCTACCTAACCGACAATTCGACGGTCGACGGTACGTGGAGCATCCTGCAGTACGGTGCCTCTCTGTCCATCGCTAATGCGTCAGCGCTCGCTGGCACAGGCATCGTAGCCGTAGGGTCGCTGCTTTCTCAGTCTGTGCCTGTCACTGCCTTTAACACAAACTACACTGCAGGCGTGCCTGACAGGGCTAGGATGTATAACTGGACGTCCTCAGGCGGAGGAACCTTAACACTTCCACAGCCAGCAACAGTCGGCGACAACTGGTTCATGTACCTGCGCAACTCAGGCGGTGGTGCAATAGTCGCGGCGGCTGCTGGGGTAACTTTAATCGACGGCTCGGCGACGCTTAGTTTTCAGCCTGGTGAGTCAGCGATTATCGCTAGCGACGGCAGCAACATGTACACCATCGGGTTCGGCAAGTCGGCGGTTTTTGCGTTTGACTATACTGTGATTTCTGTTGCTGGCACAGGCAACTACACGTTGTCCGGCACAGAATTAAACCGTGTCTCGTACCGATTTACAGGGGCCCTCACAGGCGCACGAAACATTATCGTGCCCGCGACGGTCCAACAATACTGGGTCGATAACCAAACGACCGGCGCGTACGTGTTTACCGTCAAGACCTCCGCAGGGACTGGCGTTGTTCTAGCGTCTGGCGAGCGGGCCATTCTTTACTCTGACGGCACCGACGTGCTGCGTGCCGACACTGCAGGCGTCTCATACCCGATCTCTATCGCTAACGGCGGCACAGGCGCGTCTACGGCAGGCGGCGCATTGATCAACCTAGGCGGTACAGCGGTAGGAACAGCATTATTTGTGGCAGCTAGCCAAGCCGCTGCTTGGTCTGCGCTCGGCATTGCACCGGCTGGGGTTGTTGACGGCGGGAGCTTCTGATGCCAGAGACGACCATCGTCCTACGCTCCGACCCTGGCATTAAGCGGGACGGTACAAAATTTGATGGCAATTTCTATACCGACGGGCAATGGGTCCGCTGGCAGCGTGGACTGCCCCGTAAGATCGGTGGATATAAAGCAACGCAAAAGTATTTGACAGAGATAAGCCGTGGGTTTTCCAACTTCACACAAATGAATTTCATTTACTGTCACTCAGGCGGTGCTACGACTCTCGAACGGTTTACGATAGACGCAACCGCGAATAGTTCAATCGTCAGTGACCGTACGCCCGTAGCGATTAGTTCGACTGGCAGCGTGACACTGGTAAGCGGTGCAGCTGGATCTGTAGACACGATCACCGTAGACGCGGTCAATATTATGTCTACTTCTGTCGCGTACTCGACGAGCTTGACCGTCACAGCGACTAACGTAGTCAGCAACATCAATGCTTACTCAGGCACGTCTGGCTACTCTGCGACGTCTGTCGGTGCGGTAATCACGATAAGCGCTGTCACGGCAGGGTCCGCCCCGAACGGATTTGTAGTGGCAGTCACCACGACGACCTTAGTCGCCACTGCGACCGACATGGCCAATGGGTCTGACGCGCTCATAAATAGCGCTCTAAACTTGTGGATGTTCGACACACAATACGACTCGTCGAGCAATCAAAACTATCTATTGGCCCACGTCTCGCCCAACCTGCAGTGCATTTGTAATGACACAGGCGGACAGATATTCTTTGGAGAGATACTCGGTACTGGCATTTTGCAGTCTATCAATCTGCCGCCAGACGCTAACTGTACCGGTGGCATTGTGTCTCTGCATCCCTACCTGTTTTACTACGGGACTGACGGAATTATCGGCTGGTCAGTGTCCGGCGAGCCTACCGATTTAGTCGGTGCTGGGTCTGGATTAGCCCGTGTATGGGGCCAGAAATTAATCAAGGGCATGCCTCTTAGGGCAGGATCGGGCAGCGCACCGGCGGGTCTTTTCTGGGCCTACGACGCAGTGATCCGCGCCACTTTTACCGGCGGGGCTACGGTGTTCCAGTTCGACGTTATCGCTACCGATACCTCAATCATCTCTGCGGCAAGCGTCGTGGACTACGACGGCGTATTTTTCTGGGCCGGCACAGACCGGTTCATGATGTTCAACGGGGTCGTGCGTGAAGTCCCTAACGTGATGAATTTAAACTATTTTTATGACGGGATAAACCCGCAGCAGCGTAACAAAGTGTTTGCCTTCAAGGTGCCACGCTTTGGCGAGATCTGGTGGTGCTACCCCAAGGGCGCTGCAACCGAATGCACGCACGCGGTAATCTTTAATGTGCGAGAGAACACATGGTACGACACTGAGCTGCCGGCTAACGGACGCTCCGCTGGAAGCTTTAACAACTCGTTTGCTGCACCGATACTGGCAGGCGCCGTTGGCTCTGGCAGTGACTACAGGGTCTGGCTCCAAGAGTATGGCGTTGACGAGCTGGACGGTTCGGTCATAAACCCCATCCAGTCCTATTTTGAGTCTGCGGACTTGTCGTCTGTAGTGCAGGGCAAAAATGAATATGTGCGTATAACACGGATAGAGCCTGACTTTGTCCAAGTCGGTCCTATGACAGTCCAAGTCACTGGCCGTGCTAATGCCCGCGCACCAGAAGTTTACAGCTCTATCTTTGAGTTCCCTGAAACTGCAACTCTTCCTTACGAAGAGATCGTGATGCTCAAAGAACAACGCAGAGAGCTTAGGGTCAGATTTGAAAGCAACGCGGTCAACGGCGATTACCAGATGGGACAGATAATCGGTCATGTGTCGGTGGGTGACAAGACGGTGCTAGGATGAGCATCCGGATCACGCTACCGACGAACATGGGACTACGCGACTGGGCAGATCAGATTGCGCTGGATCTGGATCCGTACGGGTCGTTTGGCCGGCTGGATAACGTTAATGATTGGCAGAATTGGGCGGTGCAGTTCTTAAATAACGCGGCGCTGAATGAGAACATTCCGGTACCGTACAGCTTTACAGACTGGCGTGAATGGGCACAAAGGTTCTGTCAGGTGGTCGAATGAGGTTTATTGGTTTTGACAGGGAAGACACTGCAGAGAAGTGGGCACGAGAAAAGTTAGACATAAAAGGCGAGCCTGAGTTCTTTCGGGCTATGACAGCGGTAGACGATAAAGATGAATTTGCGTGTGTTGTTGTGTTTACTAACTTTACATCTAAAAACGTAGACCTGAACGTTGTCGCTGAGGACGGGTTCTGGAAGTGTCCGGCGGCAGTGATTAGTACTTTTAACGGAATATTCAGCTACGCGTTTGATTTGATCAAGGCTTCACGGGTCACCGCCTTGGTCGTAGACAGCAACAAGAAGTCGAAAGAGTTTGTGGAGCGGTTAGGGTTTACTTTAGAGGGCGTTATGCGAGACGCGGCGGATAATAATGAAAGCGTTTGCATATACGGATTTCTAGCAAAAGAATATCATCACCACGGTTGGTACAGGAATAATTTATGATACGCGATACGATCATGCAAATGGCAAGCCAAGACCCTGCGGTAGCCCAGAGCGTCGATGCAATGGAGGCGCAGCTACAGCGCTCGCCTATCGTGCCTGAGGACCTAGACGAGGCGATCAAGCTGCTTGAGTTTGTCCTGCAGAATCCAGACAAGTATGCAGAGATGCGTAACGCTGCCGTGAAAGATGGTCTGATAGACGAGGCTATGTTTCCGCCTGAATTTGACGAGGTTGTAATCATCTCTATCTTGATCGCGATGTACGGCTTGCAAGACCGTCTTCAACAACGAGGCTATTCGCGTGGTGGGCTGTCGGTCGCTGGTCGACGTCTGCAAACAGGCGGCCGTGGCGGTGACTCTATGCTTGCCCACATTAATCCTAGGGAAGCGGAAGTTTTGCGTCGGATGGGCGGACAGGGCACGGTTAACCCAAACACCGGACTAAGAGAGTACAAGGGTCTAAAGAAAATTCTAGCGACTGTGCTGCCAATTGCCCTGAACTTTATTGTTCCTGGTGCTTCCACTTTGGTGGGAGGTATTGTGCGAGGCGCATTGATCGGGGCTGGGTCTGCAAAGGTCACCGGTGGCAACGTTAGACAAGGCGCCATCATGGGCGGCATAGGCGCCGGCATGCAGGGTCCCACAGCAACAGGAGCACCAAAGACTAACCTTGGATCGTCGATTGGAAAACAATTCAGCACCTTCTCTCCCCAAGCACAACAACTTGCCGGCAATACGATAGTCGGTGGAATAGCCGGCCAAGCAACAGGTCAAGGATTTCTCAAAGGCGCTACACAAGGCGCGTTGGGACAAGCTGTGAACCAAGCGGTAGGCAGTGCCGACCTAGGCAGCGGTCGGTTCCAGCAGGGGGCACAGGCTGGCGCACAAAACTTTAGCAACATGCTGGCGTCAGGGTACGACCCAAAAACAGCTTTGATAAGCGGCTCTACTGCTGGCGTGCTGGAAGGTCTGAAGCCTATTGAACCTGTTGTCAATAACCCGACAAATTTCTTGAAGCCTGGGGAAAGCATCGTTAATGACATGGTCAACAAGAAATTAGAAACGCTTCCTCCGACTGCTCCCCCGCCTGCGCCTAGCCCGATTATGGGACCACTAAAGATGGCCGGTACTGCGCTAGCGGTCTCGTCATTGTTCAGCGGTCTCAACGAGGCCCCACAAGAGGTCAAGGCTGCTGTTAGTACCATGTCACCGGAGCAGCAAGAGTATTTTGCTCGTCCGTCGATTACTTGGGATTGGAGCAAGCTACAGAACGACGCTAACGCATCTAACCTGAGCCTGTCTCAGTACATGGCACGTAACTGGAATCAAGTTTCGTCTGGCGCGTACAATCAGCCTCCGCCCGCTAATACACCAGTGCTCAAGGCGATGGGGGGGCCGCTTGGTCAGATCTCTCGATATGCGCGAGGGTCTGGGTCTGGCAGGGCAGACACGATAGACGCTCGTCTGTCCGACGGCGAGTACGTGATGGACGCTGAGACTGTGGCCATGCTTGGCGACGGTTCTGGCGAAGAGGGCGCAAGACGTCTTGACGAGATGCGTTCTAATCTGCGGCAGCACAAAGGCAGGGTAATGGCCAAAGGCAAATTCAGTCCTGACGCCAAGTCACCGCTCATGTATATCAAGCGTAAAGGAGCAAGGTAATGCCAGGAATATTTGATGGTACGCCCTTAATTGCGACAGAGAGCGCGACGTCAGCGACGTCCACCCCGAAGTGGATGCAGGACGCTATCTATAACCAGATCAACATAGCCCAGAACGTTGGCAGGATTCCCTACGAGTCGTATGCATTGCCGACCGTTGCGGAGCTGTCCCCGTTACAGCAGCAGGCGTATCAGCAAATCCAATCTAATCAGGGTAACTGGCAGCCTGGGATGAACTTCGCCCAATCGGGCATGGAGGGCTTTTCTACCAAAGGCACGGCAGACGCTTTAGGCACAGCACAAAATAAATATTTACGTCAAAGCGCTGTGGACCAAGGACTGAACGCCGGTCAGAATTATTATAATAAAGCGGGCGGGATGGACATTGTCGCTGCGGCACAGCCTGCGTTAAACCAAGCCGCACAGCAGAACATTGTGGGGTCCGCGCAGCCTTACATGAACCAGGCTGGTCAGACCACCGCACAGGCTTTGTCCGACAGAGCCTTAAACGCGGCTAATCCATACCTGCAGTCTGCAGCTCAATCGTCTGCGGGTAATCTTGGCCAGTACATGTCGCCCTATCAAAGCAATGTGATGGACGTGATCGCGCAGCAAGGCGCACGCAACCTGACAGAGAATCTGTTGCCAGGAGTTTCAGACTCGTTTATTAAGGCTGGACAGTTTGGCAGCAGGGGCATGGGCGAGTTCGGTAATCGTGCCCTCAGGGACACTCAGGAGGCAATTCTCAATCAGCAGGCACAGTTAGCTAATCAAGGCTACGGTCAAGCCCTGAGCGCGTCTCAGACAGACCTCGCACGTCAGGCTCAGCTAGCCGGCACTGTTGGTAGTATTTCTGGTGCAGATCTTTCTAGGGTACTGCAGGGCGGTGCCCAGTACGGAAATCTTGGGCAGACTGCCGGTCAATTAGCTGGACAGCAGCAATCCAACTTGATCAACCTTGGACAGACCCAAGGACAATTAACAGGACAGCAGATGTCGCAGCTGGGTGCGTTGGGACAGATGCAGACTGGCGCCGGACAACAACAGCAACAGTATGGGTTTAATGCGGCGCAGGCTGCTCAACAGGCACAGGCACAGGACTACAGTCGACAGATGTCCGCCTTGTCAAATATTGCTGGTATGGCACAACAGCAGCAACAGATGGGCTACACAGACATTGCGGCGTTGGAATCGGCGGGCAGGGCACAGCAAGAGCAGGCACAACAGCAGCTTACTGCGGCCGAACAGTCGTTCCTCAACGAGCAGAACTTTCCGAAAGCACAAGCTGATTGGCTTAACAATCAGATTAGGGGAATCGCTCCGACGGTCGCCACACAGACATCTACGACAGGCGCTAGCACTGGGAAGGCCTACTCTCCGTCGGTTCTTTCGCAGCTTGCTGGTGCTGGCGCGGCTGCTGCTGGCGTATACGATATGTACAAAGGTTAGGAGTTTTTATGGGATACGAGCTTGACAGACTGATGAAACAGTATGGGGTTAGCACTCCGACGGTTGCTGGGTATTCCGGTTCAGTAGCGCCTGGCGCTCCGCCTGCTGCAGATGCGAGCCAAGAAGACAAAGATGCCTTCCTGACGGCCGTGACTCGGTACGGTGTAGATAAAAAAGCGTACGACACGTACACCAAAGAGTACGCAAATCGAATTGCCGGTGGCAGTATGTATAACCAGCCACAGTACAACACGTCGTCGACGCCTTCTCCAACGTACAGGTACGGTCAGCCTTTGCCTACCCCTAGGCCAGCAACGCCAACGCCCGCCCCACAAGACCCGATTAAGGCGCCGACTAATGCTCTTTTTTCCGCTGACATGGTCGGCTGGACTGAGGCGCAGAAACAAGACTACTACAACCGGTTACGTGCACAGGGCTACACCACGCCTGAGCTACGTGCTTCCGTCCAAAAAGTATTGGGGGTGGCGTCTCCTAATGACGAGGGCTGGAAATATCTTGAAGACAAGTACAAGGTTGCCTCAACGCCGAAACCAGTTGTAGTTCCACCGGTTGTAACTCCACCGGTTGTAAATACACCTGTTGTAACTCCGCCAGTGATAAAGGCTAAGCCGACGACACCGCCAGTGTATACCGCCGACATGGTGAATCTAACGCCAGCCCAGAAAATCGCTTATTACAATAGTCAGCGTGACGCTGGGTATACCGTACCGCAGTTGCGTACCAGTGTAGAAAATGTGCTAGGCACAGCGTCTCCGAATGACGAGGGCTGGGAATGGCTTGAAGACAAATACAATGCGCTTCCATCATTACCAGTTGGATTCGGACCAATCACGACTATGCCATTCACGCCTGCACCAGCAATGCCAGCAGCACCAACACCGGTAACACCAACACCAGTCACGCCAGCACCGGTAACACCACAGCTGTACACAGGTCTGACGTCTGGCTCTAACGCGCAAGACATTGCTAATGCGTACGGCCAATACGTCGGCGGGATGGGCGGCAACACTGCTGCAAATCAAACCACAGCGATGAATTATCTGACTAACTTAGGGTTGTCAAACGACGCGATACAAGCAGCGTATCAAAAATATTTGAACCCACAACCGAGCTTGCCGCCTGCCTCGTACGCCAATTTTTCGCAAGACATAAACGGTAACGAGTTAGCTAGGGGCGGCTCTATCCGCGACCTAGTCGCTAAGTATGCCGACGGTGGTTCAGTAAAAAGACGATTTCAAGACGGCGGTGTAAACAATTTAAATCGCGGTCCGAACTACGGGCTTGACGTGCCTATGCCTTCATTGGACGCGCCAGACCCCCTCCGCAGCATAAATACGGCGCCGATTGACCCTAACAAGGCGCTAGCGTCAGCGGTACAGAGCAGGTATTCGCAAGACATCACTAATATGATGACTGCGCGTGACGCTGCTGAAAAAGAATTGATGGACAATTTTAGGACGCAATCGGAAGAAAAAATGACCTCCGCGCCAAGCAAGGCCGAGACGTACTTCCGTCTAGCGTCTGCATTTGCAGAGCCGGGCCAAACCGGTAGCTTCGGCGAGGGTCTAGGCCGTGCGGCTGGCGTGATGGGAGACTATCAACAAGCGGTGAGAGAGTCCGACACTGCAAACTCTCTGGCTAAACGTGCCATGCAAAACGAGCTACTGAAGTACAGCGCAAGCTCCGCACAATCAAAGCTGGACTCTATGATCAAGCTAGAAGATAACTTGAGAAGTCGTACTAATATGTCGCCTGATATGAGGCTGTTCAAAGACAGGGCAAGCCTTACACAAGAGGAGCGAGATAGCTTTGATGAGTGGTTTAAAGCCACACAGTCACAAAGTGACATGGAAATGTTTAATAACGCAACGCCCGAAGACCAAGAAAAAATGTTGGATACATGGGCGCAAATAGCTGGAGCTAAAAGCGTATCAAACAGCGTAGATATTTCCCCTGAAGCGCTGCAACTTGCTGCAGAGCAGTATTTAGCTGGCGATACATCTGCGGCAAGCGGATATGCACGAAGCCCAAGACTTAAGGCGCTGCTTGCTGACGAAATAGCGCGACAAGCTGAAGCTGCTGGGCTGGACGGTCGTGACATAGCCGCAATTAACGCAGAATATCAAGGCATGAGGGCTGGACAGCGAACGCTTGCCACCAGAGAAACCAATGCACAACTCGCCGTCCAAGAAGCAATATTGTTAATGCCGCTGGCTTTGGCAGCATCAGAAGCGGTTGACAGAACCCAGTTCCCATCACTTAATAGAGCATTAATTGCGTTTGAGGCAGGCACTGGTGACGAGGCTGTTGTTCAGCTTGGCATTGCAGTTAACTCGTTCATTAACGTCTACGCAAGGGCTGTAAGTCCGGTCGGTACACCTACAGTGTCTGACAAAGAGCACGCCAGAGAGTTGCTTGAAGGTGCGTGGTCTAAGGGTCAATTTGCGGCAGGCATAGACCAGCTAAACAAAGAAATGCAAGCAGCTTTGCGGTCTCCTGAAGCAGTGCGGGCAAGTATGAGGTCAGTAATTACAGGCAAAGAACAAAACACTGACGGCGCCGCAGAAGCACCGTTGACCCCGCCAGGTGTACCTGCAGGTTCGACATTGACCGGCACAACACCTGACGGCAAAAACAACATATGGACGGATCCTGAAGGAAACCAATGGAGGGCTCCATAATGGCTGAAGAAACCCCCGTAGCGACTCCCTACACTGGCGAGGTTATTCCTTTAGCAACGCCCTACACTGGCGAGGTTGTCTTAACGGGCTCTGCCCCGCCGAGGACCCGCTCGGTGATCGGACCGTCTGCCCGTGAAGCTTGGGAGCGTGCAAGGTCCGAGGGCACACGTCCCGCCGGCACAGAAGCGTTTGGTGCGGTGTTTGAGCCGTTGGCAACGATGGCGTCGAGCATAGTCGCTAAGCCAGTCCGTGACGCTGCGGCGTTGGGTATTGCTGCAAGATACTTTGACGGTGAGCAAGGCTCGCCAGAAAATTTAAGGGCTATTGCTAGTATCAATCAAGACATGCGTGACCTAGAACAAATGCGACGGGGCATGACCTACACGCCACGGACTTCTGCTGGGGCATCGCCCAACAATCCTTTGAATGCAATCCCTGCCGCTATCGGTGCTGGCTTGGAATATATCATTCCAGATCAAGCGCAATTGGAAGATTCGGGGTCCTTCTTAGGCATGGGCAGGAACGCACTGCGGGAGGCTATCCCTCAAGCGCTTGCGGTTTTGGGCGTGAAGTATGGCCAGCGTATGCCAGCAGCCTTAGAAAATATGCAGAAGGCGGGCTCGCGCAGGCTCATGCGATCTGCATTGAAGCCCGTAGTCGCTGCGCAGAGAAGCGGTGCGGCTGATACTGCTGTCCAGACAATGCTGGACTATGGCGTAAACGTAACCTCTGGCGGTGTCCAAAAATTGCGAGACCTGATCGACGGACTGAATGACCGGATAGGGCAGACGCTACAGAAATCCCCAGAACGTATCGAGATGGGTGATGTTTTAGGTAACCCAGCAATTCCAGAAGTAAGGGCGTCGTTCGCAAATCAGGTAGACCCGTTTTCTGACATTGCTGCTGTCGAGGGCGTTACAAACAGATTTAGGGCTAACCCAGCGTGGGGCTATGTCCCAGAGACAGGCGTGATGGACATGCCCATCCAGTCTGCCCAAGCCCTGAAGCAAGGCACGTACCGGGTGCTTGGCAAAAAATACGGCCAGATGGGGACAGCTGAAACAGAGGCCCAGAAGGCTCTCGCTAGGGCGCTGAAAGAAAGCATTTCAATGAAAGAGCCTTCCATAGGGCTGCTGAATGCGGAAGAGAGTGCGTTAATACAGACATTGGGCGTTGCCGAGCGCAGGGTGCTGTCTCAGATGAACAATAACCCAGTGGGGATAGCAGGGCTAGCACATAACCCCGCCGCGTTTGCTGGGATGCTGCTGGATAAAAGCTCGTTGTTTAAATCGCTGCTGGCACGCATGATGAACAGAACCAGTGGTCTGTCTAGGGCGGCTGCTACGGTGCCCGCTACAGTGATTGGGACAAGCCCGCTGGCCGCAATATCTCGCCAGCCAGCAGAGCCTCCAGCCCCATAGGGTCAGCCCCAGACTGCTCTTTTAAGTCACTCATAGCACCAGCCTGAATTCACTCATTGGAATATATGCACACAACTCTATATCTTGAATATCATTCCTATCTAATCGACCACCAGAGCTGGTTAAATAATTATCTCTTAGTGTAGTAGCCATCACGCAGTCCGTAAATTTTACTATAAGTAATGCAGGCACTCTTAAACGAATAGACATATCAATAATATTTTTATGTTTTTTAGAGCTTAATAGATATGTCGTATATTTATTACTATGATTTGATCTTATTCTTATCTCTGCTAAACACCAAAGACTTCCATCTAGCCTAGAAATTAAACCGTCTACAGCACACAGCTTTGGTGTAGTGATACATATAAAATTCATCCTTGTGGATAGCTCGTGGAACAAATTATGCTCCATAGATCTACCGTTAGATGTTTCGTACACCTTACGCACTAAGGGCAATCAGAGACGACTCTAAGTCTCCCAGCTCCTGTAGGAACTTTGTGACCTCGGCCAGCATGTCGAGTTGTGCGGCAGGGTCGATCTCTACCCGCACACACTTGTACTGCAGACCTTCCGGCAGTCGATCATCGTACAGCACGTAGTCGCACCACAGGCGCCCAGTGCAAGCCATCTGAGCCTGCATCTGCAGCTTGTACTTGCCGTCGACCTTACCGTCCCTGAGAAAGTCTACGTGTGCGCTGGTGTTCAGGCACTTGATTTCGACCAGCCCATCTTCGCCAACAAGACCGTCAGGCGACGCCCCGAACCCAGCAATTTCAGGGTGCAGGCTGAACCCGACCTGTTTTGTCATGACGCCCTTGTCGACCTCGTACGCGCTCCTAGCGACAGCCTCTAGCTCGGTCCCGCGTTGCATCGCCGCGTTCTGATAGGACTCCTCGCGCTGACCGGTGAGCCTCTCGCACAACAGCTTGATCATGTAGTTGTTGCGGGTCACGCCGCCGCCCTTTGCCATGACCTGATACACCGCCGACGCGGTGACCTTGCCGAGCCTAGCCGTGTACCACTCGTCCGTTCTTTGCTCATCCATTAGACAGTTCCTTTTTCTTAGCGTCTTTAGCTGCAGTGAGGCTGGCACGAATATCTTTCTGCGGGTAAGTTTTCCACCACCCGCCGAAGCACGATTGGAGCTCGTCCAGCGTAGAGCAGCTAGCGATGGCTTGTAGCGCGTCAGATATATCAGTACCGGCTGAGCCGTCGTTGTCGTCTCCGGTAGAGATGTTCAGCATTGCGCAGATGCCGTACCGTTTGCCGTAGCTGATGGTAGACCCGACCGCTTGCACAGCGCTTTTGCTGCCGGTGGTGTCTGGCGCCAGAGGTATGGTGGTCTCTTCGCTGTGCCCGTCACGGTGAGACAGGACCGTGGTCACCATTATCATGGACGCTTCGGCTTTGATGCGGAACGTGACCGCAAACCCGTGCCTGTGCAAGATCGGCCTAAGCGTGTCGTTGATGTCTTCCAGCAACGCATACTTGAGATTGTTATGGCCCTTGCCGTTCTCAGCGATACGGGGCAGCCCTGTCTGCATTTCTGCTAGGCTAGTGGTGAAGGATTGTTTCGCGTTTCTGTCGAGCACGCGCTCCTGCATTTCGAGCATTTTTTCTAGCTTTGTTATGTCAATATCGGACGACGTGGCGGCCCGCTCAATGACCGACATGATCGTTGAAACGTGCGCCGTTTTGGTAACTATTTCACTTTCTATGGTGTCAGGTTTTGTCTTAGTGTACGTGCTCATCTGGTGATCCCCTGTTGATTGATGAAGCCGCATATTATGTTGGGCGCAACAGACTGTCAACAAACTTGCAATATATAATTGTCGTTGTTAGACTTCCCTCGACACAAAAATTGGAGGTGTAGCTTGCTAGAAACTAGAGACGAATCGAGAGCCGCATTGGCAGAGATCATGTCAATGACTGGCTGGAGTATGCGCGAGCTTGCACGTAAGGCGCAGATAGATGTAGCCACCGTTTCGCGCTTGACGGCTAACCCACACGGGAACCTGCCCTACGTAAAAACGAGGCAACACATACAAAAACTTTTATTGAGGATCCGTAAAAAGTACGCAGAGTTATAACAACTGGGGATAGCCATGAGAAAAGAATTAAGACCGCGTCAAGTGTTGGCGCTGCATCAATTGCGCTCTGCTTTGGGCGCAGGAAAGAAACGGGTTGTACTGAAAGCACCCACAGGTTTTGGAAAGACCGTTCTGGCGGCAGAGATAATCCATCGTGCGTTAGAGCGCGGCAAGAAAGTGCTCTTTGTTGTCGATGCGATCAGCTTGGTAGATCAGACTGCTGAGTCTTTCCAGCAGCAGGGCATCACGGACGTCGGGGTAATCCAAGCGACACACGAGATGACCAACCCTGAGGCTCGTGTACAAGTGTGCTCGCAGGCGACACTGTCACGCCGTAGGCACATGCCCGACGCCGATCTAGTCTTGGTCGATGAGATACACGTCTTTTATAAGTTCTACGCAAAGTGGATGGAGAAGTGGGACCTCGTGCCGTTCATTGGGCTGAGCGCGACGCCGTACACGATAGGGCTCGGTAAACACTTTCAAGAGCTGGTGTCCACCGCGACGACACAAGAACTAATCGACGACGGAGACCTGTGCAAGTTTCGGGTCTTTGCCCCGTCCCAGCCTGACCTGTCCAAAGTCAAGATCACCGCCGGCGATTTCAACGAGGCCGACCTAGCCGTGGTCATGAACAACGCAGATCTAGTTGCGGGCATCGTAGAGACATGGAAAGAAAAAGCTACCGGACTTCCGACGCTAGTCTATGCAGTTGATCGGGCGCACGCACGGGCAATCCAAAAGCAGTTCGGCGAGGCTGGCATCAAGTTTGAATATATCGACGCATTCACAGAGCGCGACGAGCGCGACGTTATTAAAAAACAGTTCCATAACGGGGACGTGGCTGGCGTGGTCAACGTAGGCTGCTTGACAAAAGGCATCGACTGGGACGTGCGTTGCATAGTCCTCGCCAGACCGACCAGATCGGACATGCTGTACCAGCAGATCATTGGCAGGGGCCTGCGTAACGCGCCAGGCAAAGACCACGTACTGATTCTAGACCACTCCAGCACCACGCTTAGGCTTGGGCTTGTCACAGAAGTCGACGAGCGACACACAACACTGAACATGGGCAGGAAGGTCAACGGTCCACGGGCTGAGGTCGAGCCTAGAGCGAAAGAATGTACCCAGTGCCACTACGTCAAGCCACCGTCGGTGTGGAAGTGTCCCAACTGTGGCCATGAGCCCCAGCGTCAGCCCGCAGTGGTCCACTCGGCAGGCAAGCTCAGTGAGATAACAAGGACACAGAAATACAACAGCAAGCACGGCACTGCAGAACAGAAGTCAAAATTTTTCGGTGAGTGTTTGGTGTACGCTAGTGACCGTGGAAAGTTAGAAGGCTGGGCAAAACATCTATACAGATCTCGGTACGGTGTGTGGCCATCTAAAATTACACCGACCATGCAAGAGCCATCCCCAGAAACGATTAATTACATAAAGTCGCGGGCAATCCGATACGCGAAAGGGATTTCACAATGATGACAGAATTTAGAAGGGCGACTGCTGGCCGGTGGTACGGAATACTCGGCACGTACGGCATAGACCACACCTTCTTGCGCAATGTTCACGGGCCTTGTCCTTTGTGCGCCGGCAAGGACCGATTTAGGTGGGACGATAAAGAGGGTAGCGGGTCTTACTTTTGCTCAGGCTGCGGCGCTGGGGATGGATTACAACTGTTAATAAAATACACAGGTAAAAAGATGATGAGTTTGGTTAACGAAATACAGCCTAAGGCTGACAGTTACAAAGCGGTGCCGGTCAAGCCTGCGGCAGACGGTAGCGCTAGGATCAAGTCGGTGCTCAAAGAAAGCCGGGTCCTGTCCTCGTTCAGAGGGGGCGTCGTCAGGAAGTATTTAAAGTCGCGTGGTCTAAAGTCTTCCCCATTTCTGATGGAACATCCAGGCCTGAAATATTATCACCAGAACGGGGATCTGTTGGGCGTTTACCCTGCGATGGTGTCTCCCCTGAGAAACAAAAACGGCATAGTCACGCTGCACGTTACGTACTTAACGTCAGACGGAGAAAAGGCGCCGGTGACAAACGTAAAGAAGTTGCTGACACCAGTTGGTGACATGGCGGGCGCGTCTATCGTCTTAACGAAGCAGTATGAGCATCTGGGCATAGCAGAGGGCATAGAGACAGCGCTAGCAGTGATGGAGCTACATAACATGCCGTGCTGGGCTGCGGCTAATGCAGGCCTGCTTGAAAAGTTCCTACCGCCAGAGGGCACGACTCAAGTGACAATCTACAGCGACAACGACGCAAACTTTGCCGGTCAACGGTCAGCCTATATCCTAGCAAATAGTTTGTCTAAGAAGGGCATAAAGGTAGACGTCGTAATACCAAAGCTGGTCGGTGATTTTGCTGACGAGATTGCGGGATGAAATGGCCACGCCAATACGCCGCCGCGTACATCAAAGCGGGCACGGACAAGGACGCACAGAGGGCAGCTGTCGCGGGATGTCCGGTCGAGTTTCAAGATCTGGTCAGGACACACATAAAAATACACCGGCTACAAGAACAGTATCCCTATAAACGGAAACCTAAAAAAAATGGAAATTAGCGAGAACACTTTCGTTGTAAATTCGGAAATATCTTGCGCGGCCTTTGCAAGGTGGGCTCACGAAAAGTGGAAAGAGCACAAGTACCTGACGTTTGTTTTTCGTGCAGGGGTTGAGCGCAGCCTCGACCAGAACGCGCTGTTTCACATATGGCTGTCGTTGTACGCTGCACACCTAGGCAAGATTGACCACCGCAATGTCTCCGAAGAGATGATCGAGTTCATGAAGCGCAAAGCAAAACATTTGTACTATCTACAGACCGGGTCCGATTGGCTGGTGAAGACGTTGGTGAATCCACGCACTGGCGCCAAGGGCAAGCCCTACTACCGGAGCTCGGCCGAGTACAAGACTGGTGAAATGTTCCAGCTCCTGACGTGGCTACAGAACACTGCCGCGAACGACGGGCTGGTGCTAGAGTCCAAGGGTCAATACCAGAAGCTGCAGAAAGAACACAATGGCGAATAGCAAAAGGAAGTGCGGCGGGTGCGGAGAGTATTTTCGTCCCGTGCAAGTCTTCCCTGGCCCTGTAGCATGGTGCTCGCCAGAGTGCGGCGTCACAGTCGCGAAGAGGCGCAGGATAGTGATTGATCGTGCACAGGAAGCCGCACAGCGCAAATTGACCTCTCAGGCGCGTGAACGTATCAAGCCAATGTCGAAGTGGCGTGCAGAGGCACAGGCGGCGGTTAATCGGTACGTCAGGCTCAGGGACAAAGGGTTGCCGTGCGTTTCGTGCGACCGGCCAGACGACGGCAAGCATCAGAGGCACGCGTCACACTACCGGAGCGTAAAAGCGTGCTCGGCCCTGCGTTACAACCCAGACAACATCTACGCGAGCTGCGCCCAGTGCAACGCAAGCCTGTCCGGTAATCTCATAGAGTACAGGATCAGGCTAGTCCGCAGGTTTGGCGTAGGATTGGTAGATTGGCTCGAAGCTCAAAACGGTGTCACGAGGTACACCGTGGAAGATCTCAAAAAAATCATCTCAGACTACAGGGGGCGTCTTAACTAGCCGTTCCCTGCTCACAGCGTCTACCCACCGCTTGCACGAAAAACAGAACCAACCTTTCCTGTACGGGTGATTGTCCGGCGTGTCGTTCGCTATCACGCTTACCATCTCGGCGCCGCAGGCACACGGCTGGGGCAAATCCTCGTCTTTCATTCCAAGTCCTCTTCAATCTTGCCCTTTGCCCTCCAGCCCTTTAGCTGGCCATCTTTCCAGTTCTGCTTTGATTTTTTGCGGGGCAGCACATGGCTTTTAATCACGAACGGCTCGGCCATTTTGCCGCTACGGTCCAAGCCTGTCGCGTCAGTCTCTAGCTTAATAATCTGCCCGCCTCTGCGCAGGAATGTAGCGATGTGCTGGTCAATCTCAGCCTGCCTTACTAGACTGTCCGTGTACTCGGTGCGGTCTTCTACTAATTTAATCGGGGGTTGTTTTTTCATTCACATATTTCCTTTGCATTATTGTTGTCAGTCTTAAACATTACCAAGCACCATCCCATAATTATTTACTTTTTGCAGATTGTCTGTATTTACAGTTTTTATTAACTTATTTTTTTTAAATTGAAAGTAATCAACATGGTGATGCCAGCGATTGAATTTAAAAACAACTTTCGCAACATCAGGATGCAAGTCAGCCAGCATCTGGCTCTTCGGCAAAGTACCTTCTGCATCGTAGAAGTCGCCGCTGTTGCCGCCACGCATTCTTTGAGTTGTAATTTTTCCGCACAAGAAAGCGTTAAATTGAATGGTGCAAAGGCCGTCTTTCAGTACCCTCAAACTTAAATCTGTGTCTTCGTTGTATCTGCCACGCCACCGATAGCCAGCATGATTATCAATTAACAAGCACGAATAAATGCGAGTGTTTAAGACATAGGGAGGAACAGCATCCACTTTCTTGCAAAACGAATAGTAATTAAGGCCAGCTACAGGGACGTTGGAATACCTGCCTACAAAATCTTCTGCTGCAAGAAGTGTCGAGCCAGTGCGAACCTCAAATTTCTCATTTTTATTGAGATAGTGAAACGCATCAATGTTGTCGTCCATGACCCAGTGCCGAGCAAATCCGTTGCTTGTGCTGTGGTCTAAGCAAAAGTTTCTTGCAGGGCCTGGTCCAGTGCTTTTTGTCAGACCAAAATCGTCACAAAGTTCATACTCAACCTTATATTTATCTGGCAACACCAGCAGTGTTCCAAAACACCTGCCAGCCCGATACAGCTCTAACTCGTTCTGCTCGACAACAATATAGTGTTTTACGCCCATCTCATGTAATGCTCTTGTAGTCAGACCATTTTCATGACGGCCTTTAGATACAATATAGATTGGGAAGTTAGGGTTCATTAACGTATACCTTACGCTCTACTCCCCAGTGGGATTTAAAAGGATGCCAAATGCTTTTTGTTTTTAACGTAAGCTGTTGGTTTAATTTTTCTTGAAAATCAAGGTAGTCATTTTCAGTTTCAAATCTAACAATAATTTCCTTAAAAGGTTTTTTGTTTTGTTGATCAAACTCAGGCGTACCGACCCACTCTGGGTATTTATCAAATAGATCAATCATTCACATACTTCCTTTGCGTTATTGTTATAGTCCGGCCAGCCGTATTCACCTCCTGACTCCTGGTATATTTTTACCATGTCGCAGTACAGGACCTGCTGCCGCTCCTCGTCACCATACTCCATCGTACCTGCGACACAGGCCGCTAACAGGAACAGCGCTACTACGCACATGCAAACTACGTCGGACGGATTTATCATTATCTTGCTCATGGCTTGGTGTCAGTGTTGTGGTTAAACCGCTTGGCGCCCAGTACTTGTAGCGCACAATCGTATGCTACAACGAGCTCGTCGTCCTGCGCGTCGTTGGCCTCGCACCGCAGGCCCCAGATCTTGTCCTCTAACAGACTAAGCTCTTTGACGGTAGCGCAATTGTCGATCTCTTCAATTAGCTCATCTACCAAGTCATCTAGTTTACGCATGGGTTTACTCCGAGATTAAAATGGAACGTCTTCGATAATTTCTTTGGGTTTTGTAGCAGGTGCTGTGTCAGCTTTCTGGATAGAAAACCTTAGCGAGGGCGAGGTTGGTTTTTCTTTGTCGCCTGGCCACGCCGACACGGTGTATGTCACGCCCTCCACGTCCAGCTTGCCGGTCCACTTGGGCGACTTTTCGTTCTCTAAGTGTTTTTTGTTGGCCCAGATCGCGCCTCTGTTTTTGTTGTCGTATATCATGTTTTGCTCCAGTTGGTTTAATACAAATATTTCTGTAGGTCTTTGCGTCGTAGCCAAGAGTTCATCTTGCCGATGACTTCGTTTCGGCTGTACCCAAAAAAAACTAACGTGTCGGTGTCAGACTCGCCAGCGCTGGTCAGGCGCCAGAACCCTGTTTTGATTTCTGTAATGGTCATTTCTTTGCGTCCTCGTTTTGCTTGAGACGGTCAAACAGCGCGTCGACAGAGCGTATCGCGTCAGCTGCCAGCTCGTACGGGCAGTGGGCAAGCCTAGGCTCCCCAGACAAAAGCCCTTGCATTGCGAGCACGCAAGCGAACTCGTACGGTGTCATTGAGTCGTGCGTTATTGCCATGTGTGTGTCTCCTATTGATAAGTATTTAATCGTTCTTGTACGTCAGCGTATGCGGCCTCGGCCTCTTCTTCTGAGATGCTGGTGGTTGCTAGCCAAGACCCATCTCTAAGCGCCGCTTTAATCTGCGTGAGCGTAAAGCCAAGCACAATCAAGTCGTCTACTAGCTCGTTCATTCTGCCTCCTTGTCGATCTCCGCACGAAAGGCCCTGCAAAAATGGATCCTAGCCTCTGGGCTTTCTATAGAGTCTGCGAGCTGGCTAAAAACAGATATTGCCCCGCCGCGTGCCGCTGGTGCGTTTACGTCATAGCCGCTGTCTAATCGACGCGTTGCCTGTGCAATTAGTTTTCCGAGATCAATCGCGCACTCGTTAGTAATTATCATTTTGCCACCGCCTGTAAATATTTACGTATGATCACTCTCATCATAGACTCTAACGATCTGCCGTCGTCCTCTGCCATCGCGACCAACGTTTCTTTAATGTCAGTGTCTACCCGAACAATGATTGACGCTGTAGTTTTGCGTATTGGTAAAGTTTTTTTCATGTTGTTTGCTCCGTAACAAAGAGTGTGCATCGTGACTCATCTACCATCACGATGCAACACCCAGTTGATAGATTATGCTGCGAGTTTTAGTTTGGCAAAGTGCTCGGTGATAGACCAAAGCGCTTTGTTCAGCTTGACGTTCTCTGACACACCGCCGACGGTTCGTGTGCGGGTCCTGCGTCCGGTTGCAGATCGTCCGGCTATACCGCCCTGCAGCAGACCTTCTTGGACACGGTTGAAGGTAGTCCAAAGCGACCTGTCGTCGTCAGCTGAGCGTTTGATGCGCAGCAGTGCAGACGGGTTGATCGGAGCGCCATCTACGCCCCAGCGCAATACAGAGGCCTGTTGGGCTATCAGCATCTGCTCTGACTCGTCGAGCTGGATTGCCTTGTAGTCGTCGATGCGGCTTTCGATCGTTTTGAGATTGTCTAGCACGGCAAACGAGCCTTCGATCACGTTGTCGACCACGTTGCCGGTGTGACGTACGCGCACGTCGTCGCAAATGTCGCCGGCTATCAGGCCGTTGCTGCACACAAAGCGGAAGAAGCCGCTCAGGAGCTGGTACGAGCTGGAGCCGTCGTGCGAGTTGAGCAGGATGATCTCGCCTACCTGCTCTTTGCTCGCTACTGCGCTTTCGTGACGCAGACGGACCATGTGCTTGGTGTGCTCGCGTTTGCCTTGG
>Ga0181357_1000191_pt1 | contig 21560 bp, 23 predicted proteins | sample Fa13VDMM110DN_FD_130094 | JGI IMG/M metagenome (GOLD analysis project Ga0181357, IMG submission 130094) | Freshwater viral communities from Lake Michigan, USA - Fa13.VD.MM110.D.N | ecosystem: Environmental > Aquatic > Freshwater > Lake | place: USA: Michigan | collected 2013-09-24 | reverse complement strand
TGAACTTGAATATATTATTTCTCAAATTGATTTAAAAGTACAAGAAGCATTTGATTGGGAATATCAAAAACTTCAAGAAATTGATGCTTGTACTACCGGTGAAGAAGTTTATAATGTAGTATTGATAGAACCTCAAGAAGTGGAGAATTCAAATGCCTTACCAACCAGTAACTAATTTTGTAGATAGTGGTGGTGGTGATTTAGGTAAAAATTTAATCACAAAAGATTATTTTTTAACCGTTTATCCAGAAATATTAAATTCTTTGGGCAATTCTGGATTAATAGTAACTCCTGAATTGTGGTCTTGGGGTTATAATTTTAATGGACAACTTGGAGACAACACTAATACATCTAGAAGCACTCCAGTCAAAACAATACTTCAAAGTGGTAATTGGAAATCTATTGCTAGTAAAAGGTATAATACGGCAGCAATTAAGACTGATGGAACTTTATGGTCTTGGGGTAATAATCAAAATGGTCAATTGGGTAATTTTAGTCGTGGAGCTACTGCATCTAGAAGCACTCCAGTTACAACACTTCTAGGTGGAACCAATTGGAAATCCATTGCTAGTGGATATGCCTATACGGTAGCACTCAAGACTGATGGAACTTTATGGACTTGGGGTGAAAATTTTAATGGTCAATTGGGAGTCAATGATACTACATCTAGAAGCACTCCAGTTACAACACTTCTAGGTGGAATCAATTGGAAATCCATTGCTAGTGGATATGGACATATTTTAGCAATCAAGACTGATGGAACTTTATGGTGTTGGGGTCGTAATGGTTATGGAAATCTGGGAGTCAATGATACTACATATAGAAGCACTCCAGTCACAACACTTCTAGGTGGAACCAATTGGAAATCAATTTCTTGTGGAGACAAAGGACATACAATAGCACTCAAGACTGATGGAACTTTATGGTCTTGGGGTTCTAATGTTTATGGTCAATTGGGAACCAATGATACTACAACTAGGAGCACTCCAGTTACAACACTTCTAGGTGGAACCAATTGGAAATCAATTGCTGGTGGAGGTTATCATACAGTAGCACTCAAGACTGATGGGACCTTATGGTCTTGGGGTGCCAATTTTAGTGGACAACTTGGAATCAATGATACTACATCTAGAAGCACTCCAGTCACAACACTTCTAGGTACAACCAATTGGAAATCAATTGCTTGTGCAAGTAGTCATACAATCGCATTGACAGCAGGACAATCAGTAGATTTTTCATAAATACTTCAAAAAACTATGTACGCACTTATTCATAATTCACAATTGATTTTAGGTCCAATTCAATATAATTATCGTTTGATTAATTCTGATCTGGAGGAACTTGATATTGAAAGTAGAGTATCTCCAAGAGATTATGAGAATGTTCCAATAGAACTTGATAGTGCCACAGAAACTTTTTTACTTCCTGTTGTTGAAATTATTCCACCTTACGATCCAAGATTTCAAGGAATTGGAAATTTTGAATGGAGTATTATTAAGGAAAATGATATTACAATTAGAGTTGAAATGTCATATTCAATTAATGACAAATCACTAGAACAAATTAAAGAAGAATATAGAAGACAAGTATCACCAATTCGTAAAGAAAAGGAAAATACGACGATTGAAATACAACTAAATGGGTCTAGTGTTTTAGTTTCAACAAATCGTGAAGATAGACTATCTTTTGTGAGTAAATTGATGGCATCTCCTGGAGCGCATAATTTTAAGTTTGGTGGTGGTACATGGTTAGAAATCACTACTACTGAACTTGAATATATTATTTCTCAAATTGATTTAAAAGTACAAGAAGCATTTGATTGGGAATATCAAAAACTTCAAGAAATTGATGCGTGTACTACTGGTGAAGAAGTTTATAATGTAGTATTAATAGAACCTCAAGAAGTGGAGAATTCAAATGCCTTACCAACCAGTAACTAATTTTGTAGACAGTGGTGGCGGTGATTTGGGTAAAAATTTAATCACAAAAGATTATTTTTTAACCGTTTATCCAGAAATATTAAATTCTTTGGGTAATTCTGGATTAGTAGTAAGTCCCGAATTGTGGTCTTGGGGTTATAATTATTCTGGGGAGCTGGGAACCAATGATAGAACATATAGAAGTACTCCAGTCAAAACAATACTTCAAAGTGGTAATTGGAAATTTGTTAATACTACAAAAAATACCACATCAGGAATCAAGACTGATGGAACTTTATGGATTTGGGGTCGTAATAGTTCTGGACAACTTGGAGTCAATAATACTGCATCTAGAAGTACTCCAGTTACAACACGTCTAGGTGGAACCAATTGGAAATCTATTGCTGGTGGATATGGTCATATAGTAGCACTCAAGACTGATGGGTCTTTATGGTCTTGGGGCCTTAATAACAATAGACAACTAGGAGTTAATGATGATATAACTAGAAGTACTCCAGTCACCACATTACTTGGTGGAACTAATTGGAAATCGATTGCTAGCGGATCTACTTATGTAGTAGCACTCAAGACTGATGGAACTTTGTGGGGTTGGGGATATAATGGTTCTGGACAACTTGGAATCAATGATAATACAAATAGAAATACTCCAGTCACAACACTTCTAGGTGGAACCAATTGGAAATCCATTGCTTGTGGAAAAGATCATACAATAGCACTTAAGACTGATGGAACTTTATGGACTTGGGGTGCCAATTCAAATGGACAACTTGGAAACAATAGACAAACCTCTGTCACTACAGTTGTTATTACGGGAACAGCGACTGCTGGAGATAGTATTTTTTATACATCTGATACGACGGGACTTGATCCTTTTGGTTCTTATAATGCCATATATACAACTCCTCCAGCATATCCATTTGATGGACCTAGTTTTAGTTATATACAAAATTTAATTACTAATGTTTCTGTAGAATTTAATTCTTTTTTGGGCGGCTTTAGTAGTAATTATAGTGGGACATTAACATTTGAACAAGTTTCTTCTCCAGATAGGTATACTCCAATCACTACAATTCTTGGTGGAACCAATTGGAAATCTATTGCTGGTGGATATGCTCATACGGTAGCACTCAAGACTGATGGGTCTTTATGGTCTTGGGGTAATAATTATGCCGCAGAATTGGGAATTAATGATACTACACCTAGGAGTACTCCAGTTACAACACTTCTAGGTGGAACCAATTGGAAATCCATTGCTGGTGGAAGAAGTCACACAATAGCACTCAAGACTGATGGAACATTATGGGTATGGGGTGGTAATGGTTATGGAAATCTGGGAATTAATAATACTACATCTAGAAATACTCCAGTGACTACATTTCTTGGAGGAACTTACTGGAGGTCAATTGCTAGTTCTCCTGAATCTAGGCAGGTTGTAGCAATTCGATCTGTAGATTACATCTAAATACTTAAAATACATTATTTTATATGAATCCTCTTGAGTTGGTCTCTAAGACATTACATTCTTTTAATGAAAAGGAATTAACATATCAACTTTTAGATGCTTTTGGAAAAAAAGCAGAAACTTTTCAGCAATATAATGAAGTAGCAAAAATATTTTTTGAAATTAAAAATTTTTCAAAAGCAATTGAATATGGTGAAAATGCATTAAAAAATGCATTACTACAAGAAGAAAAACATGTAACTTCTAAGAATTTAATTAGTGCTTATAATCAATGCAATTATCCAGAAAAAGCAATCACTCAAATTGAAAAGTGTAAAAAAATTACACCAAACGATCCAGAACTTTTATTTGAAGAAACCATATCTTATTCGCAACTAGGACAAACAGAAAAAGCACATAAACTTTTGTTTAATCTTTCAAAAAGAAAAAATTTACCAGAAGAAGTAGAAAAAAAAGTACAACACAATCTATCTGGATATTATTTTGATAAAGATGATTTACACACAGCATTTTCACATTTTTTGATTGAAACTGAGAATGAAGCATATAAAAATATTCAATTACCATCTATTGAAAAGTGGAATGGTATTATTGAAGAAAATAGAACTATTGTAATTGATGCAAATTGTGGTGCTGGTGATGAAGTGATGCATGTTCGGTTTATGAAAAATTTAAAAGAACTTGGAATGAGACCAATTTGGGCAACTACAAGAAAACATCTATCAGAAATTTTTAATTATAATGGATTTGAATCTGTTTGTGTTTGGGATAAACCAGAATATCCAAAAGATAGTACATGGGTTTATGCTCTTTCTCTTCCATATCATCTTAATCTCACAGTTCATGATTTGGGAAGAACTCCATATCTAAAACCACTTCTAGAAAAGGAAGAAAAATATTCATATCTTCAAAAAGATAAAAAGTTTAAGATTGGTATGTTTTGGAATTCAGACTCTGGATTTGAACAGGCACATTTTAGAAGTGTAGATTTCTTTGATTTGTGGAATGTAGTACATAAACCAGAATATTCGCTTTACTCTTTACAGATGAGTGATAATCCAGTTCCAGAAACTTGTAAAAATGATATTATAGAGTTTCATTCAAAAAACAGAGAGTTTGCTGATACTTTTTCGATCATTAATCAAATGGATTTGGTGATTACTTCTTGCACTTCTATTGCCCATATTGCAGCTTCAATTGGAAAAGAAGTCTGCGTTTTTGTTCCTATTATGGAATATTATTCTTGGACAAGTTTAACAGGAAAATCTTGGTGGTATGGTGATAATGTTCATTTATTTAAACAAAAGAAACCAAGAAATTGGAGTCATCCACTTAAGGAATTGGGAGAATTTTTGAATTCATTATGAAATTTCATACTTTTTGTACAGATAATATTCCGAGTTCTTTAATTAATCAGCATTCTGAATGTTGTAAAAAATTAAATATAGAAATTGAATATCATTATGTTTCTTATGAAAATAATTTTCTAAGAATATATGAACAACATGGAGAATTTATGACTCTATTGATGAAATATTCTTCAGAAGATGTTGTATGTTTTTTGGATTTGGATTGTATACCTCATGATAGAGATGTATTACAAAAATCTTATGATTGGGTAAAAGAAAATAAATCCTTTTGTGGAAATGCTCAAAATGTATCTCATACTAAAATGAGAAATCATGTTTATGCTGGTGCTTCTACACTAATGATCCATAAAGAATGTTGGGAACATTTGGGAAGTCCAAATATGTCTTGTGTTTTTGAAAATAATCTTACTCAAATAGATACTGCACAGTTATTAACTTTACGGGCAGATCAATGTGGGTTTCCATATCGTCTCTTTTATCCTATAGGATATGATGGCCCAGAAGAATATGAATTATCTGGATATGGTAAATATGGTAGGGGAACACTATATCCTGCTACTTATCATTTTTTTGCTCTAACTGAATGTTTAGATAATATTCCAGATCTTTGGACAAAAAGAGTAGAAAATATATTAAACGATCAAAAAATTATTCCAAATTATTATTCTTCTTTTTATGGATTATAAATTTTTATTTTTAGTTGGATCTTCTATTGAACATTTTGTAGAAGAACATTTTAGTCGTTATACTATGGAACAAAGATTCTTTCAGACCTTGGATACGATTGAATCTATAAGAACAAAAGTTCCCAATGCTTATATTTGTTTATTTGAATGTTCTTATCGACCTATTTCTGATGAATACAAAACAATTCTTCAAGAAAAGGTGGATTTATTTTTAGAGTTCTATGATGAACCCGGAATCAAAATTCTTTATGAAAATTTCTCAAAAAAACAAGAACTCATTACTTTTGGTAAATCTTTATTAGAAACTAGAGGTATTCTAAATTGTTTATATCTGCTGAAAGAAAAACAAATTTTTACTGATGTAAATAGAATTTTTAAATTGACAGGAAGATATACCTTAAATGAAGATTTTCATATTCAAGATTATGAGAGTAAGTTATTAGAAAATTATTATATAGCAAAAACTTATACATATTTGGATGAAGAGAAAAAAATTATGAAAATTGATGATTTGGAAAATATCTATGCCTATCTTTATCATGCTGAAGGAATGATAGTAACTGGATTATGGTCTTTTGATAGAATGTTATTTTCTGAAACAATAGAGGCATTGGAAAGAAGTTTTGTATATCTTGAAAAAATGATACAATACACTACTGGAAATGATATTGAACACGCACTCTATAGGTTTTTAGATAAGAAAAAAATTATTCATACACCAAATCTTGGATTAAATGTAAATAAAGGAATGGAGACTGCTAATTATTCAATATGAAAGTAATTGATAGCTTTACATTTTTCAATGAAATCGAACTACTTAAACTTCGTTTAAATTATTTAAATGATGTTGTAGATTATTTTATAATTTCCGAATCAAATTATACTCATTCTGGAAAATCTAAACCATATTATTTGGATGAAATTTTAAATGAATTGCCTAAAAATATTTTAAGAAAAATAGTTAGGTTAAAATATGAACCAGATATTACTGCCTTTAATTTTGAAACAAATATAAATTTTTATGATTTAGAAAATGATCATTGGAGATTAGAAAAACGGCAAAGAGATTTAATTACTCAAAGTCTTTCTAATTTTTCTTCAAATGATATTTTTATGTTGAGTGATTTGGATGAAATTCCAAATAAAAAAGTAATTGAAGAGTATAAGGAAGTATTTAACGAATATAAAAATAGTGAGAATATAAAAACATTTTGTTCTGTGCTAAAATGTATATTTTTCTATTATAATTTTAATACGGTTGGAGGAAATGATTGGAACGGAACTGTGATATGTACTGTTGAGAATGCTATACAAATGACTTGTGATTATTTAAGATATCATAGAAATAATTTTTTTCCAATTCAAAACGGTGGATGGCATTTTTCAACTTTAGGATCTGTTGATAGAATTAAAACAAAAATACAATCGTTTGCTCATCAAGAATATAATAATGAAATTTTTATAAATGATTTAAATATTACAAATTCAATTAAAAATAAAAAAGATATTTACCACAATAATACTGAATCATTCAAAGAGTATAATTTCTTAGATTTTCCAGAAGACTTGAGAAATCAAATTATAAAAATATTTTCAAAAGAGTTTTATACAATATGAAAATAGCAATCTTTTATCATATCGGACAAATTGGTCTTGGTGCCTTTATCTATCAGCAACAACTTCATCGATTATATGCTTCTGGTTTGCTTGAAGAAGTAGATCATATTCATTTTGGTGTTAATGGGGATCAAAAACTTTTTAATGTTCCTAAAAAGGCAATTGTAAAAAGAAATACGAATTGGAAAGAAGAAACGGAAACTTTGATTGCTTTAAGAGATTTTGCTTTAGAAAATCCAGATTATAAAATTTTATATATTCATACAAAGGGAGCATCTAAAAATACTCTAGAATCTCAATCTTGGAGATTAATGATGGAATATTTTGTAATTGATCGATGGAAAGAGTGTGTAGAATATCTAAATGAATATGATTGTGTAGGTCAAACATGGACAGTTCTTGGGGATACTGTTTGGTCAAATGGTGACACTACTCCAAATGTTAATAATGTTGGACATTATCCTGGAAATTTTTGGTGGGCAAATGCATCTTATATTAATAAATTAGATCATGAATATTTGGGAACTGGTTATAGATTGGATAGAGAATTTTGGATTGGCACTGGAAGAAATTATAAATCAAAATCTTTAAATCCTTGGAAAAGTGATTTTTGTTTGAATAAAGATTTGAGTGATTATTATTTTTCAGAAATGGAGTATATAAAATGAGAGAATGTAATGGTTGCACTGCTTGCTGTACTTGGTTAATTGGTAATGCTTATGGGTGGGAATTTGGAAACGGAAAAACCTGTAAATTTTTGGAATGTAATGGATGTGGAATTCATAAAGTAAGACCAGAAGTTTGTGAAAAATATTTTTGTGCTTGGTCACAAGAACTTATAGATGAAGAATATCGTCCAGATAAATGTGGAGTTTTAGTTTCTGTAGAACAAAATGAAAATGGACAATATCTAAAAATAATTGAAATTGTAAAAGGATCAATAAATAATAATATCGTAGAGTATTTTGAAAGTTGGAGTCAAAAAATGAATACTCCCATAATATTTGTAAAACAATAAGTAACAAAAATGCCTAGAAATCAAAGGGAAGAAGTTAATTTTCGATTTACTGAAAATAATGTTGAATATTCATTTTCTGATGTTTTTGTTCCTAGTGATATTTTTGTAGAAGGTGATTTATGGGCTTGGGGAAGTAGAGCTTCAGGATCACTTGGTAATAATGAGGTATCAACAGTTGGACAAATAAGTATTCCAATTACTTTACCATTAGTAGCAGGAAAATTGGGAGTTTCTAAATGGTCAACTGTTTTTGCTGGTAGTGATTATTCGGCAGCAATAAAGACTGATGGATCTTTATGGTTATGGGGAAGCAATTCTGGAAAATTGGGCAATTTTCAAACAAATACTAGATCTACTCCAATTACTACATTTCTTGGTGGAAATGATTGGTCATCTATTTCCTTAGGAAGAAATCATACGGCAGCAATTAAGACTGATGGATCTTTATGGTTATGGGGATCTACTGGTTATGGACAACTGGGTATTTTTGTTGGAGGAATTACCGCATTCCGAAGCACTCCAATTACTACATTTATTGGTGGAAGTTGGTTATCAGTTTCTTGTGGAGCATTTCATACAGCAGCAGTTAAGAATGATGGAACAATGTGGTGTTGGGGGAGAAATAATACAGGAGCACTGGGGAATAATAAACCAGCATCGACAGCTGCTGCTAATACTAGAAGTACTCCAGTCACAACAATTTTGGGTGGAAGCAACTGGTCATCTGTTGCATGTGGATATGAATCCACAACATCAATCAAGTCCGATGGGTCATTATGGTCTTGGGGTACTGGTACTGATGGACAATTGGGAATTAATGCTACTACATCTAGAAGCACTCCAGTTACAACACTGAGCACTGGATTTACTTGGTCATCTGTTACTTGTGGATCTTTACACACAGTAGCACTCAAGACTGATGGAACTTTGTGGTCTTGGGGAAGTAATAGTTCTGGACAACTTGGAGTCAATAATACTACAGATAGAAGAACCCCAGTCACCACATTACTTGGGGGAACCAATTGGAAAACACTTGGTAGACTTAATTGTGAAACTATATCTTCAGTAGCAATCAAAACGGATGGAACTTTATGGACTTGGGGTCGTTGTAGTGATGGACAATTGGGAATTAATGCTACTCCTTTAGGTAGAAGTACACCAGTTACAACAATTACAGGTGGATATTTTTGGAAGTCGGCTTCCATTGGTCAAAATCATGGATTAGGTATTCAAGTCGCAACTAATGATTTTATTTAACTTTTAAAAATTATGAAAACTCTTTATTTTCTTTCTGGTCTTCCCAGAAGTGGATCTACATTACTAGGTTCTATTCTTTCTCAACATCCAAAACTTCAAGCAACTCCAACATCTCCATTGGCAGATTTACTTTGTTGGATTGATGATGGATTTTCTAAGTTGGATATTCAATACACTTATGATAAGGATAATATTCAATATAATACTTATCATTCAATTTTAGAAAACTTTTATAATCATTTAGAAAAACCCTGTATTCTTGACAAACACAGAGGTTGGTGCAAGAATGTTTCTTCTATTGAAAAATTTCTTCACCAAAAACCAAAAATTATAGCAACCAATCGTAGAATATCAGAAGTTCTTGCTTCTTATATTATTCTTATGGAAAAAAATAAAACTGATAACTTTGTAGATGATCATTTAAGAAGAGAAGGAAAGGTGATCACAACAACTAATCGAATTGAATGTCTTTGGAAAAATTATGTATCTGATTCATATGAAAGTTTAGTTTATGGACTTCAACATTATAGTGAAAATATTCATTTAGTAGATTATAATGATCTTACGCAAAATCCAAAAGAAACAGTTGAAAAAATTTATGAATTTTTAGAAATGGATTCCCATCAACACGATTTTTCTAACATTCTAAATACTTGTGCCGAAGACAAAGATGATGCTTGGGGTATTGAAAATCTTCATAAGATTCGTTCAAAACTTCAAAGAACTTCACCACCCCCAGAGGAAATCATCGGTGAAGAAAATGTAAAACTTTATGATAAATTTAATATATGAAAAAGATTGAAGTATTTTTGAGACATTGTTATTACTCAAAGATTCAAGAACAACCAAATAAAGAAAGACCAGATTGGTGGAATAAAGAAAAAGTATTTGAAAACTTTAAGAATACTTTAAATGCTGAAACTACTAACTATACCATAATCTATGATGAGCATTATGGTAGGATAGAGGATACATTTCTTTCTTCGGAAGAAAATGTTCATATTATCAATGCTGGTGGTGAAGCATAATGTTTTGTAAGAACGATTGAATATATTTTATCAAAAGATTTTGATGATGAAACAATCATCTATTTTCTAGAAGATGATTATGTTCATCGGCCGAATTGGGATACAATTCTACAAGAAGGATTTGAACTTCCTGTTTCTTATGTGACTCTTTATGACCATAGGGATAAGTATACTGAAATGTATGCTGATTTGATGAGTAAGATTTTGATTACAGAAAACTCTCATTGGAAACCAGTTCCCTCAACGACAAATACTTTTGCTACAAAGTTTAAAACATTGAAGGAAGATAAGAGAATTCATTATCAGTATTCTATGAATACAGAACCTACATTAGATCATCAAAAGTTTTTAGAACTAAATCAAAAGGGAAGATATTTAATTTCTTGTCTTCCTGGTTATTCAACTCATTCTGTAAAGGAATGGATTTCACCTTGTATTGATTGGAGTCAGTATCTATGAATATAACTTTATATGCGATTTGTAAAAATGAAGAAAAGCACATCGAAAAATTTATAGAAAATTCTAAAAATTTTCCTCATACTGTTGTGGTTGACACTGGTAGTACAGATAATACAGTTCAACTTCTACGCGATGCTGGTATAGAAGTTTATGAGCATCCTCAAATAAAAAAAGAATTTGACTTCTCAGTAGCAAGAAATCAGGCGCTTTCTTATGTAAAAACTGATTGGGCATTTTCTGTCGATTTTAATGAAGATATTCGGGATGTTTATTTTGAAGGATTGGAAATTATTGAAAATGAGTTCACAACATTCAAACATTTAAGATATGATGATAATGGAGATGAAAATCAAACACAATCAAATGAAGTTCATGTGAGATTTCATCGTACAAAGAATTATAAGTGGGTCAATGCTGTTCATGAAATGCCAGTTTTTGTTTCTACTGAAGAATTTTCTGAAGAAGTTTCTATAGAGACATCTATTAAAATCACTAAAAAAATTAATCGGTCAGTTTCAAAAGAACTTTTTTACTTTGATATTTGTGAAAGAGAATATCAGAAAGATCCTAATAACTGGTATTATATTTGGTTTATTTTCAATCATTACTTCAATGTTGGAAACTATCAAAAGGCATTTGAGTTTGGACAAAACTACTTGAATGTTTCTAAAGCATATTTTGATACTTTTAGAATCATTGCATTTATTAGATGTAGTGTTTGTTTAATGCATCTTCAAGATATGGAGAAATCTGCAAATTATTCTTTTCATGCATTGAGTGAATCTATGAATATGGGAGAACCATATCTATCTCAAGCATTTTCATATCTTAATGAGTTATCCAAAAAAATAAACAATCCAAATATTACTGTATTTGCAACTGCTTTTAATTCGGAAACTTTAAGATTTCCAGAAAGACATGAAGCAATTGATAAATTATTTTTAACTAATCTTTATGATATTCCCTCAACTTGTTGGACAGGTCATCAGGGATTTGCTGAATGGTTAGTTCGTCATTTAAAACCAAAGGTGATTGTTGATCTGGGAGTTGACTGGGGATTTTCAACATTTGCATTTGGAATGCCTAGAATTGGACATGTCTACGGTGTAGATACTTTTGAGGGGGACAAGTTCACTGGTAAAACTGGGGGGCAAAATTATGATTATGTTATTTCAAAAAGAGAAAAACTTTTTATGAAAGACAATGTAACTTTCATACAGGGGTATTTTGATGATATAGCAAAAACCTGGGATAAAAAAATTGACATCTTACATATTGATGGAGACCATTCCTATGATGCAGTCAAAAATGATTTTGAAACTTGGAGTCAATTTGTGAGTGAAGATGGAGTTATCTTACTTCATGATACTTGTGTTGAGACTATAAATGGAAATGAATATGGAGTTAAGCAATTCTTTGAAGAAATTGATTTACCAAAATGTACATTTACTCATACTTTTGGACTTGGTATTATTTCAAAAAATCAAAAGTTAATTGATTTGATTCAAAATAATTTTGATTTGTCTAAACCTTTATGAAATATATTTTTGAGTATGGTTTATGGGAAAATGATTTTTTTCTTAATGAAATCTTACCAAAAGGAGAAGTTGAGTACATACGACAGGAAAATATTGAGAGTACTGAAAATATTTGTGATGTTTTTGCATTTGCTTATAGATTTCATAATTTTTTTGATATTAGAAACACTATACGAAGAATCAAACCAAAAGTAGTCATCATGACTTCTGATGAGTTTTACCAAGAAAATAATTCAATCTATAATGAACTTGGAAATGAATGTGAATTATTTTTAAGACAATATCATCATTCTGGAAATACTTATACAACAAATACGATTCATATTCCACTTGGTTATACTAATGGTTGTAAAGTTTTTAATATACCAAAAAAATTAAAGTGGTCTTGGTTTGGTGAAATTAAAAATGATAGAATTCAAATGTTAAATCAGTTTCGTCAATTTACATCATATTTGATTGGAAATTCTTTACCGAAAGAAGTAATGTGTAAAATTTATTCAGAATCTATGTTTGTTCCTTGTGGTCGTGGAAACTCATCTTTGGATTGTTATCGTCTTTATGAAGCATCTATGAATGGTGCAATACCTGTGGTTGTGGGATCAAAAGAAGAAATTGAATCTACATTCAAATACGAAGAAAATCCTCCTTGGATTTTTGCTGAAACTTGGAATGAAGCAGTAGAAAAATGTATGAGCACTGAAATTAATTCTCAAAGTGTGATAGAATGGTGGAATCAACGAATATCTAAAATAAAAACTAAAGTAAAACAAGTATTATGAAAATTACAATACCTATATCTGTAGGAGAACTCATTGATAAGATTACAATTCTTGAAATAAAATCTTTGTTAGTTAATAACGAATATATAGAAAGAGAATTAAATGAACTTTATAAATTAAGAAGTACAATAACTCAATACATTTTAGATTGTGAAATTAAACTAAAAAAAGTGAATGAAAAACTTTGGAAAATTGAAAATAAAATTAGACAGAAGGAAAAAAATGAAGAATTTGATGAAGAATTTATTGAATTGGCACGGAGTGTTTATATTAACAATGATAAAAGATCTGAAATTAAAAAACAAATTAATGAAAGAACTAATTCCGAATACCGCGAGGTGAAATTTTATGAAAAATATGCTATAATGTCTTTAAATTTGTAAAAAGTATGAATAACTTTGTCAAACTGGCCCTTGAAAATGGTGGATCTATTCATCCACTTATAATTCCTGCATCTGAGTTACAAGGACCAGCAATTACAAACCCATCTATCTACAATGATAATGGTAGAATTCTTGTAAATCTCAGAAATATTAACTATACTTTATATCATTCTGAGAAGAAAAAGTTTCAGCATCATTGGGGTCCATTGATCTACATTCATCCTGAGAATGATCTTCGTCTTCGCACATGGAATTATATGTGTGAAATGGATGAAAATATGAGAATTAAACAGTATCATTGCATTGACACTTCAAAACATCCAGATAAAGAACTTTGGGAATTTGTTGGATTGGAAGATGCTCGTATTGTTAGGTGGGATGGAAAACTTTATACTTGTGGTGTTAGGAGAGATCTTGATACGATTGGTACTGGAAGAATGGAACTTTGTGAAATTGAAATTACTGAGGATGGTGTAAAAGAGATTAATCAATATCGTATTCCAACTCCTGGTGATGATAAATCTTATTGTGAAAAGAATTGGATGCCAATTCTTGATATGCCATATCACTTTGTGAAATGGACTAATGGTACTGAAGTTGTTAAGTATGATATTGGAAAAGGTACGACAGAAACTGTAAAACTTGTTGATTATAAGGAACTTGGTTGTATTGATCTTCGTGGAGGATCTCAGGTTATTTCTTTTGGAGAATATCGTTTAGCACTTAATCATGAAACTTTTCTCTTTAAAAGTGAACAAGATAGAAAAGATGGTAAATATCGTCATAGGTTTATTGTTTGGGATAAAGATTGGAATATTGTCAAGGTTTCTCCAAGATTTTCTTTTCTTAAAGCTCAAATTGAATTTGCCGTTGGTATGTGTGAATATGGTGATGATTATTTAATCACCTTTGGGTTCCAAGATAATGCTGCTTATCTCCTTAGAGTATCGCAAAAATTTGTTCAAAAATTCATTTTCTCATAATCATGGCATCACTTACTACACAAAGAATAATTAATGATCTTCATCACTTAAATGATGATATAAAGTCTTATAATACTTTTATTGAATCTGGGACTTTTTGTGGACAAACAATTATAAATCTTATTGATTCTTTTCAGATATTACATACAATAGAATTGGGTAAAAATTACTATGATTATTTTAATCAAGTAAAAATTGATCGAAATTATACTAATGTTAAAAATCATTTTGGAGATACTGTAAAAGTTCTTCCAGAGATTTTAAAATCTCATGATGAATATGATAACTGCATTTTTTGGTTAGATGGTCATTTTTCTTCATGGGACACTGCTAAAGGTGAAAAAGATGTTCCTCTTATAGAGGAGTGTTGTTTAATCGATAGATTCTATAGAGCAGAAAAAGGAGTTATATTCATAGATGATTTTAGATTATTTGGGACAAATGTAAATGAGGATTGGACAGATATTAGTATAGATAATATTTTAAATTGCTTTAAAAATTTTAAAGTGACTCATAATTTTATTAATGATGACATTTTGGTTTTATTTGTTCAGAATAAAATATGACTTTATCATTAAATTATTTGGGGCATATTGGACAACTTGGAAATCAAATGTTCCAATATGCAGCTCTTCGTGGAATATGTTTCCATAAAAATTACAATTATACTCTCCCAACTAATCATATGGGGAATATATTTTTGTATGATTGCTTTAAAATATTTGAATTGGAAAAAAACTTGAATCATAGGTCAAATTTTCTAAGAATATCACCATCTCATCATGGATTTGATGTTCAGTTTTTTAATAATTGTCCATCAGAATCTGATATATTTGGATATTTTCAAACTGAGAAATATTTTAAACACATTGAGGATGTAATTAGAAGTGAATATACATTTCAAGATCATATTGTAGATGATGCAAAAAAATATTTCGATTCAATATGTTTTTCTGGTGAAGTTATTGGATTGCATATAAGAAGAACAGATTATATAAATCATGAATTTATAAGAAATTTAGATTTAGAGTATTATGAAAAATCTTTAGATTATTTTTCGGATAAAATTGATGTTCTTATATTTTCTGATAATATAGAATGGTGTAAAAATCAAAAAATATTTTCTAATTCTAGGTTTAAGTTTTCTGAAAATAATAATAAATATGTTGATCTTTGTCTTTTAAGTATGTGTGATTATCATATTATTGCTAACTCTACATTTTCTTGGTGGGGATCTTGGTTGGCAAAAAGTAAAGGTACAATATCTCCAAAAGAATGGTACACTGTAGATAAATTAAATAATACAAATGAGTGGATGCCATATATAGATTTAAATTCAAAAGATATTTGTCCATCTAACTGGAAGTTAATATGAGTATTTCACTAATCTGTGCCTGCAAAAATAGAATTAAACCTCTCTTAATTTCATTACAATCTTGGTTATTGTGTGATGAAATTAAAGAAATTGTCATTGTTGATTGGAGTTCTGATGAACCAATTAAAGATATTACCAATTTGGATTCTAGAATTAAAAGAGTCAGAGTTAATGATCAACAATTTTTTAATCAACCACAACCATTAAATCTGGCATTAAAACTTTGCACTCAAGAAGATGTAATAAAGGTAGATTCTGATTATGTTTTTAATCCATACTGGAATTTTTTTGAATCTTATTTTGTTGATGAGACTTCTTTTGTTTGTGGAGATGTTGATCTTGAACCAAATAATGTCTCTGTTGAACCGTATTTTAAATATTTGAGGTGAACTCTCTATGTTAAAAGAAAGTTTCTAAAAGAAGTTGGTGGTTGGAATGAAAATATGGGAGAATATTATGGTGGCGAAGATGGGGAAATAGAAAATAGATTGGAATTATATGGATTGACTAAGAAAAAATTAAAATTAGATTATTCAGTTATGCATATCCCACATTCAAATAAGGAAAGACTTTTGAATTTTATGGGGTATGTTTGTAATACAGATTTGAATGAATCAATTAGACAGAATTTATCTTATAATTTGAGTGGAAATGAATTGGAATGGAATGTTGAATATGTCTTATCTGAAAAACATATCAATACTAATATAAAAACATTTTATAATCTTTCTTCTTATTATGTTGAACCGAAAACAAAATGGAATATAATTCAATTAGATGATCAAAATTATGTTGCAGAGATGGTATAATAGTATGAATAAAATAATTTTTTAAAAGGAGATAAGAATATGATATTAGATTTTGATTATGTCTATGACAAATATAATTTGAATGTTTCTGGACTCCTTCATATTGGTGGACATTATGGTGGGGAGTTGCAAAAATATAAGTCTCATAATATAGACAATATTGTTTTATTTGAACCATTGTCTTCAAACTTCTCAGTACTAAGTGAGGCAATAAAGAATATTGGTGGAAATGTTGTTGCTCATCAAGTCGCTCTTGGAAATGATAACCGAAAGGTTACAATGAACATCAGTAGTAATGAGGCACAGAGTAGTTCTATTCTTATTCCTAAGGTTCATCTGACTGCGCATCCAGAAGTTTCTTTTTCTGGAACTGAAGAAGTTGAGATGAAGAAACTTGATGATTATGATTATAAAGATTATAATATGATCGTTGTTGATGTTCAAGGATATGAACTTGAGGTTCTGAAAGGAGCATCACAAACATTGCACAATATTGACTACATTTATTGTGAAGTCAATCGTGATGAAGTTTATGAAGATAATGCGAGAGTAGAAGAGATTGATGATTTTCTTTCTACTTATGGGTTTAAAAGAGTAGAAACACAATGGTATTATACTGAAGTATGGGGAGATGCTTTGTATATGAAAGAAAAAAAATCTAATGGTAATGTTTCAATTATTTGTGCATGTAAAAATCGTATCGAATCTCTTAGAGTTTCTTTAAGTTCATGGTTACTTTTTGATGAAATTAAAGAAATTATTATTGTGGACTGGGATTCCGATATTCCAATCTATGATATAACAAAATTAGATCCTAGAATTAAAGTGATTCGTGTTAACAATAAAAAATATTTTAATCTGGCGCAACCACTTAATCTTGCAGTAAGTCAAGTTACTGGTGATTATATTTTGAAAATTGATACGGATTATATAATTAATCCATACTACAATTTCTTCGAATCTTATCAGATTGATGAAACTTCTTTCGTGACAGGTGCTCATGATTCACCAACTTTGAATTATGCTCCCAATGAGCATGGTGAATGTGTTATTGATATGAAAAATAATACCTTTGATGATATTGTCGTTTATGTTAATTGTTTTAATTATTACTTTAGATATCTAAGGGGAATGCTTTATGTTTCGAAAGAAAATTTTCTAAAGGCAAAAGGTTATAATGAATTGATTGATACTTATGGATTTGAAGATGGTGATATCGAAATCAAACTTAAAAATATTGGATTAACTCATAAGAAAATATCTTATGATCATACACTTATCCACATTCCCCATTCTGATAAAAAAAGAATTGAAAATTGTAGATATGATTTGAATGATGAAAAAGAAATACGATCCAATCTTTCCCAATATTATGATGGTGAAGTATTGGAATCACAGACTTATTATGGAGTTGTGAGTCGATTGGTTCAAAAAAATAGTAATGATTCAAACCGAAAAGGTCGTACAATAACTTGGAATATTAATAAGCATAATGATCAAATTTATATTGCAGAGGATACAATTATCGATAAGTTGAAGAACTTTCCTTCAGTTAATTATGTTAGTTTGGAAGAAAGTAAAGATAGACAATTGAGTCTTGAAAATCAGTTTTATGATTATGGAATTACTAATATTAGATCTATAATTTCTAAAAGATTTTCTGAATGTGATGATAATGTAACTGGAAAACATCTTTATCAATTGAATGATGGTACTAAAGGTTGTTGTGTTTCTCATTTAAAAGCAATTAAGCAATGGTATGATAATACAGAAGAAGAGTATGGATTCTTCTGTGAGGATGATCTGAGTTTAGAAACTGTTCAGTACTGGAACTTTACATGGGAAGAATTTATTGAAAAAATTCCAGAAGATGCTGAGTGTGTTCAACTTCTTACTATTCGTGGTGACTTTGAGACTTTCGAACTTCGTGAAAGACAGTGGAATGATTGGGCGGCAACTGCATATATTGTTAGTAGAGACTATGTTAAAATTTTAATTGATACTTATATTCGGAATGATACTTATCATCTTGAGGTGCCAAATTCTGAGGTAATGCCTTTAATTGAAAATATTTTATTCTCTGGTAAGACTTATACTGCTCCTTTATTTGTTGAGAACACTGAATTTATCTCCACATTTGAAAATAATGATGATGATGTGAATAAAGGACAAAAAACAAATCATAAAGTTGCAAGTGATCTTGTTTTAAATTATTGGAAAAATATTACATATAAAAAAGAAAAAGTGAAAAAATCATTTACTGTAAAATTAAAGTATACAAAAAGTGAATTTGAAGAATTACTTACAAAATATTCTTTAGATACTGAAAATGCAGATCATAATTTTGCATTGGGCGTTTGGTATGAAAATCAAGGTCATACTGCACCTGCACTTTCATATTATCTAAGATGTGCTGAGCGAGCAGAAGATGAAGATCTTGCTTACGAGGCTTTAATTCGCGGATCTTATTGTTATGAAAAACAAGGAACAAGAGATGGAAGTTCAAGATCTATGTTGTGGCAAGCACAAGCGTTTCTTCCTCACCGCCCAGAAGCATATTTTCTTCTCAGTCGTTTTGCTGAAAGAAGAGATTGGTGGCAAGATTGTTATTTAAATGCTGATTTAGCTCTTAGGTATTGTAGATTTGACTGTAAACCTTTAAAAACTAATGTTGAATATCCAGGAAAATATGGACTTCTCTATGAAAAATCAGTTGCTGCTTGGTGGTGGGGTAAGGAAAAAGAAACCAGACAACTTCTTCAAGAAATCAAAGAAAATTATGAACTTACTCCAGAATATTATGATATTGTAGGAAAAAAACTGATGGGATACGCTAGTGGGCATGTTCCTGAAGAAGAAATTAAATATAATAAAAGTAGATATAGTGATTTTAGATTTGAATTTGATGGATTAGAAAGAATTGAAAGGAATTATTCTCAAGCATTTCAAGATATGTTTATTCTTTCTTTACTTAATGGTAAGAAAAATGGACTTTACTTAGAAATAGGAGCACAGGAACCTTTCTTCCAAAATAATACTGCACTTTTAGAAACTGAATATGATTGGAAAGGTATTTCTATTGAAATTCGAGAAGATCTTTGTAATATGTTCAGGCAACAAAGAAAAAATAATATTGTTTGTCAGGATGCCACTACAATTAATTATACATATTTGTTAGATGAATTTAATCGAGGAAATATTTTTGATTATTTGCAAATTGATTGTGAACCATCAAAAACAACTTTTGAAATTCTTCTTATGATTCCATTTGAAAAATATAAATTTGGTATTATTACTTATGAGCATGATCATTATGTAGATATGACTAATTCTTATATGAATAAGTCGAGAGAATATTTGGAATCAAAGGGATATAAACTCATTGTAACGAACATTTCTGCTAATGATTTCTGCCCATTTGAGGATTGGTGGTATCATCCAGATCTAATTGATCAAGAAATAGTAAATAAAATGAAAAATATTTCTGATGTTACTGATGTTAGAAAATACATGTTCAATTAAATAGGAAGATAATATGAATTTCACAATCTATTCAAAAGAAAATTGCCCATATTGCTATAAAGTTAAAACTATTCTTGAGTTGACAGGAAATAGGTTTGTGGTGTATAATTTGGGAGAAGACTTTACTAGGGAAGAATTCTATTCTGAATTTGGTGAAGGTTCTACTTTTCCACAAGTTCTTTGTGATGATCAAAAACTTGGTGGATGTGTGGATACAGTTAAATTTTTAAAAGAAAAACAAGTTGTTAGATAAGAACCTAAATAAAGATGGCAATCATGGCATGAACCGTGGTGTCGAATTGATTCTCTCAGGAGGAAAAAGAAAGCAGACCTATCCATTTCATATCATTTTTGAAAAGATGATTTGCTTTCTAAAACGGGAAGTAACCATCTATTTTGAATTTTCCTTCAAATTAAGGAAAAAAGATCAGTAATTTCCCGGAGAAAAGAAATGTTAGCAATCAGTCTAGTATTCGGTTCATTTTTAACCGTTTTATTTCTTATAGTGGGACTTATAGGTGGTTGGGTGGCCAGAGAGTATATGATGAACTATCGGGAGATTCCAAGACCTCATCCCGAAATGTTCGATAATCAAGGAAACTTGATTCCAGATGAGGTCATAGCATTTAATTTTGAAAACTATCATGACTACGACGACACAGAAGAAGACGACGATTAAACCAAAAACTGTAGTAGCAAAAGAACCTGCAGTAATTGAAGAACTTCCAGTAAATCCATTTTCATATGAAGTTTTGAATCTTGTATCAAAACAGCGTTCAAATGTGAAAAAGATTGAAGTTCTTAAAAAATATGATCATCCTTCCTTGAAGGCATTGTTTATTTGGAATTTTGATGAAAGTATTGCTTCAGTTCTTCCTCCAGGGGAAGTTCCTTACGCAGCAACAAGTGAGCAAAATTCTTTCAGTGGAACTCTTTCTGGAAAGATTGAAGATGCTGTAAGTAAAATGGGTGAGATGGGATCGAATTCTCTTGGTTCTCAAGATCAGGGAAGATCATCAATTCGTAAAGAGTATCAAAAGTTTTATAACTTTATAAAAGGTGGTAATGACAATCTAAGTTCTCTTCGTAGGGAAAGTATGTTTATCAATATTCTTCAGGGTCTTCATCCACTAGAAGCAGAAATTCTAATTCTTGTAAAAGATAAGAAACTTGATACCAAGTATAAGATTACTAAAGAAATAGTTACAGAGGCATACCCTGATATTCAATGGGGAAATCGAGGATAAATTTAATTTTTTAATTATGAGGAATAAATTTGGAAAATATAAGCAAAACTAATACAATGGCGGCAGAACAAGAAAAAACATCCACTA
>Ga0181357_1000190_pt1 | contig 21642 bp, 16 predicted proteins | sample Fa13VDMM110DN_FD_130094 | JGI IMG/M metagenome (GOLD analysis project Ga0181357, IMG submission 130094) | Freshwater viral communities from Lake Michigan, USA - Fa13.VD.MM110.D.N | ecosystem: Environmental > Aquatic > Freshwater > Lake | place: USA: Michigan | collected 2013-09-24 | reverse complement strand
GACATTGACCAGGAACGGCCTGATCGTCGAAGGGTCCAAGGAGATAAAAAAGGAGCTCACTGTTAGACCAGTAGAAAATGCACTGGGGCTTCAAGCACCCTCCTTCAAGATTTGGCGAGGGATCACTGGTAGGGATGCGTCGCTTCTGGTCCCCAGGTACTTTGGCCTTGGGAAGTTCGGCCCGCCCACCCGGGATGCCCGCAGGGATCCTGCTCCTGCTGGGAACATCAATTTTGTTGGGAAATTGCGAAGAGAAACGAATCAAGAAGAAGCTTTCGATCGTGGTGTGGCCGCCTTCGCCAGTACCGGTGGGGGCGTCCTTTCGCTCCCACCGGGGTACGGAAAAACATGCATGGCCCTGGCTTTTTCGGCACGTCTAAAAGTCCGCACGATGATCGTGGTCCACAAAGAGTTCCTCGCGAATCAGTGGCGCGACCGGATCCAGACCTTCTGCCCCGGAGCAACCATAGGCCGCGTCCAGGGCGACACGTTCGACGTCGAAAAGGACTTTGTGATTGCCCTGATCCAGACGATGTGTCAGCGTGAGTTTGCCAAGGATGCATTTGACTCGATCGGTCTTTTGATCGTGGACGAGGCGCATCACATCGGGGCCCCAGCATTTTCACAATTTATGTTCAAAATATGTCCCCGATTCACTCTTGGCCTTACGGCGACGCCCGAACGAAAAGACGGGCTCACGCGGCTCTTGTACTGGTTCCTCGGGCCCGAGTTCTTCAGGGTCGAGCGTGCGGACCAGAAGACGACGCGAGTCGAGGTGGTTCATTATACGGATGAAGCTTTTCGGGACGCACCACCCGTAACGCGCTTTGGAAAGATCAACATGGCCGGAATGATCAATATCGTTACAGAATTGCCCACAAGGAATGAAATCCTGGTCGGCCTCATCGAGAAGGCGCTCAGCGCCACACCCCCACGACGCGTTCTTGTTTTGACCGATCGCCGAGAACATTGCTTTTACTTGCACAAGAGATTAGGTTCTAAGGCTGGTTTGTACATAGGAGGTATGAAGGAGGCTGAGCTCGCGATTTCGGCCGAAAAACCAGCAGTCATCGCCACGTTCCAGTTAGCTCAGGAGGGTCTGGATATCCCTGCGCTCGACACGGTCATCCTCTCGACGCCCAAGAGCGACATCAAGCAGTCCATCGGGCGCATCATGCGTGAGACGCCCGGCAAGCTCAATGATCCGCTGATCATCGACGTGGTCGACCACTGGTCGGTACTGTTTTCGATGTTCAGGAAGAGGTCGGTCATCTATAATGAGGGTGGGTTCCATATCGTTTCTTCAGGCAAGGGGGCGACTGAAGAAAAGACGGAGGTTTATGGAAAGGGTCGGTGTCTATTTTCTTGACTTAAATTAAATGGCAGTTATCACTCCCGGTGAGATCACCCAGTCCTGGTTTGGTCAGCAGGTCCGCATCTACGACACGAGCATCAGCCAGCTGCTGAGCGTCGCGTCCGTTCGCCCTAGTCTATCAGTATGACTCGGTCTTTAAGGTACACAGGTAGGAACTTGGCAAGGTATTTCCAGAGTTCGCCCGCGCCCCGAACCTCGAAGCGTTCAACGTCATGACCTTGATTCGCCGCAATTGAAGAGTACTTGAATAATGTAATGAAATTGATGTCCCCCATATCACAGCCGCGCACGTCAAGCATGAGAACCAGTATCCGGTTATCCTGCTTGATGATATCGTTCAACTCATTGGTGGCCACGAGGGTCTCCTGAGCAAAAACCAGGGCATCCTCGACAGTCTCAGGCTGTTCTTCAATATAGTCCTTTCCTGAAATTTTGACAAACAGGTGTTGATCGTTGCTTTTTAGGCGGTACCAGTACAGGAAAGATCCAAACCTGCCCATTCTGTAATTAGTTTGGAGATTTCATCGCATCACCGAGCGCGATGGCAAACACACCGATGACGAAGAACATCACGAGGTAGTTGCACTCGGTGGCGTCAGCCTCCGGCTTGGTGATCTTTTTGAGCCGCTCGATCCTCAGGGGATCGTAGACGGGAGGGCGTGGGGCGCCAAAGTCCTCAAACGGTGCATAGGACAAGCCCATTCCTTGTATTCACATTCGAAAAAAGTTTTACAGAGAGACCTCCTTCTTCTTGGACTTGGGTCCACGCTTCTTCTTCTCGGCGCCGATGGCCACCTCGCGCATGTCCGGGTCGCCGGCGTCGATGCTCACAATGTCGCTGACGTCATCATCGTCCCCGCGACCTGGGCGGGTCTGGATCGGCGGTGAAGGCCCCATCATGCCCATCAGGGAGCCAAAGTCCATTCCTGGACCGCGCATCTCGCGACGCAGGCCTCCACTTGGTGGCTGCCCGCCGCCCTCGATGGGCCCCTGTTGAGAGCGGCTCACAGCGTCCACCATGTTTCGCATCAGGTCTGGGTTCTGCTTCATCACCTGAGAGACGTTCGGCACGGCCGCCTTGAACATGCTGTTCGTCAGGTGGAACATCATGGCCGATCCACCGACCATCATAATCAGCTTCACCTCTGGTGCGACGCTAATCTTCGTCTTGTATTTGTTGTAGAGGTCTTCAAAGACGCCATCATAGTCCTCGACATTCTCCATGCAGTTCTGGGACCAACCGTTCAGCTCCAGGTCAAAGGGATCAAACTTGTCGTTCAGGAACTCAAGGCCAGTCACGCAGGCGACCAGCATGCGCCGCTGGAACTTGACGGAGCGGTCGACCTCGATGGAATAGGTCATGCGCTTGTACTCCGTGCGAATCTCATCAATGTCGCTGTAGATGTTCAGGCGTGCACTCGTCTGGAATCCCTTCTTGGCCAGTCGGCTAATTTTGTTCAGCAAATCAGCCTTTTCATCCTCAATGGACTTGTAGCCATCAGAGGGGACCTGTGCCCCTCCACCACCCTGGTACTGCTGCCCCTCGTCACCTTCGTCATCCATCTCGTCACCTCCGTCAAACTCCTCGGGAGGTGGGGGTGCTGGGGCGGCGTGCTTTCCGGGATTCATGAACATGTCCAGGCCGTCGTCGGCCGATGCCTGGACCCGCTCAGGCCCTGGGGCGCGCTTGGCGAATGGGCTCGGGCGCGAAGGCTTGGCCCGGAGTGGGACCGTCTTGCGCCCGGGCAACTGGATAGAGATTTCGTCCAGCAGTCTGGATTCATCATCGTCGAGATTCATAGATTGGCCGCCACCTCCCATGTCGATAGATACGGAGTCCATCGTTACAACTTTGAAAGAAAGGTCTCCACTAGCTTTAACGCAATTTCTTCAGGCTCGAAAATAATATTAGCAAAACTTAAATGGTGAAGATCCTCAAACTCCTGACCAACGCTCTGATCATCGGTCTGCTCTTCGCGATCCTGTACACCCTGGTCCAGGGCCAGCGCCGCAGCAGCTACGAGGCCGCGCCCCTGATGATCACCCCAGGCCCCATGGTGGCCAAGCAGCCCGCTGACCTGTTCGCGGTCCAGCCCTCCCTGGAGTGCACGGCCGGTCCATCTGAGAAGGCTGACTACTACTCGAGCGGCCTGACCCCAGGTGGCCTGTGCGGCGGCAGCGAGTACGTGCGCGAGATGATGCGTGATTACGCCATCGCGGACGGCGTGGGCGGTTCCCTGCTGGAGAAGTAGGCAGTCCGAAGGACTGGCTCTTGCGAAGAGCCCAATGAAAAACTAAAGTTTTCATCTACTAGATATGCCTGATTTAACGGTTTATGTTGATTCCAACAACAGAAATCAGGGCCTGTACCCAAACTCAAATTCTTACACGCTGCACTTGACCAACCCAATCTTGAATGTGACCAAGGTTGAACTCCTTACGGCAATGTTGCCGAACATATACAGCTCGCAGTATTTGACTTTGGATATAGCAGAATTGAGAACGCCCGATAACCTCGTGGCGGATCGGCTCGCAAATGTTACGATCGCAGGTGGGACCAGTAACCTCATGGCCCCATCGGCCAACGCCTTTTACGGATCTTTCGCGACCATTCCCGTCAAGGCTTCGGGTGGCGCACAGGCCCTCGCAATTTCAAACACAATTTCGGTCGTTGCAAATTCCATCGCAGTCAATACTGAATTTTACAATGCAAATTATCGAATCTGGCAGGACTACCCGTCAAGAATAGACAAGATTGATCGCGTGACGGTCACGTGGCGCCAGCCCAATAACGGAGCCGTGTTCATCGACAACAACTTCAGCCCCGCAATCGACATGGGCCGGAACATGTTCATTTTACGGTTTGAAACCAAACACGTGCCCATGGAACCCGAGCGGCCTCTGGCCTTGCCGGACCCTGTCCAGTGGGACTCGGGTGAGACGAGGCGGCTTGTGATAATTGGGGCCGTGGCACTCGGCGGGCTCCTGATCATCATGAGCATGCGCCGACGCCAAGTGGAACTTAATTCTAGGTAGAAATTAGAATGTGCGACTCGATCGCCAATGGGGGGCAGCGATGCGCGCCTTCGTGCCCACCCTCAAACGTAACCATCGCCTCGAACGTGCTCAGCACGACCGGCGACATTTACGCTTCGAATGGAACTTTCACGGGGTCTTTGACCGTGACGGGCAACATATACGCTTCGAATGCCCTCCAGACCACGAACGTATTCGCAGCGGGCCAAGTCGTGGCGACGGGCAAGACGGGTGTCGGTGTGTGTCCTCCTATCGTATTTCGCCAGGGTGGATCAGCGACCAATTGGGATACTCCTGGATCCAACACGACCACCTACGCCACTACGAGTGGGGCGGTCCAGATACAATGTGGTGCGAACGTCATGACCTCCACGACCCAATTCATTCCTTTCCCGGTCGCTTACACGAACAACCCTACAGTTCTCGTCACGTCTTACGGTACGACGGGAAATATTTTGGTCGCATCAGTCACATCGGCCGCTTTTTCAGTATCAGCTAATGCGGCTATTCAATTTGAGTGGATGTCGATTGGTATCTAGATGTGTAGAGATCACGTCTAAAACAAAATCGAGGGCTTTAGTAGTGGATGGCGGCCAATACGGTGACGTATTTCGGTGACGTCACGACAGTCGGGAACACAGTAGTGTTCCAAAACTTGACTTCCCAGGGAAATTACTCAATTTTCTCTGGAAATGTGAGCCCACCAGCGACAGGGACGGGGTCGGTCGGGACCACAGGGGCCCTTTTCGTTTCAACCTCCAACACCACGACCCTGAACGTGACGAGCCTCTATGGAACTACGGGTTTCGTAGGCCTGAACACCGCGGGCGGTGGCGCGACTCTCAACGTGGCCGGGAACGCATGGACCTCGAATGCACTCGCCGCCCAGAATGTCTTTGCGCTCACGAGCATCAACGTGGCGACCCTCAACACCAGTTTCATACAGACGTCGGTCGGTATCCTCAACGACCCAACGACGGGTGCGACTCTCAATATTTCGGGAAACACGACCGCCACGGTCGCCTTTTCAGGTGGGAACGTCTTGGCGGTGACGAGCGCCAACGCCGCCGTCTTGAACACTGCAGCCATTTTCGGGACCTCGAACCTCGTGGGTATAAACACGACGGGGGCAGGTGCGACCCTCAACGTCGCCGGGAACGTCTTCACGTCCAATGCCCTTTCGGCCCCTAACGTCTTCGCGACCGTGAATGCCAACGTCGCATCTTTGAACACTGCGAGCATCTTTGGAACCACAGGCTTCGTAGGCATCAACACGACTGGGGCAGGTGCGAGACTCAATGTGGCCGGGAACGTCTACACGTCCAATTCCCTTGCGGCCACCAACGTCTTTGCGATCACGAGTGCTAATTTAGAATCGCTTAACACTGCGAGCATCTTTGGAACCGCACGCTTCGTTGGAATCAACGCGACCGGTGGAGGTGCGACCCTGAACGTCCTAGGAAACATCTACGTCTCGAACGGTCTAGCGACCACGAACGTCTTGCCGACCATGAACGCCAACATAGTCACTACGAACGTGACCTCTATGAATTTGATAACCTTTTGTCTAGGCATTAACACTCCAGGACAGGTTGCACCTGCGCCCCTTCTCAAGGTGGCCGATAACGTTTGGAGCTCGAACGCATTCCAGAGTCCATTCGGTAGGTTCACGAACGTTTTAACCGACGTGACCAGCCTCGATTCGGCGGCGACGAAACGCATATTCTCCCCCGCGGCCCTTGGGATCATAGGCGTCGGTCAGGTCCCTACCGTGGGCTCGGCGACCCTCCAAGTGACCGGAAACCTCTTTGCGGCAAATGCTTTTCAATCTGCAAGTATCAACGCATCCACCTCGGCCAACGTGGACTCCACAAATGTGCTCGTGATTACGAATTCCTTTAGGCGCGTGGGGGTCAACAAGGGTGCGCCAACGGCGAATCTTGACGTGTCCAGGAACGTCTTTGCGTCGAACGCGCTTCAATCAGCGAATATCAACGTCTCAACCTCGGCCAACGTAACAACCTTAAACACATCATTGACCATCACAAATTCAAGCTTGCTCGTCGGTATAAACAATTCGAACCCGACCTCGAACCTTAGCGTGTCCGGAAACGTATATGTCGCAAATACCATAATAGACGGCTCTGTGAATCAAAACCTCCCCGTGGTGGCGTTCACAGGCTCTGGACCGCATACGAACGTTTATACGAGCGTGACGGGTGGCGTGACGTATGCGGTCACCACAGCAGCAGGGGAATTCGAAACGCCCGCTCACCCCGCCTGGCGTGCGTTTAACTTCCCGACGACGTCGTCAGGCGCCACCGCCCCATCCAAGTTTATCCTCTTCGAGGGTGAAAGCCTCACGGCGACAAACCAGACCAAAATCACGAGCCCCAACGGACGATACACATTAACATTTTTGTCCAATTCTTATTTATATATCCAGGATTCGGTTTCATTGGCTAATGTATGGGACTGGAACACTATAGGCGTCAATTACACGGTCCTTTTACCAACGACAATAACTCTTTTATCGACGGGCGTCCTTACGGCGTACAATGCCGCCGGGTCCGGCGTGTACAGCGGCGCCCCCCCATCTGGATACGGGCCCTACAGATTGACTCTTGAAAATACGGGCGCGCTGAATCTATACGACAGGTACGACGCTGCGAGCGTGTTGGCCTCCGGCACCGGCGACTATCAAACTTTCGGGGGGCCGAACGGAAGTTTCGGCGAGCAAGGGTTTGGCTCGAATAATCAACCATATACTTTAATTACCGTGTCGTGTTCATTCACGATACCTAAATATACAGGCGCCGGAATAACAGCAAATGTATACGTGGTCGGTGGTGGCGGCGGGGGTGGTGGGATAATTAACGGCGGTGGCGGTGGTGGCGGTGGAGTTCGCCAATTCACAAATCAAGTTTTGGCGCCTGGAACTTATACAATTACTATAGGTGGTGCGGGGGCGGGCTCCGATAGCAACTACCCGAACGGCGCTACAAACGGTGGAGCTACTACTATTTCAGGGCCTTCTCTTAGTACAACGTCGCAGGGAGGCGGCGCGGGTGCGACTACCCATCCTACAACTTTCGCAGCGTCAAGTGGCGGGTCGGGTGGTGGCGGGTCGTACTCATCAACGGCGGGCGCGGTTGGAACTTCTGGCCAAGGTCTCAGCGGCGGCGCTGGTTTCAACAACGGAGTGAATTTCTCGGGCGGCGGCGGCGGCGGCAAAACGTTGGCTGGTGGTGCAGGGACGGCCATACTTGGCGGCGCTGGTGGAAACGGTATAATGCCTGTACAGTTTAATGAACCCTTTGGGTGCGGAGGTGGTGGCTCTTTAGATTCCAGTAGCAACACCGCTCCTGGCGGAGAGGCAGGTGGTGTGCGGGGCGGGGGCAATGGTATATGCAATACAATAAGCAACGCCCAGTACTACGGAAACGGCGGCGGCGGCGGCAGCGGCGGCAACGGCTCGCAAGGATGCGTCCTCATAGAATACACGACATTTGGAACGCTCGCCAGCGCCACTTTTGGGTTCTCTTCGCTCGCGGGTTCAAATCCCAACGTAATTTTCAGCACGACTCGGCCATTCCTACCAACTTCAGTCATAGTACAGGCCCCGGACTTTATCAACTGTTATAATACTCCAAGATTTGCACCGATATACGGTTCCCAAGATGGTGTGAATTATACGCTCATCTCCGCCGGGACCGCAGCCACCGGGTTTAGAACCGGCGACGATTACGACTATGATAGCACTCAAATACCAGCTAGCACTGCTTATAAATATTTTCAAATAGTTGGGGATCCTCCAGATGATGCGTCTTTCAGCAGTCCCATAAACCAAATTATTATCATGGGTAAAATTTTGGCGGGCGATGGAACCTGGACGAGCAATTCAATCACCTTGAACGTAGAGACGTCAAATATTTTAACGATCGCAGGGGGTGTAGGGATCAACACGGACACAGGAATCGGCGCGACCCTACAGATCGAAGGGAACGTCTATGTGACCGATACTCTTACACGGCCCATCCGCGCCACACTTGCAAACGTCGCAACGACTTCAAATATTCGATCAATTTTTGGAACTTCCGGACAGGTCGGGATCAATACGGACACGGGGCTCGGTGCGAATATCCACATCCTAGGGAACGTCTTTGCGTCCAATACCCTTTCAGGGAACATCCGCACCCCACTTGCAAATGTAACAACTTCAAACGTTCTATTCATTTTTGGAACTTCTGGGCAGGTCGGGATCAACACGGACACGGGACTCGGTGCGACCCTCCAGATCCCAGGGAACGTCTGGGCCTCCAATACCCTCACCGGACAGAACGTGACGGTCACGACGATTCTAGGCTACAACGAGGACCTGACCCGCCGGTCGCCTTATTTGGTCCCTTCGGCGGCGAACGTAACGGCGATTGAAAATTGGATCGAAGCCTCGTGCAATACGACCCAGAAGGTTGGGTGGTCCGTGGCCTCGACAAACGTCACTTTCAATACTTCAACAGTCGGTGTCACGGGATCAGCCCTTTACGCCTCGAGCGTGCTTGGACCCGACGGCCGCGTGTATTTCACGCCAGCCTCGGCGACCAACATAGGCGTCTTCAACCCCAAGACCAACGAGTTTTCCACGATCGTACCCGTGGGTGGTGCGAGCCTCGCGGGGACGTTCAAATACGGCTCGGCGGTCCTGGCGCCGAACGGTAACATCTTCTTCATTTCAAACGCAAGCACGACTTCACTCATTTTCAACCCGATCGCCAAGACGGCGACGAATTCGACGACCAGCCTCACCACCAACTTTTTGAAGGGTGGGGTGTTGGGCACCACCGGCACCACCCCCGTCGTGTTTTGCCCACCGAACGTCACCAACACTGTGCTTTACAGATTGAATCCCACCACGGGAGCGACTATTACCACCACCACCTTGGTCTTAGGATACACGGCGGCCGTCCTGACCGCTACAGGGAACGTCGTATGTATCCCATCAACTGCGACGACCATTCGCGTCGTTTCAGCCACGGCGTCACTCCGCTCCACGACTCACAGCCAGACGACCCCGGCCTATGCAGGGGGCGTGTTGGTTCCAGACGGCAATGTGGTGTGTGTGCCTTACTCGTCCCTGAACGTGACGCTGTTTGACCCGGTTCTGGGCACGCTTACGCAGGTGGTCCATGGGTGTGGCGCACAGGCCTTCTCGGGCGGCGTCCTCCTACCGACGGGCAATGTCGTCTTCGTCCCTTTCAACGCTTCGAATGTAGGAATGTTCAATCCGGTCGCCCGGACGTACTCGAACCTCGTGTCGGTCGGCGCCGTCGCCGGCAAGTACTCTGGAGGGACCCTCTTACCCGACGGGCGTGTCGTCATGACCCAGTTCAACGCCTCGAACGTGGGCATCCTGAACACGAGAACTCCCGTGTCGGTGGAGTTCTGCCGCAGCCCGTACTTCAACAAGTACTAGTTTTTTCGCAGCGAATAGCAGAAGAGATGTCGAAGCTCGTCACGAATTTCGGCGACTCGAACACGACTGGAAACACGACCCTCCAGCAAAACCTTACAGTCCAAGGGGCCTTTTCAACCTTCTCAGGAAACATCCTGGCAGGTTCAGCCTTTTCGACTTTGGGCAATTCTACAACCAAATTCAACACCGTCTTTGCGACGACAGCCAACATCCCGTCCGTGAACGTCACTCAAATCTTCGGGACGACCGGATTCGTCGGGATCAACACCACGGGTGGCGGTGCGACCCTCAACGTGGCCGGTAACGTCTGGGTCTCGAATGCCCTATCGGCCCCGAACGTCTTTGCTACCGTCTCCATGAACGCCCTCACGTCCAATACAGCGAACATTTATAGCCCCACTGGTGTCGTGGGAATAGCAGTGAATCCTACGGCGCTCGCCGCGACCCTCCAGATTGGCGGGAACGTCTACGCATCCAACGCAATTTCAGCCCCAAATGTGTTTGCCACAGTCTCCATGAATTCTGCAGTTGTTAATACCGCATCGATCTTTGGAACGTCTGGCTTTGTGGGAATAGGTACGGTGGGCTCTGGGGCCGCCCTCAGTGTGGCCGGAAACGCATTCGTCTCTAATGCACTATCGACCCCTAACGTCTTTGCGACGGTCTCCATGAACGTCACGGGCGTGACGAACACCTCGGCCATCTTTGGAACGTCTGGCTTTGTGGGAATAGGTACGGTGGGCTCTGGGGCGACCCTCAGCGTAGCCGGAAACGCATACGTCTCGAACGCCCTTTCGGCGCCTAACGTCTTTGCGACAGTCTCCATGAACGTCACGGGCGTCACGAATACCGCCGCCATCTTTGGAACTTCTGGCTTTGTGGGAATAGGAACGGTGGGCTCTGGGGCCACACTCAGTGTGGCCGGAAACGTATTCGTCTCCAACGCAATCTCGACCCCTAACATCTTTGCAACCTTGGCCAACGTCACAACCCTGAACGTCTCCGTGCTTTCAGGGACTTCAGGAACCGTTGGAATAGGAACGGTCGCAACTGGACCGGCCCTCTACGTGGCTGGAAACTTGTTCGCGTCGAACGCCGTGACGGCGCCGAACGCCATCGTGACCACAATGAACATCTCGTCGATCCTCAATACCCTGAGTATATTCAGTTCTACGGGTCTCGTAGGCATCAACACCTCCACGCCTAGTGCGAGCCTTCACGTCCAGGGCAACGTGTTCGCCTCGAACGCCCTCACGTCCCCTAACGTGTTCGCAACAACCTCCATGAACACCCCGACGCTCAACACCACATCCATATTTGGAACCTCGGGTTTCGTGGGTATAGGCACGAGCACGGCGCTTGGCGCATCCTTGCATATTCTGGGCAACGTGTTCGCCTCGAATACCCTTTCGGCCCCCAACGTGTTCGCAACAACCTCCATGAACACCCCGACACTCAATACGACGTCAATTTATGGATCTGCTGGGTTTGTAGGGATACTCACGTCGACGCCAAGTGCGACCCTTCAGGTCCAAGGGAACCTGTTTGCGACCAATAGTATCAGTACAATCAATCTTTATTCAACGGTCATGAACACGAGCTATTTAAATACTGCATCAATTTTTGGATATACAGGGTCACTCGGTATAGGTGGTGCGGGGTCGGCCGGCGTGGCGCTCGTCGTGACCGGTAACATCTACGCATCGAACGCCATCACGTCTACAAACATAGTGACGACGTTGGCAAATATTACGACCATCAATACAGGGTCCATCTTCGGGCTGTCACGTCCAGTAGGTATAAACACTACGACCGGTGGCGCATCCTTGACCGTCGTAGGCAACATCTTCGCGTCGAACGCAATCACATCTCCAAATATCATATCGGCCAACGCCAACATCACGATCCTCAATACGACGGCTATTTTTGGAACGACAGGTTTCGTAGGCATAGGCACGAGCACAAATATCGGGTCGACCCTTCAAATTCAGGGGAACCTCTTCGCGGCAAATGCATTTTCAGGAGAGAACATAAGCGCAGCGGGAACAATCTATTACGGAGAGGATCTCTTCAAGCGGTCCCCGTACCTCGTGGCCAACGTCGCCAACGCCACCACGATCCAAACTTGGATAAGCGCGACGTGTAATGCAGCCTATCAGTCTGCGTCATTCTGGGCAATGTCCGGAGCGCCCGCATACGGAAACATCGCGAGCGGTCCCCAAGGCTCGAGCGATTACCACGGATCTGTGCTCTTGCCCGATGGCCGTGTCCTATTTGTTCCAAGAAATGCATCGAACGTCGGCATCTTCAACCCGGCCACGGCTCTCTTCTCGTCCGTGTCGCCGGCCGGACTCGCTGCGACCGCAGACAAGTTTGCTGGGGGTGTGCTTTTGCCCAACGGGAACGTGGTTTTCGTGCCCTACCAGTCTGCGAACATCGGCATGTACAACCCGGTGGCCCTCACCTATTCAAATATCTTCACTGTGGCGGCGCCATCCGGAACTCTGTTCAAGGGGGGAGTCCTCGCACCCAATGGAAACGTCATATTCGCGCCCCAATCTTCAGGAAACGTTGGCGTCTTCAACCCGACTCTTGGAACGTACGCGAACCTTGGCCCCCTTGGAACAGGCGCCACAGCCTTCTCGGGTGCGGTCCTCTTGCCTACGGGCAACGTGGTCTTCGTGCCGGCAAGCTCGACCAATATCGGCATGTACAACACGTACTCCATGACGGCCGCTACAGCCTATATTAACATAGGCCCCATCCCCGCCTCTGGATACGATGGTGGTGTCTTGGCTCCCAATGGGAACGTAATTTTCATGCAAAATACAGCGTCAAATGTGGGCGTCTACAATCCTTCGATTCTTTTGGCTTCGGGTCTGTCGAACGTGGGACCCACGGGCGTTGGTGCAGGTGCATTCGCAGGGGGGTGCCTGACCCCTTCAGGAAACGTGGTAATGGCTCCTTATGCCACGGGCAACGTCGGTCTTTTTGATCCCACGGGCCGCGTCTACACCAACGTGTACCAGTCGACCGGTGGTTCCACAAAGTTCACGGGGGCGACCCTGCTTCCAGATGGGCGCGTGGTCTTCTGTCCTCACGGAGCGAGCAACGTCGGGCTTCTCAACACGATGGTTCCAGTCGGCCCCGAGTTTTGTTTGGCGCCTTATTTTAACAAGTACTAGTAGAGCATGACCGCAGAAACCATCTACACGAACAAGTCACTCACGAACGCGATATATTCAGGGACGGGCACATTCACTGGACTCACGGCCAGCGGGGCGTCCAACGTGCAATCATTCACGGGCCCAGGAACCTGGACGAAGCCTACTGAAGCTTACGTGATGGTCCGGGTCGAGTGTATAGGCGGGGGTGGCGGCGGGTCTCCTACTTCGGGGGGCGGTGGAGGCGCTTTCGTTTATGGTCAGTTCCCGTTCGATTCCTACGCCGGTCCTCAAACTGTGACGGTTGCAGCGACGGGCGGCGCTGCTGGAGCGACTGGAGCCGATGGAACTGCATCAGTTTTCGGGCCGGGCACGGCGTCTACTTTCGGCCTTACGGGTCCCGCAGGTTCAGGAGCCACCGCGGTGGCCGGCGGCGGTGGTGGCGGAATGAACACGGCTGGAGGTCCGGTGGCCGTCACTGCAGGCTCGCCAGGTGGAGGCACAGGCTCGGGGACGACGGGCAACACCGGTTCTATTCACGCGACGTTTTTTGGAGGAGGAGGAGGAGCAGGCCCGACGGCCGCAGGAGGTTCTTCCGTTTGGGGTGGTGGCGGTGGGGGAGGGGCCGTGTCCGGTACTGCAGGTCCTTCGATTTTTGGAGGAAATGGGGGAGGCTTTGGAGCTGCAGGGACGGCCCCGGGTGGTGGCGGAGGTTCGGCGGGCGCTGGGGCCCGCGGAAGCGTCCGCGTCATTACTTTCTAGGTCAAATGATAGATGAGTGAGAAGGTTTTTTACCCTGCAATCTCATCATTGATCGCCGCAGGATTCACAGGCGACGGCGCCAACTTGGCGGCGCTCGCAACCACGAGCAACATCCAGACTTTTGTAACGGCCGGTCCTTTCAGTTGGACAAAACCTTCGTCCGGGTCGATAGTTCTCGTCGAGGCTTGGGGCGGCGGCGGCGGGGGCGGAGGCGCGTTCGGCTCCCCATACCGAGGTGGAGGTGGGGGGGGCGGCTCGTACATATTCAACTTTTTCCCCTATGCAAGTTTATCAAATCCTACCAACGGAATCGTGGCTGCGGGTGGGACGCCAGGGCCGTCGGTCACTCCATTTGCGGGTGGCGCCGGCGGAATATCGTCATTTGGACCCGTGACGCCCACTTCTAATTTGGTGACGGCCTGGGGTGGCGGCGGCGGCACGAATACCGCCGCCGGCACGTCGACGGCCGGTGCCGGGGGCGGCGGTGCGGGTCTCTCAGGGAGGGGCGCACCGGGAAACCTAGCCTCAAGCGGCGGGGCTGGTGGTCTTCAGGGTGGTGGGGCTGGTGGAAATCCCTCCACGGACGGCACTGCTGGTTTGATTTTTGCAGGAGGTGGGGGTGGTGGGGCGCCCTCTGGAGCTGGTGGTCCATCAGTTTATGGAGGTGGTGGAGGTGGGAGCGGCGCTGAGCCGACCTCCAGTCCATCGATTTATGGGGGGAATGGAGGCGCTTCATCGGTTGCGGGTCAGCAACCAGGGGGCGGTGGAGGTGGTGTCTTTAACCCAGCTGTGGTCGGTGGGGCGGGTGGCGCAGGCCTCGTCATCATCACGACGTTTTAATTCTAGACTAAAATTAGATGGCCGAGACGGAAAATCGCCAAGGTCAAATAATTTCAGGCGCCTTCCAGGGCTCTGGCGCGGGCCTCACCGGAGTCACTTCGGCCTTAGGATCAAACGTCCAGACATTCACGACCGCCGGTCCGGCCACGTGGATCAATCCAGTTTTTGGAACCAAAATTCTCGTTGAACTTTGGGGAGGGGGTGGTGGGGCTTCGACCGGCAACCAGCGTGGCGGCGGCGGCGGCGGCGGGTACAATTCTTACGCCTTCGCAGCTCCTGCGTGGCCCGGTCCGCAAACGGTCGTCGTGGGTGCGGGCGGGGCCGCACTAACGGCCGGAGGAAACAGTTCGTTTGGCGGCCTTTTTTTTGGATACGGTGGTGGAGCTTTGTCTGGGTCACCTTCAGACCGCGGCGGCGGCGGCGGCGGCGGAATGACCAGCGCTGGAAACTCTACGGTCGGCAGCACAGGCGGCGCGGGCGGACTTCAAGGGGGAGGTGGGGGCGGCCCAACGACAGCAGTAGCCACACCCGGAACCATTTACGGAGGCGGTGGTGGCGGCGGAGGGACTCCTACGGCTCCACTCGCCGCAGGTGGCAGTTCAACGTACGGCGGCGGAGGCGGAGGTGGCAGACTCGGCGCATCCGTCGCAGGTGCAGGTGGCGCGAGTATATTCGGTGGAGCAGGTGGTGCCGCTGGTCCGCCTGCAACTCCAGGCGGGAACGGAACCCAACCGGGCGGTGGTGGGGGCGCTGGTATCTTTACAGCTGGTACAGGAGGCGCTGGTCAAGTCCGTGTGACCGTCTTTTAAAGATTTAAGAACCAAAATTGAGTAATGAGAGGACTTTATAAGGTTCTCAAAGGCCTCATCGACCCGGCTGAAGCCACCCGGATCGCTGAACGAATCAGGAACGAGCCAGAGGGCAAGCCGGACCCTCAAGTCCCAGGAAGTGCGGCGCACTACGGTCTGCCCGTATGCAACACCCTCTTGGGCCTCTTGTGCTCCAAGGTTAGCGAAGCGGCCGGTCTCGAGCTTAGGCCTACTTACTCGTACTGTCGGGTCTACCGAAACGGAAACGACCTCAAGCCCCACAAAGACCGACCCAGCTGCGAGTACTCCGTGACCCTGAACCTGTCCCAGACAGACCCTTGGCCAATTTTCATGGGGCGGAAATCGTTAGATTTACGCCCGGGTGATGGAGTTCTCTACAAGGGATGTGATATCGAGCACTCGAGAAAGGCATTCAAGGGCCAAGAGTACATTCAGGTCTTCTTGCACTATGTGGATGCCCATGGTCCCTTCAAGGATTACGTTCACGATTTTGGAACTAAAATCGGGGGCCATTCTTCGAATGCCCCCCTCCAGTTCATATTCGCCAAGCACAACCCGAACCTTCTAAACTACTACCGGTTCCTCAATGCTTTCAGTCCCGAAGAGTGCAAGGCTCTCGTTGACGCCAAGTTCCCTCTGGCCCCTGGTCTAACGGAGGATGGTCAAAACACCATCAAGCGCAAGAGTGGGATTTACTGGATCCCCAAGACGGAACAGTGGGGAGAATTATACAACAAAATTGTGAAGTTGGTCGCCCAGGCCAACAAGGACTTTTTCAACTTTGAGCTTTCTACCCTGACCGAGAACCTGCAGTACACGGAATATCACGAGTCCGTAGAGGGTCACTACGATTGGCACTTTGATATAGGTGAGGGTCCTCTCAATTGTAATCGTAAATTGAGCGTCTCGATCCAGCTCTCAGCTCCGGACGAATACGAGGGGGGTCAGCTCGAATTTGCAGTAGGAAAGGTGGCCGAGAAGGACCAAGGGACCATGGTCATCTTCCCGAGCTACCTGCAACACAGGGTCACACCAGTCACCAAGGGGACCCGGAGGTCGCTGGTCACATGGATCACCGGGCAGCCATTTCGATGATAAAAAAATAGGCTCGAATAGTAATGAGTCACGTGTACCAGATTCACATTGACACGGCGTCCGCAGCGACGGTGAATCCCAACGGTCAGGCGACCGTCACCAAGGTGAACCTCAACCCTTTCGAGTGCACAGTCATCCTCGGCAACCGCCACCGGGCCATCCGTGCCTTGACTCTCAAAAATGCACAGATCCCAGTAGGCTTCTATAACGTCCGGGCACCCTACAACACCATGAACGTAAGTTCGGTTGTGTATACCGTGACCCCGGGCAACTATTCCATCACGACTCTCATCAATGCCCTCAACACGACCATCACGGCTGGAGTAGGCACTTTTAGCACCGGGGCCCTGAACAACAACATCCAGTTCTCGTCGGCAGCGGGTGTGGCCACCATGAACGTCCAGCCCCTTACTATGCTGAGCTTCCTTGGGTTCGAGGACCAGCAGCAGGGCACGGCGTTTTACGGAACGAATAGCTACATCGTCAATTTTGACACGTACTTGAACATCTGGATCGAGAACCTCGGGACGCAGTCGCTCGAGCCCCGCCAGATTACGTTCAAGGTGCCGATCACCGTGGGATCCGGAAGCATCATGCACTGGGCCGAGAACACGCAGAACAATCAGCTCGTGGAGGTGACTGATCGTGGGGTCCGTCTGGACCGGCTCAATATCCAGATTCAGGATCGCTTCGGGAACCTGCTCAACAACAACGGCCTGGATTGGTCGTTTACCATTGAGATCGAGGCGGACACTTAGCCCAGTTCCCCTCCCGGTAAAAAACCTAGAACTAAAGTAATGAATATCGACGGAACCGTCGGTGACAAGTACCAGCTGCCGGTCAAAACCCGCCCCTACGACTTTGGGACGGATGCGATTGAGCGTCAGCGTGTATCCCTCGGTCAGTCGCTCATCGACGCAGATTTTGAGTACGGCCTCCAAGCCACAAAGTGGCAGACGTTCCAGGAGCTCCGGCGCTTTCCAAGCTTTTTCGAGACTCCCGGAACTGATTTCACCTTTTCGAACATCGTGAGCGACGGTCCAACCTCTTCCAATATCACAGTGTTCTTTTCAAATAGCGCGGCATCATTTCCACCACTCGTGGGAAGCGTGATTGCGGTTCAGGGTCTTTCCAACGAGGCGAAAAACGCCAATCGCGCCGAGGGATTCTTTCTGGTCACCTCGAACGTGCTTACGGCGGCGGTCCTGGGCAACACATGCAATTACATCTCCAAGGGTTTCGTGACCGCCTCGAACGTCCAGACGGCCGCCTCGGTGATCCGCCGTGGAGGCGTCTTCTCGAACGCCACCATGAAGATGACGGTTTCTGCAATCGCGAGTGGCACCTCTAACGTCACAATTACGACCCTCAATGCGCACGGTCTATCACCAGGGACCCCCTTGACCTCCAACGCCGCTGGATTCACATTCAACGGTAACTTTTTCGTGTCGAACGTGACGAGCGCCAACACTTTCAACGTGGTCACTACGGGGACCCTCACGACGGCCACTGCAGCCAATTCCAACATCTTCATGAACCCATACTCGTTTGCGACCCACCGCCCGTTCGACGGTGGTGTGCTTATGAGCCCTGCACAGCCGTCCTATGGCGCTAGTATCGTCCGCCAGTCGAAGAAGGTTTTCCGGTACCAGTCGGGTAAGGGCCTTTTGTGGTCCTCTGGTACCCTATTCTGCCCTAATAACGACATCGCCTCCATCACCGTGTCTTCTCTGCTGGCCGGGAGTAACATCACGGTCGTGTCGAGCGTCCCGAACGGCCTGCCTCAGGCGGGCGCCACCATCGTCATAAGGGGCGTCTCAACCGCGAACGTCAACGGCACTTATACGGTCTCTTCGGTCGTGGAGAGCACGACGGCCAATGTGGTTTCGACCTCCCCGATCAGCACACTGAATCCAGTTCTGGGTGACCAGCCCCGATTCATCATGACTAACTGGCACGGCGCTTCGGTCCGCGCCGGCTGTTTCGACGACCAGAACGGCCTGTTCTGGGAGTACGACGGCCAGACCCTCTTCGTCGTTCGCCGGAGCTCGACGTTCCAGCTGGCCGGGACGGTGACGACGACGGTCGGGTCTCAGCTCCTGATCGGGTCGCTCAGCACCACGACCGGTACATGGTCTAATCCAAATCCGATTAGCGTCGCGATCGGCGACGCGAGTGCCGTGGTCGGTGTGGCGTCCCATACGCTCGTTTACGGCATGTACACAACAGCCCTTCCCAACGCCACCTCTCTGGGAACCTGCTGGGTCATCAGCACCACGCCAACTACGGTGACGATTGGGTTCTTACCGGCCACCGCGGCGACCGGAACGGTGACGCCTACGAGTCCCACGTTCGTCTCGCCCACGACCCGTTTCCAGGATCAGCTCAAGGTGAACGACAAGTTTGTGCTCCGTGGTATGACCCACCAGGTGACGTCCATTCAGGGGCAGGGCCGCCTGACCTTCAACCCGCCCTACAGAGGTGTGGCGGACATCGTGTCCTCGACGCCCGTCCAAGCGGCGAAAATCAAGGAGCTTCGTATTGCCCAGGGTCAGTTCAATCGCGATCCTCTCGACGGGTCGGGAGCGTCTGGGTTCCGCATCGATCTCACAAAGATGCAGATGATTGGGCTCCAGTACACGTGGTACGGTGCGGGATTCGTCGATTTCATGGTCCGTGGCGCCGACGGAAACTGGGTCTACGCGCATCGCCTGCGCAACAACAACATCAATGACGAGGCCTATATGCGCACAGGTAATTTGCCCGTGCGCTACGAGCTCGTGAATGAGTGTCAGGCGGCCCAGACCTCGCTGAGCGCGGATATCGACGCCGCGTCAACAACTCTCGTGGTCAACGAACCCACTACGTACTTCCCCAACTCCGGGACGCTCTCGATCGATAACGAGCTTATTGCGTATAGCGCCAAGACGGCGAACACATTCACGGTCGCGAGCCGCGCGTCGTCCCTTGACTACAACGTGAACGATCAGTTGTTCGCCTTTACAGGACAGGCGGCATCGGAGCATATTTCAAACACGACCGTTTCTCTGGCGAGCGTGACGTGCACGCCCAGCTTGACCCACTGGGGGTCGGCGCTTCTCATGGATGGCAACTTTGACGGTGACCGTGGCTACTTCTTCAACTTCTCAAACACGGCGGTGACGGTGGCCGGGTCGGCCGGCACCACGTCCATCGCCTTCTTGATTCGCCTGTCACCATCTGTGAGCAATGGTATCGTGGGCGAAATTGGAAATCGCGAATTGCTGAATCGTGCTCAACTTCTGCTCCAGAAGCTCGAGGTGACCAGTACACAGTCGGTGAACGTCACGGGCATCCTGAATCCCACGGGCCTCGTTATAAATTCGACTAGATGGATCAACGTAAACGCGGCAGCCAACGGGTCCCAGCCGAGTTTTGCGCAGATCTACACGGGTGCCACCGGTACCGCAGGCCCGGGCGAGCGCATCTTCTCGACCATCGTCCAGAAGGACAACCAGAACAACCTGGATTTGTCGGGACTCAAGGAGATGGCGAACTCCGTCATCGGTGGGAATCAGATTTTCCCCGATGGCCCCGATGTGCTCGCAATTTTGGTCACTAATTTGACGGCCAGCGCTATCGCACCTCAAGTAAATCTGTTTTGGACTGAGGCACAGGCCTAAATTTTAAAACTAAATTAGAGTAATGGACGTGTCCCGTCCCGAGGCCGAGACGACCCGGCTCTTATTTGTAGACTCCAAGAACCGGGACGTACAACTATTTCCAAATGGAAATTCGTACGTCCTCCACCTGACCACACCGATTAAGAACGTGACTCGCGTCGATCTGGTCAGTGCTCGCGTACCCAACACAATGTACAACTTGACCAACGGGTCGAACGTTTTCAGTACCGCTTCGGCCAACGTATCCATCAATCCTGGTTTCTATTCCGCATGGGATCTGGCCACCGCGGTGACGGCCGAGGCCACCCTGACCCTGGACTACCTCCCGAATGAAGGGCTCATGATCTTCTCGTCCGCGTCCGCATTCACCGTGACCCCGAACCGGTCCGAGTTTGCGAAGATGGTCGGCCTGACCAATGGAACGACCTACACGGCCACACTGGCCACGGCCCTTGACCCGGCTTATGCAGGCAAGTACATTGTGAAATCAGTGACCCTCGTGGACTTGAGCCTGAACGAGTACGTCTTTCTGGATATCGATGAACTCAAGACCCCATGGAATTTAGATGCAAAATCAATCGACTCTTCGACCGGAACGTATACAGGGAGCAACGCTCAACGGATGTTCGCACCCATCATCATGGACGTCGGGTCGAGTTGCATCAAGAATTTCCATGAGAATAAAGACTACTGCGTCCAAGCGACGTATCCAGAACCCATCGGGGTCCTGCAACGCCTGACTGTCAACTGGTACGACAAGGATGGTCAGCCCCTGAATTTTAGGGGATGGAATACGAATGCTTTTGTGCTTAGACTCCACGTGTCTAATGACGAGGGGAGACGCTTGCCGCCTCCCCCACCTCTACAAGACGTCGAGATTAGACGAATTGTGGAGGCGATGACTCTCGCCGTTCCAAAGCCGGAGAAACCTAAACAGAAGTTCAAGATTCCATGGGCCCTTGTTATTTTAGCGCTCTTTGGAGCTTTTATAGCCTACAAAAACTACACGAGACCTATGGCCCCAGTGGCTGCTGCTTAGGCGCGGGGCACTTTGAGCTGCGCTCAAGCGCGGGTCACGGCGTACAGAGGCGCGGTGGGCTCCTTGATTTCGATATTCGTTATGAAAGCCTTGGACAGCATGAACACGATGATGGCCAGCAGGGTCGTGAACAGGGCCGACAGCACGTAGTACTGACCACCGTTCTTGCTCACCTGGACGATCTGGCTGATCATCCAGCGGACCACATCCATCCACGCAATGGCGCTGGCGAACGAGAAGCCAGCGATGATGGAGTTGACCGACTGGGTCTGGAGCTGGAGAGCGACGTTACCGATCACCTGAGACATTTGTTACTATTGAATTCGAAAAAAATACACGGGCTCCGCGGGATCCCAGCCCTGAACG
>Ga0181357_1000185_pt1 | contig 21933 bp, 18 predicted proteins | sample Fa13VDMM110DN_FD_130094 | JGI IMG/M metagenome (GOLD analysis project Ga0181357, IMG submission 130094) | Freshwater viral communities from Lake Michigan, USA - Fa13.VD.MM110.D.N | ecosystem: Environmental > Aquatic > Freshwater > Lake | place: USA: Michigan | collected 2013-09-24 | reverse complement strand
TCCAGTTGAAAAGCTATTTTTAAAGTACCAACCAAATTGCCCAGAAGCATTACTTGATGCAGTTGGAACTGTTAAAGGCGGTTTTCCATCAGCATAGACCGCTGGTGAGTTATAAACATTTAATTGATTTATTTGTTTACTTGCCGTAGAAGGTAGGTCTGCCCAACCACAAGAATTATTACTATAAGTTAAAACTTGATTATCCTCTCCAGTGCCTAATAATGATATAGTTGAACCCCAAACAGCTGGTTGTCCTGCACCACCAGAAGTTAAAATATCTCCAGCAGTTCCAACATTACCAGTCCATGCACCAGCACTATATTCTGTATTTAATGATAATGACCCATCTGCTAAAATAGATACTGCTTTTGCACCACCAGCATATCCAAGATGGACTGCATTATAAATGTTAGAATTAGCATTAAAATTAGGAACTATACTAATACCACCTTCCAAACTTGCTAAATATGTCATCTCAACTGCCTCTGATATATAAGGAGCACCATCGTATGTGCTATTATTTAGACCAAGAACAGTATAATGACTTGTTTCAGTAGCATTATCCATGCTCAAATACAAATTGACTGACCCGTTAGGATTGAGATTTTGTGCAGTAAGTGCCGAGTAAGTTCCAGCATACGTTGCCGATGCGGTAATTTCAGTTTGAACCGTTGGGGTATAAGAAAGTGACGACCCAAGTTGTAAAGTGGGGTCTAATGCACCAAAAGATGAATATGTTATATTTGCATTACCAGTTATAGACGTTCCATTGCTACTAATTAGCACCGAGTTGGGTGCGACACTAATGTCTTTTACTGATACACCATTAAAAGTCAAATCGGTAGCGGACAAAATTGCTACATCTTCATCTGTTATTTCAATATATGTTCCACTGATGGTAGTCGTTTTTGTGATGACTGGGTCAAGAGTATAAGTCGCTAAAATGGGTTGTGATAATCCACTCAAATCCGCAGTATCAATGATTCCAGTATCATCGGGCTCTGTAGTAATTCTTGCGGATTGAGTAGTTAGGGCGGTCAAATAGTAAGTTACTCCTTGAATCATGTTAGCGGTGTTTTGATTGACTCTCACTGGATTTCCAAATCCACTCAGATTCCAAGGAGCACCATTTATAGGAGTTTCAAAAATGACAAATAAAGGACCACTCGCAGTGACATTTGGTAAATCTAATAAAGTTCCAGTTTGTGTGCTATTATCAACTGTAATATTGTTACTTGCGTTCAAATTATCAGCAGATAAAGAGTCAATGTATCTCACATCATTATAATTCATATTTACTAAAGTAGTCGCTGGAAAGGTAGACCATAAAGATGCATCTGCTGCGTCACCTTGTGGACCAGTTGCGCCAGTATCTCCCATTGAGCCAGTCATTCCAGTTGGTCCCATTAATCCAGTTAGTCCCATATTTCCAGTTGCTCCAGTTGGCCCCATATTTCCAGTTGAACCAGTCATTCCAGTTGGTCCCATATTTCCAGTTGAACCAGTCATTCCAGTTGAACCAGTCATTCCAGTTGAACCAGTATCTCCCATACTCCCAGTTGCCCCCATATTTCCAGTTGCGCCAGTATCTCCCATACTCCCAGTTGCCCCCATATTTCCCGTTGCTCCAGTTGGCCCCATACTCCCAGTTGCCCCCATATTTCCAGTTGCTCCAGTTGGCCCCATACTCCCAGTTGCCCCCATATTTCCAGTTGCACCAGTTGCACCAGTTGCCCCAGTTGCTCCAGTTGAAGATGCCGCGCCATCTTGCCCCCTTGCTCCAGTTGCTCCAGTTGCTCCAACACTACCAGTTGCACCAGTTGCCCCAGTTGCTCCAGTATTTCCTACTGCACTAACTAATTGAGACCCATCGCTAAAAATAATTCCACCTGGTGTTGATATTCTAAATTGTTTAGCTTTAACATATTGAATTCCACTTTGTTCAAACGCAAAACTATTACCATTTTGTATAGCAGATTTTAATGACATTCTTAATCTTTTACCGCTCTACGATAAACTTCGTTTCTCTTCGAGCTTCAAAAGCTTTACCAAAAATTTAATTTATAAAAATTATTTTCTAAATTTTAAACTTGTTATATATATTAGTATAAATACTTTTAAAAAAAAATATATTAAGTATTATTTTTTTGGTAAAGCTTTTTTAGGTTGAAGAAATACGAAGTATTTCGTAAACCGACAAAAAAGGTTAGTTATTTATTTAAAATTAATTTACTTAATTCTAATACTTTTTTATCCGGTGATAAATTGCCTTCTGTAATCATATTATTATATTCATCAGTATCCATATCTAAAAAACAACTACGGACACAACAATGACGCCCACAACTTGCAACATTTTTATCATTTGATTGATGTTTATATTCATTATAGTAAATATTAAATCCACTATCATATAATTCTTTTAATAAAAATGGCTCTTCTTGGTGAACTGATTTTAAAACATCTTCTGATACGTATTTTTTCCATTCTTTAGAATCTGGGGTATTTCCATATGAATCATAAATATATAGACCCTTTTCATTTCCTTCTTTTTTTAGCCATATTAATACCCAATGCCCATAGGTTTCGCTTTGTCTTACTAAAAATATACATGCATTAGATGGGCTTGATAATAATACATTTAATACACCATCATCAACTAACTCGCTATATGTCATAACTGGTATATCATTTTCTACAAATTCGCGTATATCTGAATCCGTTAAGCTGTAATTCATTTTCAATATGCTTTAATTGCTTATTACTATTATATATGTTAAAAATTCCAAATGTAAAAAATCCAGAATAAAAACTTAAATAAAAATTCTTCATTTATATTTATATATATATAACACTTTTTAAAAAAAAATGTCTCAAAAAATTCAAATCGTAAATTTAGTTGATAGCCCAAAGAAAGACAAACGCTATAGAGTATTTTTAAATGATGGTTCAAAATATGATTTTGGTCTCAAAGATTATGCTAATGGGACATACATAGACCACGGCGACAAAAAAATTAGATTTAATTATTGGGCTCGTCATCTTAAAAATCATAATGAACAACATTTAATAGATAATCTCATTCCGAGCCCTGCATTATTCTCAGCTGCATTATTATGGGGCAAATCTACTAATTTAGATAAGAATGTAAAAGAATTAAACATACTCTTTAATAAGTTTTTGTAAAATTGCTTTTATTAATTTTGGGGGAATACTATATCTATCATCTAATTTTAAATCTACAACTGGTATAATCATATCTGGATTTGGGCACGGTGCAACTTCTTTTAATCCTAATCCACCTGGGACATTATTGAAAAAATCAGTTAATTTTCTTTTTTTATCACCGTATAAACAATACAAAGTTGTTGATAAATTTAATTTTTTCATTTTTTTATCATTTCTCATCATACCCTTTGGATTCTCAATTACAAATAATAAATCTGGATTTAATTTTTTAAAAAAAGTAATAATTTCTAATGTCTTATATAAAATCATCGTTCCAACTTTTGCACGTTCGCTATATGGTGTTGCTGTTTTTGGATTTCGTTCTCGTAATGGATATGCTAATGGGCTATATGTATTACACGGTGGAGATGCCCAAATAAAGTCTGGGATAAATTTAGTTCTTTTTTGCCACTTTTTATAATCCCATAATAATATATCAACTAATATATCTGGTTCATATTTATCAACAAAATCTAATGACACTGATTGTATACCCATTTTATGGGCAACTTTTCCAACTGAACCTGTCCCTTTAAATAATTCTAAAATTGATAATGACATTTTTTATCTGAATTATAGCATATATATTTATATTATTTTTTTATATTTTATATTTATTATTTTTATTATTCTAGAACAAATTAGCATATAATGCGTTTGGGAAAAAAGGGGATTCAGAATTTTTACTATAAGAACATTTCCGTTTCCCCCTTTTTCCCAAAAGTATATAGAACGATATATAACAAAAAAATAAGTATATATATGCTATAATTCAGTTTATATTTTTACTGTATTTATCTAAGACCTAAACTTTCTTCAGCATCCATTTGTGCTCTCTTCTTATCAATAATTGATTTCTTTTTAAAAGTTGCACTGACATCATCGTGATTATAAATTGCAGCTCTATGTTCACCTAATAACATTTGTGGAACTGATGTGAGTAATGTAATATTTCGTCCCCAATCTGAGTTTTTTAAATAGTTTCTCATTTCTTCTGGAATACTTAAATGGTGTGTTAACATATATGTCAAATTGCGCGATGTGCCAAGCTGTGGGAACCAAATAACGCCATTTAATTCTGTTAAAATCATTCTCGTTTGCTTTCCATTCGCACTACGATGTGAGATAAATAAAGTATTTATTCCTCTTTTTCTCCCACAAGTTAAACAACTTTCAACTAATCCTTCTAATGCTTTCAATCGTTTTTTATCAACAATACCCTCAATATCATCAAATACAACTACTGATTTTTTTGAACCGGTTTTATTAGTTAAATCATCTAATGTTAATGGATTTTCTGCAAATTCATCATCAACACAAATACGTAAATGTGGTATGCCTTCAAATGCTGGGTCATCAATATTATCCGCACTAATAATAATTTTATATTCTGGCTCAACATCAAATATTTGGTCAAATGCTTTCAAATAATCCGCACATATAGTTGATTTTCCACTCCCTGCTGGTCCAGTTATAAATAAAGAATTTACAAGATTTTCGCGTGTTTCTGGACACATTTTAAATTCTAAATCTGATGGCAATTCAACTAATTCTTCACCGCCTTCTAATGTCTCCATACACTTTAAAAATCCAACTGGCTTACCACTTGCTTTTTCTTGTATAATAGCAACTGGACGGCCTAATATCTTCTTAGCCCCTTTCTTTCCTAATTTTTCAATGAATAATGACATTTTTTTTTCAAGTAAATAATTTTTATTATTTATAAAATATATAAATATATATATAATAATATAAAATAAAATATATTTTATTTAAAATAGTCAAAAATATATCAAAAAGTGTAAGATGTCTAGTGCAACCCCTATGGTTTTTGATTTAGAGGTAAATCTATCATCCCTAAATACAACATCAATAAATGCAATTACAACAAATGTAAATAGATTGCAAGCAATTGTTGCAAATCCGAGTGATTATTATGTTTCAGTATCTCGCTTTATTTGTAATACTCAACAAATACCATTATGGGACCCAATTATAAATATTACATCCCCAAATAATGATGGATATAATACAATTTATAGTGTATATTTAACATATGGATTATATGCATCTCAACAAGTATATTTAAGGGTTATTAATACAAATAGCACATATGTGGCCCCACCAGTACCAACAATAACACAGCCAACAAATGCTTGGGGGTATGTATTTTCATATAATATAATTGCAGAGATGTTGAATACTGCATTAGCAACTGCATACACACAATTATTAGCAGCGGTTGCTGGTTCTTTACCAATGGATGCAAATCCCCCATACGTTTCGTGGAATCCAACTGCGCAATTATTTACAATGAATGGATTCCCAATGAGTCAATATGACCAATCAACCGGCGCTGATGTTGTGGAAATTTATTTTAATAATAGCTTTAGACAATATTTATTAGGATGGGATATTATAGGGCTAACTAATACAAGTAATCCAGATGGTAAAGATTGTTTATTAGTTTTAAAAAATACTGGGGTAAATTACTCACCACAAAATACACCGCCATCATTTTTACCAACAGACCCAACGACAACAACACTACAATATTCGCAAAATTGTCAAACATTTTTTGCATATGCAACATTAGCAAAATTGCAAATAATTGCAAGTTTACCTATTGCATTTCCAACACAAGCCGCACTTCCATTAAATTTAGTTGGGTCTGTTGGTAATGATTTACAAGTTCCTATGCTATGTGATTTTCTCGTAAATTATTCTAATTCCACATCATCTGGATTTTGTCAACCAATTTCATATTTTCCGGCATTAGATAGTTATTCCTCACCACTTCAATTATGTGGGAGCACACAATTAAATTCATTTTCAATTGGTATTTCTTGGACAAATATCGAAGGCCAAACATTTCCATTAGAAGCATTTGGAACCGTTGTTGCATCTATAAAATTAACATTTACACATGCTTCATTAATTCAGGGTAATAAACCCATTGTATCATAACACACTTTTTACCGGCCTACAAAATACTTCGTATTTTTTCGTCCTCCAAAAAGCTGGCCAAAAAATTTAATAAAAAAAAATAAATCTTAAAAGATTTTTGGTAAAGCTTTTGGAGTTCGGAGAGGCTTCGCATCGCAGAACGGTAAAAGATTATTCTATAACTTCATCTATAATTTCTTCATCAACATACCAATATTTTTTTTTCAAATATAATGACATATAATTAAATAAATCAACGGCTTCTTCACTTACTTTAAAAATTGGAGTATTATGCCTATTTCCTTCATATGTAATATCAATTATATGTTTATTAAAATAAGTATTATATATTGTTTTTATTAACATTATCGTTGATGATTTTTTAGTTAGATTTTTAAAATGAAAGTTTTCAAATATCATATCTAATATTACATCTGGTAACTTTATTTTTTTTGCAACTAAATTATGTAAACCATCTTTTGTTGGCATTATTGAATTATTAAAATATGGTTTTAGTAAATCAAATATTTTCTTAAAATTACTTTTTTTATCATATACAACTATATTAGTTGCATCCATAAAATCAAAATATTTTTTATTCCAAGCTAATTCTTTTATTTCTTTTAATTTTGCAATATCTGGCATTTCTATATTTTGATGCATTGCATACCAATCATCAATCCATAATAAATCAAAATAGAATTTTCTTAATTGTATTTGTTGCATTTGTGTTGCTGTTCCTTGGTATGTTAATGGTTTAAAATGGTCTTCTGCAACATCTTGTTCAATACTCTCAATAGAATTATATTCATAAATAATATTATTATCTTTTACTAATTGCTTAAATCTATCTTTTAAATTCTCATCAATAAATGTATCACTTTCAATAATAGTATAATGCGCCATTTTGCACATATATAAAATACTTTCTTGTAATGGTGTATATCTTTCTAATAATATATTTTTAACTAAATCACAATATATAGGGCAAAATGTGCATTCTGGACTTTCTAACATTAATGTATCATTTTTAAAATCAATATTCGTATTATATTTTTCAATAAATGTAATTTTTATTAATTCATCATTTAAGTGTCTACATCTATATGATACTTGCAAAATATCTCTTGCTGCATTCATTCCAGCAATTCCCATATATACACGGTCAAAATCTTTACCTTCATAATTTATTCCAACTGTAATTTTTGTATTTGTAATTATAAAATTTACATCTTTCCAACTTTTATTAACATCGTATAAATCCATCGTATCAACTTGGTCAATTTCGCCGTGATAATATTTTCCTCTTTTTGATGTCTCATTTTCTAACATATTCCTAAAACCTTCCATACTTAATATTCCTTTTTTAGGTTGACCGGATTTAAATGGATAAAATATAAATAATTTCTTACCTGCTTTTAGGTCTTCTATAATTTCGCAAACCCATCGTTGAAAATGATTAATAAATTGAACTTGTCTATTACTACTTTCTATATTTCGCTCAACTAATAATGGCGGATATTTTTCATATTCAACTTTTTTAATAAAATCTGTTGTTAATTTTGATGTAAATGCATCTAATAATATTACTTTGTCTGCATTTCTAATAATTCTAATGAAGTTATTCCAACACTTATATTTTGTTCTATCTAATGTTTTATTGTTAAACCATTTATTTAGTAATGTTTCAATTTCATCAATAATGACAACTTTATAATTTTTTTCTTTTATATATAATAACGAATTAATGCAAATAACTAATTTATCGCATTCATCTAATTCTTCTTTTTCTTGTTTATTTTTACATTCTTTATAAAATTTACATTCAATATTTTCTTCATTTAATCTATGTTTTGTATTCATTGCTAATGATATTAATGGCGTCATCCAAATAAATGATTCTTTATCTCGTAAATATTCTATACTTTGTGTTGTTTTACCTGAACCCATTTGTGTATTTACAATTAAATATTTGTCATCAGTCGTAAAATCATTTTGTGATAAAGTTTCAGTTTTTTTTTGTAATGCATCATCAACACCATGAATGTCAAATTGTTTTTTAAATTTTCTAAAATGTTTATTTGATATTAAATTTGGATAAAAATTTAATATTATATATCTCATAGTATCCATACTAACTTTTGGAAAATTACCAATAACATTCCAATGTTTTTGCCATCTATCTATAAATCTTTCATCGGTTGCATCTTTTACTCTTTTTTGTCTTCTCCATTCTAAAAATTGCTCAAATGTCAAATCATTATAAAAACAAAATCTTGCACATTGATGTGTATACCAATGTGCATCTTTTTCACATAATGGTAATATATTTAATAGCTCTTCTGGTGTTGCTTCGTGCAAATCAAAATTATCTAAATTATTTATAATCTTAACTGCTCGCGCTGGCATAACGGCTATATTTAATGGTTTTGTTTTTACTTTTTCAACCTTAATTGCTAATTTAACTATTTCTAATTTTTCATCTCCTTTACATTCAACTTTATCAATGTTGTCATTGCATAGCCATCGCTTATTTAAGCCATCAAAGAATGCGGTTATAATATGCTTTTTAATGTCATCGTTTCTAATAATTGCTTGTATACGTCCATCTGGTTTAGATTGATTTGGTAATTTCATATTTCTATTTTTTGTATATACTTTATTATCCCATCCCAAACCATCTACAATAATTTTAATAGTATTTCTATCATTAACTGAATTAATCAAATAGTTATTTAATACAATATGATATGATGCCTTTGCATCTGTAATTGAGCCACTAACAGCAAAATCAGAATTTGGGAATAATGCATTAATTTTACTAATATGTTCATCTAATGGTGTTGCAACTCCACCTGCTGGAATTTCTTCATCAATATCAAAATATACTTTATGTGGAAATTGATGAATTACTTCATATAAACCATTATTTGAATTAATCATTAATAATAATGCATCTGAATTACAACTTGTCCACATTCGCTTTTCTGCTGCTTTTGCATATTTTTTACTAACATGATTTAATACAACATCATCAACTGAGACTTTTAATTTGATAGCTTCATCTTGAGCGCCTCCATCTTTTGTTGCATTTCTCAACCAATCAACATTTAAAAATTTCTCAACTTTAAAAATTTCTGACATTTCACACTTTTAAAAAAAAACCTGACCAAAAATATAAATAATTTTATATGTATATTAATATAATTATTTTTTCTTTAATATAAAATAATTATTTATTTTTGCCATCTGAATTATAGCATATATATTATTATTTTATACTTTTTATTTTTTGGGAAAAAGGGGGAAACGGAAATGTTCTTATAGTAAAAATTCTGAATCCCCCTTTTTCCCAAAAAATAAAATACATAGCAACAAAGTAAAATAATAAACATATATGCTATAATTCGCATACAAAAAAAATATATAGATTGAAATATAAATCTATTTTCATTTTAGATTAGTAAAAAAATCTATAATAATTTTATATTAAATAAATATAATTATATTAATATACATATTAAATTTTTATAATGTCATTGAGTATAAAATTCATTCGTGGTTTAGAAAGTATTGGTTTATCATATAATGAAATTAAAAAATGGCAATATTGTGGTGGTAAAAGTTGGAGCGATGGTGAACATAGTATAACACGACACGAAAAGTATTTTCATCAATGTTATCCAAATGAGCAATTTCCAAAGCAAGTAAGAGAGTGTATTTGTGGGACTGATTTAATTCATAATTGTTTTATACGAGAAAATAATGAATCACCAGTTGATAGTATTTTAATTGTTGGGCAATGTTGTGTTGAAAAATTTATTGATGGTGGATTAGATAAAAGATGTGAAAAATGTGAATTACCACATAATAATATTAAAGATAATTTATGTAAAAATTGCAGAAAAATACAACATAATATTGAGCAATTAGAAAGGGCAAAACAAAGGAATTTAGAAACCGCATTACGAAGAGAGCAAAAACGAATTGAAAATGAAAAAGAAAAAGAAAGACTTTTACACGCTCAACGGTATTATTTTGATATACCATATAAAGTTAGTAATAATGTTGGAAATTATGCATATTTAAAAACTAATAAATGTAAATGGGAATCAACAATTAAGGCTTGGTATTGTAATGGAAATAAAAATAATATTGAAAATATTTTAGACCATTTTGAAGCCTATCATATTATAGATATTAAAGATTTTCAAGAAAAACGAGCAACACAATTTAAAGATTATAAAGATAAAAATTTTATCAATGATATTATGAAAGATTTAAAATTAACATTTATGGATGCAGTTGAAAATGCAAAAGAACAAAATCTTAAATTTGATAAAGAATTAAAATTATGGTATAAACAATATTAAACCTTTTACCGCTTTACAAAACCTTCGGTTTTTTCAAGCTTCAAAAGCTTCACCAAAAAATACTTTTATTTATTTATTTTTTTTCATATTAAAAAAATATATAGTAATATATATAATAAATTTTTGATATTATTTTTGGTCAGCTTTTTGGAGTTCGAAATAGAAATACGGAGTATTTCGTTTGTAGAACGGTAAAAAGTGTAAAATGGACGAAGAGCAAAAAATTGAAAAATATGATAGGTTAATGGAGCAACGGCGAAATGCTGTAAAAAAATGGAATAAAGAACATAATGATAAAGTTAAAACATATCAAAGAAAATATTATGAACTTAACCGTGAAAATATTATTAAAAAAACAACTGATAGCCGTAAATCAATTGATGGTGGGGCATCATCATATAAGGAATATCAAAGAGAATATCAGAAAAAATACAGAGAGCAAAAAAAGCAAAAGTTATTAACTGGTGAATAACTATAAATAAATATTTAAATTAAAACTTTTTTTTTGTATTATTATATACAATAATAAATTCTTTAAAACTTTTTGAATTTTGATAAATTTTAACTAAAACTATTTTTTAAAAATGGCAAACAATTCTATGAAAGTTATGAAGGTAATTGATGAGCGTATCAATGTTGAACAAGCTCCGGTTCTTATTGTAAATGAATCAACTCCAAGTGTGCAATATTCAACTATTAATGTTGCTGGTAATGCATCACTTACGCCCACTTTTACAATTCCGTGCCCCCCAAATCAAGGATTGGATAGAACCGTGACGATGGCGTTCACTGTTCAATTTTTAATTACTGGAACTAATTTGCAAGAATTTCAAGCAAATCCGGCAATTGCATTAAGAGCGTGGCCATTACATAATGCTTGCACATCTATGAATATTAATTTGGGTAATGCTGGTATTGGTATTAATCCAAGTCAATATGCAGCGGCATTATTAACTCAATGGAATTGTGATAGTCATACACAAGCAACTGATTTATCATCATTTCCATCTGCACCAGATAGATATTCAACTTATGCGGCCGCGGCATTATCAACTACATCACCATTTGATTCTGATTTTGCAGCTGTAAATTCTGATTATGCTAATACATCAAGAACTGGACAAATTACGTCTATTAATTATTATGATGGTGCATTTGTTTTAGGACAGCCAGCACCAGCAGCAATTGCTTGGGGTGCCAATGCCACTCAAATGGTCATCACGGCAACGGTTTTTGAGCCTATTGCTGCATCTCCTTTTGTATATACTGGTGTTAGAAATCCAAAGAAAGCATTTTTTGGATTAGGAAACGTCACGGTAAGTTTAAGCTTTAGTAATCTACAAAGAATGTTGAGTTTTTATGTCCCTGGGACTGCTACAATTACATCAACCCAAGGGCAATTTTTAGAACAATCTTTATTGGTCTCTTATATATCAGCATTTGAAGATAGTGTATCAAATTTTGTATCTCCTATGGCATACAATTATGCAACTCTTAGAACTGCAACATCTGTTTTTACGGTTGGGGCTTCACTTGGTGGGGTAATGGCATCCGCAACTGCTAATTCTGCCACAATGCAATTGAGTGTTGTGCCATCACACTTTTTAATATGGGCAACACCTCCATTGAGTTTTGTTGAATCGCAAACACAATCATTACCTGATTTTTGTTTTACTCTTTCAAATGCAACTATTAATTTTGCTGGTAAAGATAATATTTTAGGAACTAACTGCACACCATATCAACTATATAATATTAGTAAAAAAAATGGTTCAAATACTTCATTTTCACAATGGACTGGCAAACAAATTTTATCTTCTTCAACACAAACTAATCCAGCAAATGAACCACAATATTACGGAGGTGGTGTATTAATTTTAAAAACTAGTGAAGACTTGCGCCTTCCTGCAACAAGTTGCAGTGGTATGAATCGAGCAATTAACTTCCAAATTCAAGTGCAATGCACAAATTTAACTGATATTGATTTTGGCGCAAATTGTAATTTAAATGTTTTGGCAATCACTGATGGCGTTTGTCTTACTCAACATGGTTCTCGTGTTCAACTTATTGAGGGTGGTATTACTGAAGATATTTATAATAATGCGCCACTTGTTTCTGGATTGGAAGAATTAGCCATAAAAACCTATACAAATAATAATGGATATTCTGGAGGAAGTTGGGCATCATTTAAAAATGATATGTCAAAATTTGCTGATTACATTTCACCTGTTAGTAAACCAATTATTGGAGCATTAACAAATAAAGCCGTTGCTGGTATTGAATCTTCTGGGGCTGGTCGTATGCATCGTGGTAAAATTCGTGGCTTATTGAAAGGAATGTATTAAAAACCTTTTACCGCTTTACAAAACCTTCGGTTTTTTCAAGCTTCACCAAAAAATACTTTTAAATATTAAAAATAAATAATTTAATTTAAATTATATTTGTAATAATATATATAATAATCAAATTTGTAAAAATATTTTTTTAACAGAAAAAAAGCGTGTAAAATGCAATATCAATCACCATCTAAACAACAACTAATGGAGATGCTTCATCAATCAATGATGCAACACCAAATTGGAACTCGTCCAATGCCTAAACGTGTTATGCAACGTAGGGCACCTAAAAAACAAATGATGAGTCACGGCGGTAGCACTGGTGGTATATCTGGGTTTGGACTTATGGGCGGTGAATTATTGGGCGGTGAATTATTGGGGGGAAGAACACGAAGAAGAGTAATGGCACAACATCCTTCTGGAGGAAGTTGGGCATCATTTAAAAATGATATGTCAAAATTTGCTAATTACATTTCACCGGTTAGTAAACCAATTATTGGAGCATTAACAAATAAAGCCCTTGCTGGTATTGAATCTTCTGGGGCTGGCCGTAGAGCAAAATTACCAAAATCAGGAAGAAAAAGAGAAGTCGCTCGCGGTGATATTGTTGCAGCCGTGATGAAACAACAAAATATAAGTTTAGGTCAGGCATCCAGATATGTTAAACAACATGGTCTATATTAAATAATAACTGAATTATAGCATTTTTTTTTATATATTTTTTTTTTGGGAAAAAGGGATAAACAGAAATGTTCTTATAGTAAAAATTCTTAATCCCCCTTTTTCCCAAATACTTTTTAAAAAAAGTATATCAAAAAGAAATAACAAAAAAATAAGAACATATATGCTATAATTCTGATACATTTTATATATAATAGATTTATATAAAAATCTAAATATAAAACATTTCAAATCAATAATTATAATTTAAATTTATTTTCTTTATAATAATATAAACGAATTAAAAAAAGGTTAATACAAAATAGTTTGAAATATGTCAAAAACTTTAAGTGAATTAATAATGAAGCAATCGCTTAAGCCAAGGGCTCCAGTGATGGGCAATTTTCCAATAACTGCATTAGAAACACCACCAGTAGAAGATTTTAAAACACAATATGAACAAATTATGTATGAAAAAGCATTTAAGCAATTACGGCCAAATCCAAATGATGTAAGAAAATCAAAATCATATTGGGAGATATTAGAAGAGCAAGCAAGTGATAAAATTAGTGATGATGCCATACCAGTAAAAGATATAAAAGTAAGGCCATTAGGTGCTTTATTTGCACCATCAAGTTCATACCCATTAGGTGAAGCAAAACGCCCAGTTAAAAAAAGTGGGGCAACTGCCACTGTAAGTGCTTTATATGACCCAGCATTTGTAGCAAAACCAAAAGGGTCAAGAAGTTTATCAACATATGATTATTCATTACCATCATTTGCAAGAAGTAGAAGTTCATCAATTGATAGTGGTGATTTTAGTATTGAAGATAGTGGTCGTTCTGAAATTATAGATAATTATAGTAGTGGTTATGGTAATATTGCAAGTAATTTAGCCGGTTTAGTATCTATACCGCCAAGAAGTAGAAGTTCATCTTTTTCATCACAACAAAGTAATGTTTCTTCTTTTGCACCCAGTAATCGCACTATTACACAATATGATTTTAATCAATATGACCCATTTGTAGCACAACAATTTACACCTGGCGCGGTTCAAAACTTATACCAAGGAGAGCCTCAAGAATATTTACCAATTAGTCAATATGACCCATATGATAGTGTTTTACAAGCCGCCGCATCAATGGGGTCACGCCGTAGTAGAAGTAGTTCTTTAGCATCTGAAATATCATATGCACCATTTGAAGAAGATACTGCAGAATATGTTCAAGGTTTAAAAATACTTCCAGAACAAAGAAATACATTACTTACATTAATAGATAAAGAGGGGTTATATACTGGAGATAATCCAGCAGCAAGAAATTATTTTAATGAGACTTCTGAATTAAGTGGATTAGTTAGGTCGCCATATGAAAGTGAAAGTGATACTGAATCATTATACCCAGCATCACAATATAGTAGTAGTGCCCTAACCGGTGAGAGTGGTGTTGGAACAAGTGGATTAAATTTATATGGAACTAAACAAGGTATGATTAAGGCAAGTAGATTAGATAGAGCAACTAATTCTATATATAAAGATGATGCAGAAGTTATAGATTTAGTAAATAGTATTCCAACAATAGGCGAGGAGAGAATTACTAAAGAAATAATTAAAGAGTTATATGAGCAAGCCGCATTAGATTCAAATATTGAAAAAGGTAAAAAAGCTAAAAACAAGGCAACAAGAGATGGATTTATAGAAAGATTAAAAATGTTTAAGCCATCATATTATGGAAGACAACCAGACGATGTTAGTGTAGTTGGTAGATATAATGCTTTATTACCATCTGAGAAATCAAAAATAACAAAAGAATTAAAAAAACCAAAATATAAAATAAGTTATAGGAATATATTACCAGCAGAAAGACTAATAAGATTTCCAGAATCTAAACAAGGAGAATCTGAATATTTTAAAACTATTGAACAACAATTAACAAAAAAAGATATTGCTGATTTATTACGAGAGCAATTAATGTTAAAAAAAAGGGCAAATGTTGGGACAAAAGTTGGTGCATATGAGAAAGCCGTATCACAAAAAGCAGTTGAAAAGGCAGCAACAAAGAAAGGGTATAAAGAAGCACTTGCACAACAAGCACTTGCACAACAACCAGTGGATTTTTAGAGGGGCGTAATCCCCCTAAACTAACTGGAAAAGGTAATTGCTGTGGTGGCAAAATATCTGTGGGTAATTTATCTAAATTTTTTAAATCATCATATTCTGGGAAAAAAGCCCCAAAAAAAATAGATACTTATAATTTAGATTCTGATTTAACTAATAAATATGGTTCTGTATATTATGACCAAGATAAAAATCACGCAGTATTAACACATAAAGGAACGAGTGGAGACACTTTTTTAGATAGTGCTAAGGATTGGAGCAATAATGCTATGTATGCAGTTGGATTATATAAATATACTGATAGATATAAACAAGGAAAAAAATTACAAGATGCCACTCATAATAAATATGGTGCTCAAAATGTATCAACATTGGGCCATTCACAGGGCAGTTTGCTCGCGAGACAGCATGGCCAAAATAGTAAAGAAATAATTACATTAAACCCAGCATATAAAGGAGAAAAACCATTACATAATGAATATAATATTAGGTCATCTGGTGATGTTGTAAGTGTTGGATTACACGGAACAAATAGGGGGCATGATACATTAATACCGGCGGAAAGTTTAAATCCATTAACGGAACATAATATTGATATATTAGATAGAATTGACCAAAACCAAATGATTGGTGCAGGTATAAAAAGAAAATATAAATAATAAATAATTTAAATTAAAATATATTTCTAATAATATATATAATAATCAATTTGTAAAAAATAGTTTGTGATAAAAATAAAAGCTAACCAAAATAAAAAATGAGTGCAAAAACTATTTTTCCAGGAGGTAATACTACATTTTTACCAGCATTGGCTGGCCTTCCAAATACAACACCAGTTCCAATTTCTGTATCAACTCTTACTGCAAGTGGAGCTATTACTTCAACTGCTGGAACTGTTGGTGTTGTTGACCCTAATTCTGGGGCAATAACTTATAATACAAGTGGATTAACACTCTCAAGAAATATTAGTAATGGTCAAGATGAATATGATATTATTGCGGTAAATACACTAACTCAAAATAGTTTAAATATTTATACATCAAGTGTTAGTGTTGTTGGTGGAGTAACACAACCAACACTGGCACTGGCATCGACTGGAAATGTTACTGCAAACCGTGGTTCTATTACCGCACAAACCGGACTCACCGCCACCACTGGAAATATTACTGCAAGTGCTGGCTCTATTACCGCACAAACCGGACTCACCGCCACCACCGGAAATATCACTGCAACCACTGGAAATATTACCGCAACTGCTGGAAATATTACCGCAACTGCTGGAAATATTACAGCAACTGCTGGAGGTGTTTTTTCTGGGGGTGGATTTACTGCAAATGGTGGAGGGATTGCAATACTTAATGCTGGAGATGCTGGCCCAGCTGGTGTATATAATACAAACCACACATTAAATATTACTCAAAATCTTAGTAATGCTGAAAATGAATTTGATTTTATTGCAATTAATTCTACATCAACTGAAGGTATGGCATTTTATTGTGGTGATGCAACAGTTCCAGTAAATAATGCAACACTGCCAGCATTAAAAATTTTGATAGGTGGTATTGTACCACTTAGAATTTATGATTCTACTGGCTCAGCTGGTGCTGCTGGACAAATTTTAAGTGCTGGTGCTGCTGGTGGGAGTGTACTTTGGATAGACCCAGCATAATAAATCAAAAAAAAATAAATATATAATAATATAATATGGAATTATCTGAAATATTTTGGACTTTTGTCATAACAAGTTGTATAGCATTTGTATTATCAATGGCAAGAATGGCATACCGTTCTAAATGCGAAAATGTGGAATGTTGCGGATGTATAAAAATACAAAGAAATATAGCATTAGAAGTAGAATTAGATGAACGAACCCCACCAAGTCCCAGAGCGAATGAAAGTCAACGAGATAATAATGCATAACACTTTTAAAAAAAAATATAAAATTTTATTTTTTTATATATATACCACTTTTTAAAAATGCCAATCCCAATAAATAAAGAATTATATCAATTAGTAAAACTATATGCAGATATAGTTTATAAAAAATCAAGTGCATATAAAAGTGCATATATGCAAAAATTATATCAACAATATGGCGGAACTTATAAAGATGATAATAAAGAAAAGAAATTAAAAAGATGGCTAAACGAAAAATGGCAAGATATAGGAAATGGAGAATATCCAGTATATAGACCAACAAAAAGAATAAATAAAAATACCCCATTAACTATAAATGAAATAGATAAAACCAATTTAAAACATCAAATTAAATTAAAACAAAAAATAAAAGGGACACGCAATTTACCACCATTCAAAAAAATATAAATTTTTATAACATATGCGAAAATTTTATATTTATATATATATTTATTTTTTTATATTTATAATTGTAATAAATCTAACATATTAAATATTAGATTTATATATATAGTCATATATTATTGCATTCACACATAAAAAAAAATAACATCATTAAAATCAATTATAAATGCATTATATAATGTATATCATAGTTATTTTTTTAGATTTATTGCATATATAAATATAATCTATATATATACATTGTGTAAAATTATAATTTTACACATAATATAAATGTAATCTATATATATACATTGTATAAATCTATGTCTTTATTGTTGTATATATCATTATTATCGTATTATATACATATATAGATATATATTTATTAACTATGTTATATATTCATATTATTCATTAATATATATAAATCTAATATATTATATTTAGATTTATTACAATGATAAATATAAAAATAATTGTATATATATACATATGAAATTTTCCCCAATATACAAAAAAAAATATTTTTATTTTTTTATTTATATATATGTTTAAACCACCAATTATTATTTTATTATTTTATATTTTTATATTTTTATCTGACTCTTCTCATATGTAGCCCATAACTTTCAACTCCATATATTTCTATAAAATCATTTGCATTCTTTTCATCTTTAAGTTTAAATCTATCTGACATTATTGGCATAGATTCCATAAATTTATTTTTTATCCATCTAACCGTATATTTATTACAGTCATCTGAACATCTATCCGCAGTATATGTTTTTATACTTTCATAATCATATAGTTTTACTATAAATTGCCATTTAGTAATTTTTGATACAACTCCACATACATTCATATTCCAATACTGGTCTGTATATATAAATACTTCATCTCCAATTTTTAGATTTGCTGGGGGTGCCCATTTTGTATTATCGGCACTTATTTTATTTGTAATTTCTAATCTTTTATTTTTATCAACTTTACTAAATTGTTTATAAATTGCTTTATTATATGCTTTTCTTTCATCAATTGCGGTCATTCTGCTTTTAACATATTTTAATACCATCTTAAAATTTATTTGTAATATAGCACTTAAATCATATATACGAATTTTATTTAAAATATTAGGAACATTAATATTAATACCACCATCAACACCCATAAATTGTTTGATATTATCCCAAACTAATTCTGTAAAATAATATTGTTTAGTTGTTGCCACAATTGCAACTTCATTAATTACAACTTTTTTAATTTCATTATCTTTATTTTCATATACTGTTGCATCAAATTCAATATTGTTATCAACATAATATTTTGTTGCTGCATCTCTAATATTTTTAATATCTTTTAATAATTTTTTATGGACACTTCCTCCAACTTTAACTTTTGCATATCTTCCTGAATCTGGATTAAAATTTAATATACGTAATTTATAGCAGTTATCACTTAATAAAATATAAATTGTTTTACCCTTATCATTAATAAATTCTATAGCAGTATGTCTTGTTTCTCTAATTTTAAGCATAATATTAATATAGTCAATTACAAAATCATTGTAAGTTTCCATAAACTGTTTCTCTTCTGCGGTGAATTTATAGCCTGACATTTTTGATTGTGTTGAAAAATAAAATTAATATTAATATAAATTTTTCTATATACATAACATATTATTTCTTTAATATAAAAATCATAAAAATATTAATCAATATTTTCATCTAATAAATTATCATCTAATAAATTATTATCTAATTTTACATATCGTTCTTGTATAACTCTGGATGATGTCCCCATATCTGCAGCCGTATTTTTTAATGTATTTACTGTGTTGCTAAATTTATCACTTAAATATATATTACGCAACATACTACAACCAATTTTTTTATCAAAAATTTTATTTAATATTCTTGTTATATCATTAACCCCTAATAATGGTGTCCCATCATATTTACATAATAAGTATGGATTAATTTCTTTTTTTAATGGTGATAATTTCATATACATAGTTAATACTTCTTTTAATTTTGGGTGAACTTCAACCTCTTGGCAATGATACGTTCCGGCGGTCTTGAAATTATAAAAATAAAATTTATTTTCTTTTGGATTATAATAATTAAAATCTTTTAAATGATTTGCATCTATTGCACTTGTATCATTTACATATAACATTTTTTTATAATCTAAATTACGACGTGGAGCATGAATAGTATATAAACATAAAACAACAAATGATAATATTTCTTTCCATTGCATTTCATTTACTTTCTTTTTTCTTAATAATGGTAATGTTTTTTCAAATAATGACTCAAAAATTCTATTTACATCTTCTTGTTCTATCCAATTTTGTTTTTGTGTATCCGTCTTTATATTATTTACATCTTGCAATTCTTTATTCATTGTTTTCATTAAATCAAAATAATATTTTTTAACTCCTTCATATCCTTTTAAATCTCGCAATACTGAATTAATAGTTATAATATATGAGCGCCTAGTATTTGGCTTTAGATGTTCAATTTTTTTTAATACTTCTTCTGTATTTTTTAAAAATTTATAATTTGGAATTCCTGCTTTACTTATTTTAATGTCATCGCCATCATTCAATTTTCGCAATGTAATTGCATACATTTTTTTTGTTCCATCAGTTAATTCTTTTGCCATCTTGATTAACCTTTTACCGTCTTACAAAACCTTCGGTTTTTTCAGACTCAAAAAGCTTTACCAAAAAATATCTTTATTAAATCTAATTTTATATTTATATATATATCTATATTTTAAACAAAAAAAAAATAAATATTTATTATGCCATCTATTATTTTTGGTGAAGCTTTTGAAGCTTGAAAAAACCGCAGGTTTTGTAAAGCGGTAAAAGGTTTTTAACGACCAGTTTTATATTTGGTAAAATAAAATTTTAATTCGTTTTCAGTTGCATCTATTTTTCTTAAATAGAATCCATTTTTTTTAATTATTCTTGTATGTGAATGTTTATTATTTTCATAAACTTTAACTGTAAATGATGCCGTATTAATTTTTGAAACTATTCCAATTTCTGAATCTTTTTCAAAAACATAATATCTAAATAATAATATAGTTTCTCCAATTTTTAAACCTTCTGGAATTTTAAATAATTCATTTTCATATCTATTAATAACTGATTCACAAAATTGTTTTCGTGTTGCTAATTTAGCATTTTTACTAACAGGCTCATCGCATATATAATGCCTCGTTGCAATTATTCTCAAATTATTATAAAATGATTTTTGTTGTGAACCAGTTTTTGGGCATAATTGATGTCCGAAATTAAATCGATTAGATTCATATAATGCTTTACTTGATATTTTTTCCATAATATTTGGAAGTCTTAAATCAATACCATATATTCCCATATAATCCTTTATAATTTCCCAAATATCATCACAAAATTTATATTTTTTAATAACAATAGTTTCAGTGAAAATTTCAGCCATTTTAAAAGTGATTGTATGAAAAATTTATATTAATATTAATATTATTTTTTCTATATACATAACATTTTATTTCTTTAATATAAAAAATTTATATTAATATTTATCTGAATTATAGCATATATGTTTTTATATATTTTTTTAGCATATAATGCTTTTGGGAAAAAGGGGGATTAAGAATTTTTATTATAAGAACATTTCTATTTATCCCTTTTTCCCAAAAGCATTATATGCTAAAAAAAATATAAAAACATATATGCTATAATTCGCCGTCCAAATAAAGTGTTTTTAAACTGGATTTGAATCCAACTTCTTGAGTTCCTGTAGGGTATTTATGGTAATGGTGATAAAGGAGCGTAAACAAATTCTTGAGTACCATTTGCCGTAATTATTCCGAATTTTTGTAATATGAATTCAGTGCAATTAATAACTGATGACGATGAAGTTGAAATTGCAAAGAATAATACTTCTTCTGTGGATGCATATGTTCCAGCTGGATTTGG
>Ga0181357_1000182_pt1 | contig 22043 bp, 16 predicted proteins | sample Fa13VDMM110DN_FD_130094 | JGI IMG/M metagenome (GOLD analysis project Ga0181357, IMG submission 130094) | Freshwater viral communities from Lake Michigan, USA - Fa13.VD.MM110.D.N | ecosystem: Environmental > Aquatic > Freshwater > Lake | place: USA: Michigan | collected 2013-09-24 | reverse complement strand
GCTATACCCGTTGTCTCCAAAAAGGACAAGAAGGTTTATGTTTACCCACCTGAAAAGATTAGGGAATATAATAAGAAAATGTATGATAAGAATAAGGATAAGGAACGATATGAATGTCCGGTTTGTTTTGGAGTGTATACCTATTATAACAAATCTCACCACACCCATAGTGAAATCCACCAAAGGGCAATTAGATATTTAGAAGATCAAAAGATTAAAAAGATGAATCCTCCAACATTGGATACTATTTGTGGAACTATTGTTTATTTAGACGAAAATCATTATTGTAAGGATTGTGAAGGTATTTTTCAAGATGACGAAGTCCATTTATGTAATAATCAGTCAATAAAACCTATTGTAATTGGCGAAGAGATTAAGGGAAATGATATGGAACTTTGTATAAATGGATTTTTGGAATAAAAAGGTATAGAATATTTTAATTTAGATTATTTAGGGAAAAAAAGGTATAGAATATTTTAATTTAGATTATTTAGGGAAAAAATATAAAATCGATTTTTAATTATTATTATTTTAATAATTAGAAAACTACTTAAAGATATTTTCTCATATAATAATATAATAGAAAATGACATTACAAAAGTTTAACGCAATTAAATTTAAATCAAGTAATATTAATAAAAAATTACAACACAAGCAAATCACAGTGAACGATATTGCTAAACCCAACTGCTATTATGAGATAGTAGAAGAAGTAAAAGATCAGCGTGTTTTTATTGATTTAGATGGAAAATTTGAAGGCAATGAAGAAGACTTTAATATTCTTAATAAAAAGATTGAGACAGCAATATTATCATATGAACCCCTCGTAGGTGTTAGAACAAGTTCTATGTATCAAGCCAGAAGTTATATTTATAATAAAGAATTAGAAAAAAATGAATTAGAAAAAGTTGAAAATAAATTATCTTATTTTATTACATATAGGAAAATGACAGCGGAAGTTGCTACTATGAAAAATTGGATTATTAATGACGAATTACCAAGACTACAAGCATTATTTCAAGGAATAATACAAATATCAACTAGCTCTAAAATGAATGAGTTAAATATTGATACAGGTGTTTACTCTCACCATAAAGTAAGATGTCCTAACGCTTGGAAAGAAGAAGAACAAAAAGAAAGAATTAGTAAGATTCTTAAAGGAACTATAAGTGAAAATATTATACAAAATCCTACCGAATGCGAATTAATACCAACAATCGAAGAACCGGTTAAAAAGGTAGCAAAACAAACAAAACAGCCAATACAGACAATAGATAGCTTCCCTATTAATCCAGCTGAAAATGTAATTGTTGTTAACGATTTTAATGAAGTTTTAAGGGCATTATGTGAAAAGATACCTCGTAATAAATGGTATAATACGCCAGACTGGTTAATGATTAACTGGATCTGGAAGAATGAAAAATGGAGCTATGAAATATTCGACGAGTTCTCTAAAAAATATGGAGATGACAAATATCACGAGCAAAATAATAAAAGAATATGGAATAGTAGCAAAAAAGATGGGTTAACTCAATCTACATTATGGTTATGGTTGAAGAATGATAATATTAATGCTTTTAATGAATTACAGAAAAAAAGAAGTGATTTTTATACACTTCTACAAAATAATATTAATAACTTGGATCTTGCTGTATTATATTACAATCTCCAACCAACTAAATATGCTTATTCAAAAGTCAGTAAATGGTGGGAATATAGAAACTCAAATATTCTAGTTCATACAGGGGAATCAAAACCAATTTCCCTTATTAATAATATAGGGTATACATTGCGGGATTATTTCAACGAACAAAGAAAGCTTTTAGATATGGACCATAAGGACTATAAAGAAAGAAATGACGCAATAACTAAAATATATTCTAAATTAGGTAGTTCCTCATTTTGTAAGGGTATTATCGATTTCTTACTAGACTTATATTATAATGAAAAAATTGACGATCTAGTTGACAGTAATACAAATATTATAGCATTCGATAATGTATTATACGATTTAGAGAAAAATCAAATTAGACCCATTACTCCAACTGATTATATATCTAAAACTTGTGGTTATGATCTCATTGATAAAACAGATGAAGAAACAAGAAAAGAAATAACTGATATTCTTGCTGGAATATTTCCAGATGAAGCGACAAGAACATATTATATAAAAGCAACAGCGTTATCATTTTTTACTAATCGATTTGAAAACTTTTATGTTTTAACCGGTAAGGGTAGAAATGGTAAAGGTGTGTTAGATAAACTAATTAAAAAAGCACTAGGAAAATATCACTACACAGCAGAGCCAACATTTTTAACAACTATTATTAAAGCTAATGTTCCTAATCCTACATATGTTGAATGTAAAGGAATTAGATATTTAAGTGTATCTGAGCCTGACAATGGGGCTGAAAATTGTTGTTTAAATGTTGAGCTTATTAAAAGTTTATCTGGACGAGATGCTATCACAACCAGAGCATTATTCGAAATGAATAAAACATTTCAAAATACATTTTCAGTATTCTTACAGTGTAATAACAAACCAACGTTAAACAAACTAGATAACGCAGTTGTTGAGCGATTGAAGTGTATACCATTTACCGAGCGATTTTTAGCGAATCCTGATCCAACTGACGAACACCAACACCCTTGTAATGAGAAATTGAAAGATATTATAACAGAACAAAAATACATTAATGAGTTTATGCTGTATATGTTTGAAATTGCTTTTGAAAATAAAGATATGAAACTAACCGATTTTAAGGTAAGTGAATTATGTAAAGAAAGCACAAATGAATATGTCGAAGAGAATAACCATTTTAAGTTTTGGTTTGAAAGCACATATCAAAAGATAGTCCTTCCTTCTAATTTTAAAGAATTAAAGAAGGAAGAAAGAGAACAATATATAATTAGGCTAAAAACTAGCACATTATTAGCCGAATATAATGGCGATCATCCTAAAAACGAACAAATAACATCTAAAAAATTAAGAAATGCTTTAACCTTTAATAATATTGAAGTTTCTACTTATAATGGGTCACCTACAATTAAAGGATATGAAAAGAAAGTAGTTGAAGAACCGGAAAATTGTTTAATAGATGATTTAGATAAATAATAATCTAGATTATTCCAAATAATAATATAGTTTATTTATATTGCGTTAAAATAATATAAATAATCTCTACTTAATATATATATAATAAAGAAATGAAAAGTGTAATAATTGAAAATGATTATCAGTATGGAAGACAAAAGGAGTGCGAGATCCTCGATAAAATGAATGAGTTTTTTAAGGACGAGATTAAACAAACAACCGAACGATATGATACAAAGGATTATTTAGGAGAAAAATATAAATATGAAGTAAAAAGTAGACGCATTAATTATAAATCATATAATACAACAATAATCCCAACAGATAAGGTTAAGGAAGGAACTAATTATATATTCTTATTTAACTTTATAGATGGATTATATTATATTTATTATGACGAAGAAATATTTAAAACATTTAGAAAAGATATGTTTACACGAGGGGATGGAGGGCAAAATAATCCCAATAAATTATACTGGTATATTCCAATCGAATATTTAAAACAGATTATTTAATGAAAAGTATATAAAATTATTTTCTATTATAATAATATAATAGAAAATGACAAGTTTTGAAAATGAATTAGAGAAAAAGTTTCAAGAAAAGAATATTTCCGCCTCCTCCATTAAACTTTACCTGAATAATCTGCGAAAACTCAATGACGGGACAGAGATAACAAGTTTTAAGTTCTTGGAAAAACCAGAGAAGATCGTCGAAAAATTGGTTAAATATAAGCCTACTACCAAACGCAATTTTCTTATTTCTGTTGTGAGTGCTTTAAATACTGACAATAATCCAAAGATTAAAAAACTGTATGGCAAATATTATGATCTAATGTTGGGTATGAATGAAGAAGTAAAAAATATAGTTCATTCAGCGGATGAATTACCGGAATGGAAGGTAATTAAAGAGAAGGCGGAGGAGTTAAAGAAAGAAGTAGACGGTTTTAAAGAAAAGAAAACAATTAGTCCACCTGAATATGAAACATTACTGAAATATATGGTTCTATCACTGTATACACTACAACCACCTAGAAGGAATGGCGATTATTTAGATATGTATATCGTTGAAAAATATGAACCAACTATGAGTAATGAAAAGAACTATTTGAGTCGATCAACCGGTGAGTTTGTATTTAATTCATATAAAACCGCTAAAAAATATAAGCAACAAATAGAAGCAATTACTCCTGAAATGGCGGATGTTATTAGAGTCTATTTGAAGTTTCACCCATTCCTTAAAAATAGTAAACTTCCAAAAGGAACAGAAGACGCAAAGTTTTTAGTTTATAGGGACGGGGATGGTGTATCACAAATTAACGCTATTACCAGGATTCTAAACAGTGTTTTAGGAAAAGGTATTGCTTCTAGTAAACTACGACACATATATCTTACAAGTAAATATGGCGACACTGTTAAGGAGCAAGAAAAGGACGCAACTGCTATGGGACACAGCACAGCACAACAAAAGGATTATATTTATTCCTAATGTAATAATAATTAATTTAATATATTATTTTATCTCAATATAATATATTAAAATGCCTTACGATATTAGAAAGTTTCCACAAGGATATAAAGTCTGTAAGAAAGGAACTAAAAAATGTTTTAGCAATGATCCAATACCGCTTAAAAACGCAATAGCACAGCGAAAAGCAATCGGTATATCCGGAGGGAAAGCAACGTTAGAGGGCTGTGGATTTTTCGACGACGAAGATTGGGAGAAAGTAATGACCGGTGGCGATTTTGACTGGTGGGGGATTGCGAAAGATATAGGTAGTGATTTATATAAGCAAGGAACAGATTATATTAGTAAGTTACGTGAAACAGAAGAAGCAAGAATAAAGAAAGAAAAAACAGGTTTTGGTATATCTGCTAATTCTGGTTTTTATAGAACTAATCCTGATCGATTGAAAGGATCAGGTTTCTTTGACGACGAAGATTGGGAGAAAGTAATGGCTGGTGGTATGTGTCCTAGAACCGGTAAACAACCTTGTATGTGTGGTGGAGATATTGATTGGAGTGCTCTTGGTAATATTGCGTATGATATAGTAAAGACACAGCAAAAAGACCAAGGATATAAACCAAATAAGCGTAAGGAAGGAGATGACGAGCGTAATTGGGGATATGACGAGGAAGAGGAAGTAGCACCACCACCACCCAATCAACCACTTTTCGGCGATCCTACACAATTTAAACCACAACCATACGATCCTAATAATCCATTAATGTATATGGTGGGAGCGGGGTTGTTGGACGATTTAAAAGATGGAATGAATAGAAACACGGCATTAACAAATATATTGGGTAAAGCAGGAAACGCCATACTGGATAAAACTTATGATTATATCACGGGTGGTTCTATACCAATCAATAAAAAACTATATGAAAAAGCAAAGGAAATAGTATACCCAAAATATAAAAAGCCGTCAGCATATCGAAGTGGAGCGGTAATTAAATTGTATAAGGAGCTGGGAGGTAAGTTCAAAGAACAAGGAGAACGCAAATTAAAACGCTGGTTCAAGGAAGAATGGAACGACATAGGAAATAAAGATTATCCTGTTTATCGCCCATCCCGCCGTATCACAAAGGATACGCCATTGACAATAAAAGAAATTGACCCAGAAAATCTACAATTACAAATAGCCGAAAAACAGAAAATAAAAGGTAATAAAAATCTAGAACCGTTTGTAAAAAAAGGTGGTAAACTATACGCCAAAGATAAATATGCTACCGGTGAAAAAGAGTTAACACCCACTGAAAAAACACTTGTAAAACGTGAGATGGGTGAAGGAAACCCTGAAATTGCCGAAATAGCAAGTGATCCAATGGGAGACGACGATATTAAAAAATACTTTCCAAATGCTAAAATATTAAAATATAGTGAATTGAAAAATTATACAAATATTAATCAACTACTTCCACGTCCTAAAACATTCTTTTTTCTCCTCTATGAAAGATCCCCCAATGTGGGACACTGGGTTCTTGTATCAAGATATAAAGATAATGGAATAGATACAATTGAGTTTTTTTGTTCCTATGGATCTAAAATCGACGAACCTCTTACTTGGACTCCAATAGGGATGAGGGTTCAACTAGGAGCAGATAAACCCTATTTAAGTATACTGTTGGATAAGTCCGGCTTAAAGACAATATATAACCCAGTTCAATATCAATCGAAAAAATCAAATATTGCTACTTGTGGAGCTTATGATACATTAAGGGCTGGGGAACTTATCAAACATAATACTACGCTTGACGAGTTTAATGATATGTTAAGTGAAGTCAAAAAAGCAACCGGATTAAATTATGACGAAATTGTATCTAATCTTGTTGATTTAAGATAATTTATTTTCTAGTATAAGTATATAAAATGCCTCGACTTCTTCCTCGTCCTCCGGTAAAAACTATCATTGCTATTGGTAAAAAGGTTCTACCTTCTATTTGTCCCAATCCTAATGTAAGTATTTCATTCCCTCCAAAGATTTCTTTTGGCTGTCGCTAATTCTTTTTGTTTACTTATTATATATTTAATAAATAGATCATTCAAGATTTTAGTGAGGCAAAAGGATTTTAGTGTGTCAAAAAACAGCCAATCCTATATTTATTTTATAATTCAATCTTTTCCCCCTATCGTAAGTTTTTTGCCTCACTAAAATCTTTTTGCCTCACTAAAATTATCTGGAAAAATATTACATATTTAATATATATTAACTAAATTAAATATTTAATATACTAGTATACCAAAATAATAATATTGGTTAAATATATAAAATGAAATTATTTTTTTTATTCTCATCCCTTATGTTTGTCGCCTTCTGTGAAGGAATACCGACAACTATGACACCCGTTCCGGTTAGTAGCAAAAAAGTTGAAGTTTACATAGATGATATGACAAGGACTCTTACAGTGGAACATACAAACGCATTGAAATTGGTGAAAGCCCAGCAAACTATTTCATTACTAAAAAAACAGAAGTTAGATGTAATAGGTGAGAAGCTTTCTAATATTACTGGAACATATAATCAACTACAAAAGGAACAAAAGAAATCGTTAACTGACTATAACTCATATATGGAAGAGTTCAAACAGGTCCAGATCCTCATAGATAAAAATAAAATTGATTATGAAAGTGAAATTAAGTTTTTAACAGAGATTAAGGCGTATATAAAAAAAGTTAGGGATTTAAAATGTAAGTAAAATATATATAAATGTTTTATTACATACCAGAATGGATTAAATGGTGGAATAAGCGTCCACATAAACCTATACCAGAACCGGAAGTAGACGCTTTAAGCGAAATTATTAAGAAACGAGCATTAGAACAAAAATCAATTATCGATCGCCAAGACGTAAAAAAAGATATAGAACTTCTACCCAACCCAAATGAATAGTTTTATTTAATATATAAATAATAAATAAAATTAATAATTACCAATTGATTTTTAAGGCAAGATTATTGGGTGATTTTGGATTATTTCTCCAATCACCTTTTATTTTAGAATGTGATTTTTGGAATACATTTCTTTTCATTTCAGCATATCCTTTGTCTACTTGTCCCCTATCTTCTAAAATACTCCAAATAATAAAATCTCCATACCCCGTCCTACCAAAATTAACACCGTCATAATTTAATTTGTATACTGGATCTTTGCTTATAGTAAGAAGTTTTGGATTATATCCAGCATTTTTAGCCTTCTCTTTTGCTCTTTTTAAATACACTGAAACCGGTATTTTTAAATCTTTAAGTTGCTTATTAAACATTTTATATATGTATATAATATACATATAAAATGATTAAAGATATTCAGTATAATAATGATCTGGAACAGTTGCTTAAAGAACAAGCAGAACAGGCGGAAAGTTACTCAATATTACATAATCTATCACACGAAAAATACCAATTTAGAAGTAATATAATTAATATACCGGTCATAGTTTTATCAAGTGTGATCGGGCTATTAACCGGGATGAATATAAAAAATGACGATATGTTTATTATTCTTTCAACTGGATCTATATTTGTATCAGTTATTAAATCTATCGATAGTTATTTTCAATTACAAAAAAGAGCAGAAGGACATAGGATTTGCGGATTGACTTTTTCGCAGATTTCTAAAAAGATACAAATTGAACTGTCATTAACGAGGGAACAGCGACAAAATCCAAAAGATATGCTTACACTTATCAAAACAGATTTAAAAAACTTATTTGATATATCGCCTATTATTGATCCAGATATTATTAGTAAATATAATGACTTATATGCTGACGAAACAGAGGTAAGTAAACCACCTATAACAAATGGATTAACAAGGGTCAAAATAAATATTCCTCCACCGGAAATTATTGATCCAAAAATGAAAGAAACAGCTATTAAAGATGTAATGAAGGGTAGCAATGGAGAGTTTTACATTTTAGATCCAGTAAAACCGGTTGGAACACTAAAAAAGCAAGATAATATTATTGTTAATATTGATAATATGGGTGAAGAAATGTAATTAATCATCTTCGCCAACAAACCATAATTGTCTTTCAGTCATAGCAATTTGTGGATAATTTTTAAAGATACAACACCAACGGCTTTTCATAGCTTTAATAACTTGTATATCTTGCTTTGTTAAGCCTACATAATCAGTCAACAAATAATTAATACCTCTCACCGATCCAGAATGTGGGAAATACACGATTGCGTGAGCTTCATTTAAAATACGCCTCGTTTCATTTTTCGCAGTAGGTAAATGATTTGTATTTACACACGAGGTTTTCGTATGTCTTCCTGTTTCTAAAATAGAGTTTAATATTTTATAAACAGCTTCCCGTATCTTCTTATCACCAATAACATCTATATCGTCGAAAATAACTAATGAGTTTTTAAAGTCGTCGATAGTTAATGGATCGTCAATTAAATTATAATCTACTTTGATTCTCTTGATACCTAGTTTGTCTAGTGTTTCATCTTCTTTCAATGCTGAAAACACATAAACCTCATTTTTTTTGTAAGTCTTTTTATACTCTTTAATGTATCCAGCTGTAAACGTTGTCTTGCCCGATCCAGATGCTCCTGTTATGTATAAAATATCTCTTTCTTTTTTAGTATCTGGTATCATCTGGAACTTACTTTCATCCGGTAACCTAATGACTGGGAATGTATTTTCGTGAACCTTGCCCTGTGGGGCTACACTTATTATAGTGCCATTTAATTTACCGTCAATAACTTTACATAATGGTCGTCCTTCTTTAACTAAATTAAACTCGTTCATAATTATTGTATATAATATAATATTAGATTTTTTTTACAATAGAACTGATTTATGAGTTTTTAACCATTCTTTGGTTTGTTTAGTAATTAGGGTGTCAATGTCTTTAATTGCTGTATCAATATCTTTTTCAGTTTTAAGTGGAATAGCTAGATCATTCGATATATCTTTAAGATTGACAGCTGCCTTTTTACCTATATCATCTCCACTTACATTACCGTCGAGAATTAATTTAATTGCTTTTAAATTGCTACTAATTGTATATAATAACCCGGTTCTAGAATTAAAAATACTACTAATTTCAACCATTTTCTCTTTATTGCCCTGTAATCTATATACAGAGAACGCCCTTTTTAGTGCTTTATATATATTTCCGCTCCCTTTGTAATAATCATAATCCGCTTTGATCGCTTTAATTAGATCTTCTTTTGGTGGCATATCGCTAAATGAATAAACAATTGAAAGTTCTGTTAACTTTTGTGTTTCTCTAATAAAAATGACAAAATCCATCTTTAAATAGTCTACATCTTTTACTTCTTTGTTAAATCTTTCACAATCAACGTCAGGTTCATAAAACTTGGCTTTACTACCATCTTTATTTTGTATTTTTAATTCAATAAACCATATATTGTCAAGAGATTTTAGATTAGATAATATTCTCTTAATTTCTTTACACGATTTAGCCGGTGTTATTTCTCGGTTATTGATTGGACTAAATAGATCATAATCGCTAAAATATTGTTGAGATTTGAATGAAGAAGTCCCTAGTTGAACTATTGGATTATTGTTGAACTTTAAAGCATTAGTCCAAGTTCGAATAACTTGGTCTATCCCGTCTTTTGTTTCTGCTATATCCATATTGTATTAATATATATAATATAGATAATTTATTTTTGAAAAATCAATTAATTTTTATATTTTACATTTTTCATTTTACCGGTCATAACCTTATAGTTTTCATTATTCTTTCTAATAGCGTCAGCATTAGCGTCCATATCAACAGGTGCTTCTAGTTCTGCGTAATGTCCTTCTTCGCCACCAACTACCTCGTCGTAATAATCATTGTCCTCTTCGTCGCTAAATGTAGAATCATAAGGAAGAAACTTATGCGGTTGGGTTGAGATTGGTATACTTGGAGCAAATGGATTTCTTATTCCACCAAGCATACGCTTAAATGGTGTATCTTCTTCATTCATAACTTCACCATATCCGGCATAATTCCATTCAGTATTACCCATTCCACCCCGCAAAGAACAGGTATCACACCCACCACTCATTATTTTACCTCTTTTAAGTGCTTCGGCTTTGGGTTCAAACTCTTCAAATATTGGAAGAATACTCGCTCTTTGTATAATTCCTTGTTTATACTCGTGTTTACCTTTACCAAACATATTAGGTTCATTCTTTCGATCATTCCTCATTCGATTAATCATTAATCTAACTTTTGGATCTAATCCTTCCAAACTAGGAGACATACCCATAATAGTATCTTTATCTTGCTCCCTTGCTTGTCGTCTTGCCATACTTTCAAAGTCTAAAATAGCATTTTCTATTAAATTATTATTGCGTTCACGCCCCAAACCGTATAAAGTTTCTTGTCTAACTCTTGGTTGCTGTTGCTGTCCCCACGCTTTACGCTGTTGAAAAATATTATTTAAAAATGGGAGTAAATTGTCTTGAACTGCTGTATCTGTATCAGGTAATTCATTTCCAGTTCCTACCCTCATTAGAGCATCTTGAATATCTTGGGGAAGTGATTGGAACAATACTCTACCATCTGCCATAGTGGGAGTCAGTGGTCGTTGGTTGGTATCTTCTAATTGTTTAATAAGTGAGAAAACTTCTGCTGTTTGTTGTAGTGATAGATCTGGAATTTGATTTGGTTGTTGTGTTCCACCTGCGTCTGCGTATGCTTGTTGTGGTGCTGTCAATTGTCTTGCTGGTGCTTGTGCCGGTTGTGGAGCGGGTTGAGGAGGAACGGGAGCGGGTTGAGGAGGAACTGGTGCTGCTTGTCCCTGTTGCTGTTGCTGAAATGCCTGGTATGCTAGTTGGGCTTCATTAAGATTCGTTCCTGTATTTTGTCTGGCTGTTGCTGGTAAACCTACTGCGGTTCTTATTTCTTGGATTTTGAGTTTAATATTAGCGATTGCGGTTTTTCTAATAGCCGCTGTATACGGTTCATAATTGGCTTGGGAGGCATTTAGTGCGTCTTGGGGATCAGTTGAGCTTCTTATAAACAAAAATCTACCAAGTTGTGCTTGGTAGTCTTCCACAATTTGTGTAATACTAGCAACATCTGCTGGATCTAATGTAGGTAATACAGCTTGTGCCGGTTGTCCTCCTGGTTGTCCTCCTGGTTGTCCTAGTTGTCCTCCTGGTTGTGCTGGAACTATTGGTTGTCCTGGAACTATTGGTGCTTGTGCCGCTTGTGGTGCTAGTGGATTTCGTGAGAAAACTACCGCAACTCTATTATCGCTAATGTATTTGCTAACGTCTTCTTTAACAATGGGGCGAAATATCATATTATTCATAAAACCAGCCATAGTATTAAAAAGTGAATAACAACCTAAACACTGTTCTCTAACAGTTTCATAAATCTTTCGCTCATCTTTTTTTTCTGTTGGTAAACCTACATTTGAAGGTGCTGGAAGTGAATTAAAAAATGAAGGATATAAAGCGGAAGTATCCTGTAATAATTGAATTAAAGGATTAAATGAAGTATTAAAAACTTGTGCCTTAAAAGCGTCGTCACTTATTATATCTTGGGCGTAAGTTTTAATATATAACATTAACTCGTTATAAGTGCTTAATATGTCTGCTTTTTTAAAGAAATCAGTTGCCACTTGACTTTCACGAGTAGTTCCTCTTAATCGCTGGACGCTTACACCGGTCGCAAAATAGTTAGTTAACGTTTTTTCTAAATCTCCTTTTATTCCTAGCAATTGGGTTAACCTAATCACATACACATTAATTTTAAAACTAACTCCTATATCTTTACCGGTATTAGGCATAGCCGATTGATTATAAAGATTTGCCTGTTTCAATTCATTATCATAAACAATTTGATTAAAATGTCTATCTGCGTTATTTAATCGTGATCGCTCTACTGCGTGAGACACTTGGTTTACTGACTTTGGATCTTTCACGGTTGGTGTTCGACCATTTAACAATGCTTGTAATCTATCCATTATATACATATTAATTAGAAAATAATTTTTAATTAATATTTATTGTTTTTACTATTTATACTAAATATATTTAACTTCTATATGTTGCTTTTGCTTGTTTTAATGCGTCCCCGTATTTAATCCCGTGTTTCTTGGAATATGCTTTGACGTGTTCGATCCATTTACTAGTCTTCTTTCCACCAGAAGCACCAGCACCACCGGAAGAACCAGCACCACCTTTGGGAACATCTGGAACAGTTGGACCTATTTTAGGAGGTTGTGTTAACAATCCCATCTTATAATCTACCGCTGGATTTGCTTTTGCCATAAGACCAACCAATTCGTTACTAGCTTCCATATCAGCGGTTGGTTCTAGCCCCCTACCTTGAAGATGGGCTATTTTCATAGCAAGGCGTTCATTCATTTTAGATTGTCTTGATTGCCTCTTCTTTCCACCAAAAAAGACATTTTCTTTTTTTTCAGCACATAATTTACAAGCTTCTTCCTTCTTTTCCCTCGCTTCTTTCTGTTCGGGTGTTTCTATGCCATAATTTAATAATTGACTTCCAACATCTTTTGCCACCCCCCACCAGTCAATATCGCCACCGGATGATCCAGCACCACCAGATGAACCAGCACCACCTTTATACAACTGTCTTGCCCCGCTTTTCATTCTTGTATCACTTGCTCGTGAACCACCGGAAGCACCCATTCCACTAAAAATATCACCCATAGCATCTGCCATATTCATATTTTGCTCGTAAGTCATAGCACCACCGGAAGATCCAGCACCACCACGTTTACCCATTCCACTAAAAATATCACCCATAGCATCTGCCATATTCATATTTTGCTCGTAAGTCATAGCACCACCACGTTTACCCATTCCCATAGCGGAATTAGCCATTATACTACCATCTGGCATAGTATGGTATTTGGATTTATCATACATACCACCAGATGATCCAGCACCAATAGCTTTACCAATCTTTGAACCTACATCTACTACTTTACCAATGCTATCAGCGTTACTTGAAATCCAGTTCCAAGCGTCGCTAAATCCCTTTGACAGATCATCCCAGAAATCGCCACCAGAATAACCAAGTCCACTAACTAATGGTTCAAACTCGTCTAAATCATTATAGTTAACTTCACCACCTGACATACCGAGACCAAGGAGCAAAGGAGCAAAGGAAAGAAGAGAAGACCAATCGAAATCGCCACCACTCAAACCCCGTCCGTGAAGAGATTTCAATTGTTTCTTAAATAATTTGTCTACAAACTTCTTCTCTAACAATTGTTTATGAGATAGTTTCATACCACCGGATGATCCAGCCCCACCACTCATACCTAAACCTAGAAGAGGTAGAAAAGGAGCTACTTTGGAAAATGTATCTCCTAGATCACTCCAAAAATCGCCACCACTCATACCCATTCCACGCTTCATTTTATTATTTAAAAGCATATCAGCGATCACTTGCTGAACCATACCAATCTTTTCTTTCTTACCAACAGATGAAGGTTTACGACCACCAAGAAACATAGTTGCTTGTAATTCCGGGTTGCGTATAATAGGGTGATCTGTGTCACTTATTTCATCTCCACCACTCAAACCGCCTCCTCGACTTGCTAATTTACGCCGATAATCATTTTGTCGGCGTCCACCACTCATACCGGCATTAGTGATTAAATTAAAAGGAGGTTGACCGTCATTGGGAATAGCTCCACCACTCATACCATATCCAAGAAACGGCTGATTAACTAATCCTTCATTACGATCATTTCCACCACTCAAACCAGAACCATAAACATAACCTTCATAAGGAGCGTTAACAGACATATCGCCACCGCTCATTTCTCTATGAGTAAGTCCTACACCTTCTTCACCAAGACCAACAAGAGGAAGAAAAGGAGCAACTTTACCAGCAACATCTATAATAGGATTCCAAACACTCATAAATCCGTCGCTAAAATCACTCCAAAAATCGCCACCACTTAAACCTCCACCTTGGAGTGGGTGCTGTAATGATTCACTGTAATCATTTTTCATATTAGCATAATCAAACTGTCTTTGCCGATTAGCTATCGCCTCGTTGTAGGGATTTCTATAACTCGCCATTTTATATAATACTATTAGAAAATAATATTATATGAAATTAATTACAATAAAGAAATCTATATGATTTTATACTAAATTGTTTTTTACAATATATTTAATTGCTAAATTCTGTTTGCTGTTCCATATCGCTCTTGTTATAATATTATGTAGATATTTGTCTTTAAGTAGTTTTACTTATTATATATATACTAAATAAATTATTGATAAAAATATATCAGGATTTCAATATTCGATTTATGAGTTAAAATAGTTTTCATAACGTCCTGTTGGACTTTATGAAAAATGATTACAAACATACCGCCTGTTAGTTTTGATCTAACGACCTTGGAATTATGAGTCCCACGAGCTTCCCCTGCTCCAAGGCGGTTGAGTGTTGTTTTTATAGTTTACTAATGAGTTGTATGGGAACAATTACTAAAACCCAATTGTTTAGGACTTACGAAATCTATGACAAGGAATGTGGTGCGTTTAAACCCTAATACCAATTAGAAAATCCGCCCAAATAATTAGGTTATTACATTGCTATATGCTTTCGCATACGACCACCGGATGTTCCAGCACCACCGGAAGAACCAGCACCACCGGAAGAACCAGCACCACCAGAATATCCTTCACCCATTAGAAGATCCTTAACCTTTTCAGCTTTACCAGCATAAGGGGACAGAGAAGAACAGAGAGATTTGAAACTGTCTTCCCAAGAACCACCAACAAGACGAGCAACAGCTGATTTGGAATAAGAGGGTTGAGATGAAACAGATAGAACATCCGCACGAGATAAAATAGCCGTATACGTTTGAGATGTTCCACGCTCGATAGTAAACACTCCCGAGTTCATAGTAATTAAAACAATCTCATAGGGATTAGTGTTATCAATAACGTCAGCTGTGTTATTCTGGTAGTTAACTTGAAATTGAAGTTGGAAAGCACCGATTGAACCTGGGGCATACACGTCATCTAATTCAATATGTCTACCCATTTCGAGGCACAGAACAGAGCCACAGGTGGAGATCTGTTTATAACCAGAGGTTGTCCCAGAAACAGGAGCTACATTACTACCAACGGGGGCATAGCCAGAAAACTCCGCCCAAGTTTGATTTGAACCGGATTCAACTGACATACGCCACAGATCCCACTGGGTAGCACCAGACAAAAGACCTGCTTTGTTGTTGAAGTTAAAGTTAACTGCGGTAATGGGAAGGAAACTATCACTGTCAAAAACAGTTTGACTAGCAAGAACCTTGCGAACGCAAATAATCAACTTATCGGGAACAGAGTTCAATTGAATTGACTGGAAGCTAGTAAGACCAGATTGTGCGGGGTAAGCTGCCAGAGCGGGAGAAGGGGTTAAATACCTAGGATATTCTGCGAACGGAACTACATTGCGAGAACTAACAAGGTCGCTTGGCTGCCTTGTATAAAACTCCATAAGCAACCTAGCATTAGTAATAGAACCGGGTTCAAGTGATATGACCGGTGCGGCGGCAAAATAAGCTTCATTGGCAAGACGGATAATCTTATTTGGCTGACCCAAATTAAAGACAAAATTGAGGGTTTGGACTCCATACATACCTTGGTTGTTGCTCTTTGGATCGCACCAAATGAAAGGAGAAAGCATTAAAGGTTCTTGGGTAGTAAACACTAAATCAATTACACGATCGGCAGAAGCAACAGTCCCTTTGGGATCATTACCGGTAATAGAATCGAGTTTGAAAGAACCTCGGGGCTGAAAATCTTGATCGTTGCTAACATTGTTCCAAGCTGCCAAAGGGTTATTATTAGTGCCGAGTGCCTCGTCATAGTTTAAATAACTGTCATACATAGTGGGACAAGCATTATTATAACGTGCGAGTTCTCTACGATCATTAAAGCGGAGTAACTGGAACATAACGTCCCTTTGGTTTTGTGATACAGTGTTGTTATTAATAGTTGCCTGGATGGTATTACAAAGGGATTGAAGAGGAAAAGGACCAAGTGAGGAAGCATAACCATAGTTTACAAGACAAGCACCAGCGGGGGCGGTTGCGGCAAGAGTTCCGGTAATTCTCACTTTAATAGTAGCTTGGACCATAATACGTCTGGAAAAAACTGTGCTCTCCGATGGTAATTGAATATTCCAAGTGATACTAGATGTGGAAGTAGAAATGGCGTTATACTGTGCCGGGGTAATATTTTGTGCTCCTTTAAAAACAGCATAGCGGACCTTATCCGTAGTGTTAAGAACGTCGTCTTGGACGCAAACTTTTTCAAAATCACTGGAAGACATTTGTTTTATATAAGTTATTGAGATAATAATTTTAAAAGATTATATTTAAAATAATTATAATCTTTTATTTAACCTAAACATATACAATTCTATATTAATCCAATCCTTGATCTTTTCTCCTAAACATTATTTTTAGCGAACAATTACAATTATTCTGTAAGAAAAAATCGTGGTATATTCCATATATATCCTTCCATTGGACGCTAATCTGGACTGCTGAAATAGGAGCATTTCCATTCAAATCAATTAATCTATATTCTGCGGTTGGTAAATAAAGAACGGCTGGGAAATATTCATCTCCTCGTGTAACGTTAACCACTAAATCAGTGATCTCGTTACTAATATTATCGTTCTGTCCTTGTGAGTTATTATTTGTCCTTAATATCCTTGGAACTCCTATTAATTGTGGAAGAATAGGTAGTAGAGAAGTATTGAATACTAATGACTGAATAGGTGATAATGTTGCTCCGGTGCTGTATGGTTGTTCCATATACAAACTGTCTAATGCCGGTTGCCCCGTTCCTGTTCCACCGGCAACAAAATTGGCATTATACTTGCTATAATTTTGTATAAGCCAATGGGATTCATCCCCATTAATTCCAACAATAGCTGGATCTAAATATGTTGCGTTTAGTATACTTTCAAATGAGCTAAATAGAGTAAATAGTTGATTATCGAAATATAAGAATGCTTTTGCTGTTCCTGTGCTTAATGCTTGTTGTTCCCAAGAGTGAGGTTCGACTGGGATAGGAGGGGCTGGGGGAGCGGGTTGGACGAATGGTTGTTGAGGGAATACCAAAGTTGCTTTATTATTATCATTATCCCATAACATATAAGGGTATGCTGTTGCGGTAATATCATATGGAAGAGGTAAATATGGTGCTTGATTAATAGCAGTATACACCAAAGCCCAACAATCGGCTAATGCCTTGTTAATCATACTCACGAAGAATTGAAAACTATTCAACCAATAATAATTAGAAGTTGTTTTTACTAAATCAAGTGGAAATGTAGGTGGAGATGGTGTCCCATTAGTTCCTGTTTGAAAAAATGATTGAGGAACGAATATGACTCTTTTTTTTTCGATTACAGCCGGGTTAACTCCGTCGTCATATTTCATACTGACATAGTAGATAGTTTCATTGGGAAAATCAGGCGTAGCTAGTGTTTGATCTAAATTAATTTGTGGAAGACATATAGGCATACTGTTAGGAGTATCTAAACTAAATCTAACAATGGAAAGGAAATAGTCGCTGGGATTATCTAAAATAGGAGAAGATCGAACCTCTGTAAATGTTAGCCTATTCAATTGCTGTGTGTTTGAAGCGGACGAAGATGGGTTTAATGTATTAACTACATCTAAATCATAGTAGATCTGTGTTGGGGTAGACATTGTATATTATATATATAATATAGATAATTATTTTTTATTTCTAAATTATTTCATTTTATTAATTATTAATTTTTGATTATTACATTAGTATTAGAATATTGGGTTATTACTTGTAATAATCTATATAATATTGGGTTTTTACAGTAATAATTAATTAATTATTACGATAATAATATAAAATAAATAGATTATTACATAGTAGATATAAATATTATGTAAAAATCTAATAAATAAGTGTTATTTACCGTAAACAATCTAATTATCTATATGTTATTATGTTTAAGTTGTTTTATTTAATATTGATATACTAAATAAAATAAGAAATATTTTTAAAGATCAAGGAACGTTAACTACAACAGCATCTGATCGAACAACAGCATAACTAACTGGTCCTGCGAATGTGGCGACTAGTGAAGTAGCGGTAAATGATACTCCTGCTTGAATGGTGATTTGCTCGGTCTGTCCGGCTGCCCCACCAGCTGTGGGTGTATCATATTGTAGAAGGACTAAATCGGTTGCGGCAATAGCAACACAAGGGACTATAAGAGCGGTAGCGGCGACTTTGGTGAACGACCCCTGTTGAATAACAGCAAATGGGGCAAACCCGTTTTTAAGATTTCCAATTGAAGAAATAGACATTTGTTTTATATAATAGTTTTAGATAATAATTTTAGAAGTTTAATTTTAATTGTCCTAAATCTAATCCATATTTAATTAAAAATATGTTAAACCGGTTGTTGTTCCTCCTGTTTGAATCCAGTATACTTTATCAGCGGACGAGATATAGGATTGACTTTGATATGCGGGTTGTGCGAACCTTGCCGTGTTTGTAATAGTATTCCCTTGCCTAAACCCATTTGGAAGGGCGAGGGTAAAATCAATAGTTGCGTGAGGAGTAGCTGGATCATACGCATATAGAGATGTTGAACCTGATACTACCAAAGCTGTATTATAATTTTGTATACCATAAGCGGACATAATCCCATTTGTATCACTCACTATTACACCGGTAGGTGAAGGCGTTAATAATTGTGCTACCATTCCCGTCGCTGCTGTTAAATAGTAAACATAAGAAGGTTGATTTCCAGCTGTAATCATATACAAAGCGTCTAAAACTACCGCTGGTCCTCCTCCTACTATTACTAATGTTCCACTCGCAATAGAGTTGTATAACATTCCTGCTGGAAATGTTGCTGGTGAAGATGGTGTAATTAATGACGTTTGATTGCTAGTTGTGTCATATAATACTGGTCCTGCGATTTGCGACTGTCCTATTAACAATTCTCCTGGGAATACTTGACTTAATCTAATACAATTTCCAGTTCCTACTAATACTGGTCCTGTCGGTGTTGCTCCCCACCTATTAGCTGGTGTTTGTGTTAAATCCATAACTGCTAATCCGGTCATACCTGCCGGTAATGGTATAGGTATGATTAACGACGTTCCGTTAAAAACTCCTGTAAAACTACCAACAATAGCACAATAGTTTCCATAAAAGTAACAGTCATTAATAATCCCAAAGGTCGCAGACGCATTAACACCATAACCCAACCCGGTTGTGTCTGCTACTGATTGATATTCAGCTGTCCCATTTGCTTCTGGAAAGTATCTTAACATACCCCTATACCCATCTGTGCTTGTTTGAGTGTCTGGTAAAAGAACAGATGTAAAGTTACCCATTACCCACAAAGTCGGGCGAGGATTTGCTCCTGCTCCTGCTGCTTGATAACTCATAGTAAACACACCAAAATCTCCCCCTGCGTCTCTTTGATTCCAGTCGAAACTAACACCGCAATTATTCGCTGATTGTGTAGGTAAATTAGACACAGTTGAACCATAACCACCAATGGCTAACCTAGCAATATTATAACAGATCACAGTATTAGGAGCGGGGGAAATTGTATAAATAAAGGTATTGAATGTCCCCCCCACTATTACATAATTGTCGAGATTACTTCCTGTATTTGTAAACGCCTGATTCACTCTTATAAAAGAGTCTGCTGTGGGTTGAGTTTCTCCATATTGATAAGCAATATAACAAAAATAACCCAATTTAACCGGGAAAGCGAGATTTTGCTCGTATAAATCAATAACACGAAAACCACCAACAGTGTTAACTAATCCAGTATAAGAGCTTTGAGAACCTGGTCCTCCTACCGATAATGTCTGGAACTCTAAATTATAGGGTGCTGGATAAGTAATATCTTGTGGTATTGCGTCCCAAGCTGATTGTGTTTCTTCGGCAACTAGAACAAGCGTATCTTTTGGATCAGTAGGTGCGGGAATTGCCACAGTTAACGCATTGCTTCGAACGATTATTTCTTGTCCTGTGTGTTGTGTATTATCGATCCATTTTAAGCCACCTGTTCCTGTTGACGCAACAGAAAGGATTTGTCCTTCATCTCCTTTTGGTAATATAACACCAGCAACTGGATTGCCTCCTACTTGTGGTCCGTTTCCTACTACTAAATCACCTTGTGCTGTGAAATCAATAGCAATATTAGAAGCACTAGCAATAGCATATTCAGTAAGCGGTGCGGTTGCGGTAATAGTTCCACTTCCACCTGCTGGAATCCAAGTTGGAACAGCCGGATTACCCGCAATACCTAATATTTGTCCTGCCGTCGGCACATTCGTTAATGCTCCAACCTGTGTCGCTGTTCCATAGGGGATTTCACCTACGGCATTTGAAAAATTAATACCTATTGTATGCGGATTTGTGGTATTGTCTGTAAAAAGGGGTAGATTTGTTTGAATAATACCACCACCTCCTGTTGCTGGTTTCCACGCCAAACCCGCCGTCCCTGCTGGTAATGTATTATCACTCGTAAGGACGTAATTATTTTGAAGTGGTGCTGGAACTACTGTTGGTAGATTTGTGTTGTCCGCTGATATAAGTTCCTGATAGTTAATAGCCACAGCACCGGGAACAACAATATATTTCAACCCGGTTAATTCGTTACTGTCGTAAGAAAGGATTGTCCCGTCTGCTGGTGGATTAACTGGAAAGGCAACTTCTGTCCCACCTGCTATTGCTGTAATGATTTGCCCCTTTGCGAGATTTATACCGCCACCCTGTCCTATTAATTCGTCATATATCTTTCCGGTTAATGGATCTATTATACTTGAAACTGACATTGTATATTATATATAATTAATGTAGATTATAATTTGTCTAAACATAATTTAATTTTAGTGAGCCAAATTAATTTAGTAAGGTAAAAATATAATCTCCTATAAGAAAACTATTACACATATAAATATGTAATAGTTTATTTATTTTGACTCACTAACTTCGATCTTGCCTCACTAAAAATTAATATGTTAACTAAAAATGCCGACGCCTTGACCGATAATAGACCAATAAGAATTGTTGTCGTCGCCTATAAATTGCTGTGAGACATTCCTCGTTGTGATTGTGTAATTGCCGTAAACGACTGCGTCATATATAAAAGAACCAGTAAAGATACAAGAATGCGGAAGGGTTGCGTGTGAGCGGACATACTCATAATTATTATATATTGCCTTATAATTTCCAGACCAAAAATTAACACCTGTAATATCGCTCCCACTCGCCGACGGTGTTCCCAAATCAACCCAAACTTGAAAATTACTACTTACGAAGAAACTCACCGCCCCTGACGAATATACAGCCAAAGTTGCCCCTGCTCCGTAAGCGTGTTTGTAGGTAGGTGGGTTTAATAATGCTAATGAAGTATCCGCCGTGTTTTGCGGTGTTGCTTCTTCT
>Ga0181357_1000179_pt1 | contig 22164 bp, 26 predicted proteins | sample Fa13VDMM110DN_FD_130094 | JGI IMG/M metagenome (GOLD analysis project Ga0181357, IMG submission 130094) | Freshwater viral communities from Lake Michigan, USA - Fa13.VD.MM110.D.N | ecosystem: Environmental > Aquatic > Freshwater > Lake | place: USA: Michigan | collected 2013-09-24 | reverse complement strand
ACTATGGCTGATGGTGTAAGGGTGTTATTGCTTATCATATTGTCTAGCCTCACTCTATCCATTGTTGGATCACCATATGGAAGTGGATATCCACTTCCAAGCGCGCTTGGTGATCCAACAAGTCCACGTTCTAAAAAAGATGCTTTTGTAAAAGCAAACTTATTTGCAAGATTTTTATAAAATTGATTGGCAAAATACTGACTCTCCCCAATCGTATAGAGAGGCCAAGGATTAAAAACGAGATTGTCGGTCCAATTCCATGAAAAATTGTCGCTATACACAAAGTGTACAGGAGTTGTGGCATTAGGTGAATCTACCACTGTAATGGTATTTTCGGTATTAAGCAGAGCGTGGAAGTAACTTCTAGGTGTTGTTGATGTTAGCTGCTTCCAATCTCTCTGTCTTATATCACTTATCTCCTCTGGCGTTTTACCTACAAGAGATTCTGTAGTCGGTATTCCACAATCCTCTCCCATAAGGTTTAGTGTAAATCCCATGTTAATTAAGTATTCGTATTTAGAATAGGAAGCAGTTGCAAAATAAAAGGGAATGTCTGTGACTAGATTGTTGGTATAGTCTAGTATTTTTGATTGTATATTACCTATAACTTGCGGCAGATTAGACTGCAATAGATCTCTGTCTGATCCTGAATTATATAAGACTACGTAGCTTGACGTTGATGGTTGACCATAATTGAAATCTGGATTACTTGTTAATTCGTAAGCGTCCCAAAGCGCTTTATCTAGTGATGCGTTAACTAATCCTGTTGGTTTAGAGGACGGAAGCCCCGAGAGTTGAATATTTTTAAAGTCTAATGGATCAGGTACTGTTCCTGCACTTACTTGGTTTTGCTTTTTATATTTATATGTGGTAATAGTTGTCCTTGATGCTACAGAGTCTATTGCATTAGTTTCATAGGTAGTACTTGTTGGTAAGTTCCACCTATTTCTAATATACACACCTATTATTTCATAGTCATAATCTGATAATTGTCCAAAATAGCTTCCTAAAGCACTTGTGGTGGATGTTCCTACTTGTAGTGTTGGATAAGTTAAATCGGCGTTGACTGGTGCTAGTATAGTGTTTGTATAATAAGTTGCTTTGAGGGGTGCTTTTTTTTCTAAAGGAAACAGTATAACATTAAATCCCGTTGCTAATACTCTTGGTGTACCTAACTGTGTTGCATATCTAAAAGGCTCATCATCCTTGATATTCAATAACAGCTTACTAAATTGATCCAAATTCCACTGCACACCACTACTTCCAGATAGTGCAAAATCTTTTTCCGGTAGCAATGGCCAACGGTTAGGTTTTGTTATCCATTCCCATGGTGTAAATTCAAAGCATTCATCGCTGGCTGTTAGATAGTTTTTATCTGTTAAGTTAAGCACATCATGAAAGGCTTCAAAAAGAATTGATATTCTTAGTTTAGTAGTTCTAAAATTTAACTTATCAATTACGACTCTGTTCCATTCTACCTTTTGACCAAAGGTTGCTGGTAACTCTCCTAAACTTCCACTGCCTGCTGCGTATATTAATTTATCTGCTTGTGTATTGCCAGGTGATTTTGGTGATACTTGTATTGTTTGACTGTTTAGCTCATACTCTGCTCTTAGTAGCGGATCAATGAAACTAAATCCTGGTACTGAAGACCCATTAACTAGACTTAGTAGAGGTGTTTCATTATCAAACTCCTGTATAGTTACTTTAGCTTGTTCAAATTTAACTGGGATACCAGCTAGTAGGCAGTTTACTACATTTAGTCTTGTTAAATTTGGTAGTAGAGAATACTTTGAACTGCGTCTTGTTATCAAAGCATTTAATAAAGTTGTTTTGTATTTAGAAATAGCACTACCAATGTAGCATCCAAAAACAGCTCTTACACCCTCTACTCCAAAGACAGCACTTTGTATATATTCCTGTACGTTTGTTAGGTCAACTTCATAAGTAGCGGATAAGACTGCTTTACCATCTTTGACACTATACTTAAATCTCTCACGTGAAAAGTAGCTGCCTTCCTGCAATAAATCCTGTGTTAAATTGCTGTTCTTAATATGGTATGTGTTTAAATGGTAAGGCCTAGGGTAAAACATATCTAGACTATAGCCAAATAAATCTGTGCGCCATGGTTGACTGAAGCTCTTGTATGAACCGTTACTTAGTTTATTAACAATAATTTCTTGATCCGAAGTCCATCCATCTAATCCAGTTTTACCGTAGGGATTGTCTACTAGGTTTTTATAAAATAGATCCTCTATATCTGGATTATATACTTCAAGTACTATTTGCTCTGACTCTGTCGATCCAATATCATTAGAGGATACACAAACATAGGTCCCTGCAAATTTAGGGGATACGTTTGTGAATCTCAACTCATTATTATTGGAGGTTACATAGGACTCTGGTCTATTAAGATCTGAGTCACTTGTTATTACTGTTCCATCTTTTTGCCAACCATATACTAATTGAGTCTGATCAACATATATTGTTGGTACACCGTTTTCAATATTGTAAATAGATGGCTGCTCTGCTAAAAACTTTAAAGTAAAATCTGAGCCTACTGCTACTTTTACGGCACCCTGAGTGTCTATAAATAAGTTGTCTCTACCAGGTTCATTGTACTGAATTGGTTTGATCTGTGGTGAACTTGTATTGTATATTGAAGTGGAAACGTATGGAACTGCGTTGATTCTTTGTGGTAGCAGTGCGTAACTAGTTGTGTTTTCATCTATACTAGACGTAGCTAATGCATCAACGCTGCCGGTTATATTAGCTGGAACATTGTCATTAAGGTCAGCAACAAGTCTTCCATCTAATGATCTCATTTAACAACTTTAAATATGTAATTATTGTCGTAATATTCTTGTGCTCCACTTCTATCAACTCTAAATAATATCTTGTAATATTGCTCTGGTTGAAGTCCATCCAACCACAAATTAATAAAGTTTCCATTACTGTCGCAACTAACTTTAGTGTAGGTTGTATCAAATGGTATGACAGTTTCTTGTGTGTCTGCGTGTTGTATACTATAAAAGAATGATGATGATGGTAAATAGTTTACGTTTAAAAAATTACTCTGTGTAGCATAGGTTACTACTGGGTACTTCTCTCTAACACCAATATCTAATCTGGCCCTAGAAAGGTCTTTATAAGCCTTTTTAAGGTTCTTGACATATACTGTTATATCCTTATTTGCAGATGGTTGTGTTAATGATCCTGTTGTAAAAGCAGCGCTGTCCCAAGCAATTTCTAGGTTTGGTAAGTATATTGTGTGTGTATCACTCGAAAAGTATTTAAGTGTTATAAATTGATCTGTGCTTTGCTCGTCTTGAGTTGACTTCTTTATGATGAAACCATTATTTGGTATAGTATTGTTTAACCAGCTATTAACTATACTAGTTACCTCAATTCTAATATCGGTAGAGCTGTAATTATATGATTGCGAGCATATATAATTTGTGTACCATGTTCCACCTCCACTAACAGATGTTGAGCTACCAGTTGTATTAACTGCGAAAGATGCAGTTGTCCAAGGTGTAGAAGAATTCGCTGATCCTTTCCTATTTATCCATGTGGAGTTGTAGGTGGATATTGGTAGATTAATATATTTACCAATTCCAGAATCCCAACTCTGTGACACTGGGTAAACTTCCACTTTATATGACGAGGGTACTTCCTGTGCTTCAACTGTATACAGGTTAAGATAATATTTTGGACTCACAATCAGTCCACTGACTAATGATTCAGATACCGCCGATAAATCAAAGTTGATTAATATCCTATTATTTGCTATCGTCGAGGATACTTCCTTAGATAAATCTAATACGCCATCCAATCCAGTGTTTTTAGTGGAAGCTCCTTCGTAAAGGGTTGTGTCATTCAGACCAAAAATACTGTATATCATATGTTAAAATCCTGTAAGTTTTACTTTAATGTCTTCGTCTAGATATCTTACTTCGAAGATACTGGCATCATAACTTGGATAAACAATACCGTGTTTAATAGCACTCTGTATGTTATATACTACATTTGAGTATCCTAATGCCTCATTACTTAAATTGACTATTTCAATGCCTGCAATTGTTTGAACACCTTTAACTTGCATTATCTTACTATAAATATCTGAGTATAATATTGGTTCGTTAATCTGCCATCTGTCTGGATTAAAGTGCTCTTTTAACTTGCTGATGACATTAGCAGTAACTTCGTATCCATTATAGCTTGGATAAGCTATTACTGATATATTAACTCCTATGTTTATAATAAAAGCATCTCTAATATTTATACTGTCTGTCAACATTCTATATTGACCTAAATAGTTTTTTAGATTTTCTTTTACTGTTGTGTTTACTTTAGTAAATCTCTTATCAGCATCATAACCTAATATGTACATATTCATTGCAAGGGGATTTGCAACTCTATCTCCAATTATATCAGTTGATAGGTTTTCTTGTTGGTCAGGTGTAATGTATGCTTTTGCAACACTACCATAAGCTGGTGGCATTGCATATGCTCTTAGTATATAATCCTCTCTTGTAACCGCTCTTTGCTGAGTCATAAACTGAGCTAAAGTGTTTTCTCTAATCTCTTCTATTGTTTCCTCAGATCTACCACCAGATGCTGCGATTGGGTTATTAACTGCTAAAGAGTTTATAATAACATTGTTTAATGTTGGAGTTCCTACGGGTAGTGCGTTAGCGACTACGGAGTCAACAACATTGTTAATTGTGTTTGTTGGTACATTTGCTGTAACTCCTCCACCAGTGAGATAGACGACTGACAAAGTTGTGTTTGCTGGTGCTTGACCATAAGCAGCTGTAAAAACCGGGCTTACTGTATCAAAGGCTATATCTGTATTTTCTATACCTGTTGGTAAAGATAAACCAATATTTTCAGGTGTGGGTAATAACTCTTCTCCTGGTGAGGTGCTTACTCCCGAACCAAATTGCATTTCTATACCACCCTCCACAACTCTTGCTACAAACCTATTTGGTATTCTTAATAGCTTTAATAAGTATGGATTATCATTTGTGTTAACAAACGTATCTGGATCATTATATGCCGTATTCTCTACCTTCTGAAAGATAGTATCTTGTGCTAAATAAGGTACCTCATACCAAGTATTATTATCACTATCTACAATAGACTGAATACCTATTAAGTTGTCTCCCGTTAGTTTTATTTTGTCGAACTTTACTGGGTTGCCAAATACAAAGTCTGATGTTATTTTAGTTGCACTAACAGCTTTGTATGTTTTTTTAATTAAGTAATATTGAACTGATCCATCAACACTATCAATTTGAGCTACTGTTACTGTTCTGGGTGATAAGTAATTATCAACTGAAAAATCCACAGGTTCTTGTATAATAAATTCTGTGCCATTATATGAACTTCTAGCAACCATGCCTGCATTTAATTTCAGTGCGTAGCTGAAATCCGGTACAGTGTTTGCACCTGAACCTGATGGTGGTACGTATTGAAACACATCAATGTCAACCAATGCAGGTACGGAAAGTTTTGGTTTGTATCCAAAAGCCTGTGCTATATCTAATATATTTTTACGTTCGCGGGCTTGTAAGATCATAGACTCTTTTAGCTGGGAGTCTATATAATAATTTAACACATCACCAACATATGCAGCCATTTCAATAAACATCATTCCTGGTGATGCTTCATTAAAATCGTTGTAAGTATTAGGATAGTACTTTTTAGCAAAATCTATAAGACCAGCTTTTAATTGGTCAAAGTCTCTTCCTAGGTACCGTACTTCTTTTGTTATATCTTTGCTTACTACATTCATTGTTAGCTTGTTCGTCTTACTTCCAATTCAATGGATCTTGTATCAAATGTGTTATTTTTTAAGCTGATTTTTATATTTACTGTTACTGTATTATAATCTGGGTCAGTTAGTACGTCTAAACTATTAATAAATATGTAAGGTAACCAATAGTCAAACTGGGTTATTATGGTTGATTTAATGTTATCAGCCATAGAATCTGTCTCGTTTTCAAATAAAGATCTATACAAATTACACCCTAGGTTGGGTTGCATAATCCTCTCACCATTATTTGTTAATAGTAAGTTTTTTGCATTTGCGGCTGCTTGATCAATAGTAGTGTAGTTTAACTTTATACCACTACCAACACTACCAAAGATGGGTAAGTCTACACCTATACCTTTGTTTTTTGCAACATCTAACCTATTGAATAATTGATCCGTTGGCATTAAAATGATTTTTGTGTTGAGATTTGATCAGCTCGTTGTAATAATTTTGAGTAATCCTTCATGAAAGGTAAAGACTCTGTGTTGGTAACTGGTTCATAACCTGCATCGTCATCAGCTGATAGCATATCTATCATGCTTGTCGGTGCATATGCTGGGGCAGGTACTTGATCTGAAGTGAAACTCATCTCATCAAAATCAACAGTCGTAGACTGATTAAAATCTGATGTGAGTCTTGTTTCATTTAACACTTGATCAAGTATAGAGTTACCTGAATACCTTTTTGTTGGTTGTGGTTTTCTTTGTTCCACTTTTTGACCGGTTGGTTTTGATACTGGTCTCTTTTGTAATGCTTCTGTTAGCTCTTGTTTAACAGCTGCGCGGACCTCTTCTCTAATGAGGGTTCTTAATGCGGTGAGAAATTCTTTTGCTTTCATCTTTTTTATAAATAGTTTGTTTCTAAATTATCTGTATCCTGTAAAGGGAAATGGTGGTATTCCTGTGGGAGGTGGTGGTGAAACTAATCCAACCATAAGGTTTAATTGTAATTGCAAATTTTTAGATAGTTCTCTCACTAGTTTTGAGGCACCAGCGTCTGGTTTAGTAATCATTGGAAGGAATGGACCAATAGAAATACTCGTATACTTTACTCCATTTGGTGTCACCCAACTAAAGCCTGTCCAAAAAGCTCTTGTTGCAAGGTTAAAAGCAACACTCATTAGTTTTAAGTCTAGATTTAATGCTCTTTTAGCTACGTGCTCCTTTAACCAGGCTTCTGTGTCTTGTTTAATCTTAGCTAGTTTTTTATCAATCTTATCTACTAATGGTTTTAAACTTTTAGTATACAATTTTTGAAGTATACTCAAAATATTCTTTCCCTGCTTGTTTATTTCATTTACTATCAGTACCAGTATACCATCTATACCAGGCTTTAGTCCTGGGAATAATTTCCTAACTAGTGGGTTTAGGCTTATCTGATTTAGATAGGCTGTTGTATTCGCTAAATGCTTATTTTCTAGATCGGTGAGTATTGTTCTAATATAGGACTTTTCTAGCACTCTGAAAGCGCTTCGGTCCGAAAAGAATGCTATAACTTGTTTTATATTACCATTCTTCAGACTGCCTATAGATTTAATTTTATTGTAAAAATCTATATAACCACCACTTACTGCACCTATTGTATTTTGTTGTAGTCTTTGACTGAGATCTGTCATAAAGCTTGTCTTGGATACCTCACTGGCCATATTAGTAAATAAGTCTACTAATAGCTCAAAACCAAAAAAGTAATCTCTTATATCCCTAAGTGTTTTGCTCTTAGCCTGATCTAACGCTATTTGTTGTGAACTATCTGCTGTGTTTAGTTTTTTAATGTCATAGATACCTCCTACTAAATCTCTTAATGCTCCTGCATTCGTAGTATATCGCCACTCCCCAGCAATTAAGTTATTAGTAATTTTAGTGAATCCTGGTATTAACTTTGTTGTTGTTATTTGTGTTAGTTTAAGTATTTTTTTGATCTGATCTTTATATTGTTTTAATTTATCTTTTTTAGCTTGTATAATTTCCATTTTGGTTTTACCATCTTTGAGATCACTCTTGATTGGTACAAGCATTAGAAGTTGCATCTTCACATCGTCTGTGATACGCTTAATTGTCTCTTCTAGTTTTGCTGTTTGCCTGTTAACAAAGTCTACAAGCTTTTTCTGTATCTTCCTTAAAAAGGCCTCAATCTGTTGTATAGCTGCTGTCAGTATATCTAAGACCGTTGGTTTTGGTGGCATCAATGGTCCAATAAAAGGTGGCACTGATGTTGGTTTTTTCTGTATTAGTTTTCTAACCTTTAAATCTAAATTTGTAATCCCTTTTATGATAGCCAAGAACTCTTGAAACAATCTTATTACGCTGTCGGAAGATGACTCAAAGTAATCTAGTAATGCAGCGGGGGATGGTACTTTCCCAATCAATTGATCATTTAGTAACTTAACTATAATAGGATCTGTTATTCCATTCTGCAAATATATCCTATTTAGCTCTTTGTGAACTGCGGTTATGTTGTTTTCTGGATTAATAGCCATTAAAACATTCTCTTGTACAGTGTTTAAATATTCCTGTAAATCTGTGCTTGCTAATCGTTGAATGTCTATTTTAAACTTTGTTGTAGTAACAATTAGTCTCTGTGCTGCCACTACTATCGATTGAACATCCTGTATAGTGTCTTTCGCTTTTTTAATTTTCTTTAAGTACTTCTTTTTAAAATCAGTAATAGTTTTTCCGGCTGTAACATATAGGCTCTTTTTACCAGGTCCCGCTTTTTTTAAGGCTAAGTTTTTCAGTTTAATCTTTAACTTTTCTTTTTCTTCAGCTACTCTTACTTGTATTTTAAACTCTAACTGCTGTATAGCATTCTTTATTTTTCTTTTCAGTTTTGCAATTTGAGGTTGTAATTTCTTTTTTATAAACTTATACCTGTACAGTATATCTAATATAGGTGCTAGTTTAACATTAACATTAGCTAAATCACGTATATAATTAATATATTCTGCTGGGTTGACTAGAGCGTTAGATAGACTCACAATTGTTAACAAAGTGGATTGTATTTGTCTAGCCAAATACTTCTTAAAAATTTCTTCTTGACTACCATCCTGCGCGTCCGGAATTGATGATAATCTATACTCTAGATCTGTTAGTACCTTACTTAGTATGTCATATTGCTGCACGTTCAATGACGGTTTAAATTGCTTTATGGCATTTATTAACTCTAACTCTTTTCTAAATTTTATTTGAAAGTCCTCAGGTGTTAGCTGTAATTGGAACTGAGTTAGTCCGGTAGCTAGTGATTCGATCTTAGCTTGTTCTGTTTGTATTATTTCAACAATAGCATTGCTTATTTCTAAAAACAGTTCTGGTAGCTCCATTATCTGTCTCTGTATTTCTGCTGCTTCTGCTAATAAAGTGTTTATTTGTTTTTTTAGTGTCTGTGCTTTCTTTACTAATAGCTTTATAGATTCAATTGTTGATTTTATATCTCCCTGCATTATTAACACTTCTCTAGCTTCAAAGTAAGTTTGCAGTATTCGCTGCATGACTCTTTTTCTTGAAGAGTAATTGTTGATTGGTATGCTTGGAATAGGAAATGGTGGTGGTCCTGCTGGTGTTGATAATCCGGGAGCTGGTAGTACTGCGGGAACAGTTCCTCCTCCAGGTAATCCTGTTAAAAGTGTTCTAACATAATTATCTGTTATAAATTTAGCCATATCCTTACTACCTTTTGGTTGTCCGGTATCTAGTTGAGCTAGAAATGGCTGCGTAAAAGTTAATTCAAAGTTTATTGGCATTATAATAAATAAGATAGTTCGTTAGTAAAAGTCATGACAACTTCTAGTGCGGTATATGTGTGTGGTGCTTTATCTCCACGCCAATACCATATAGATGGATCCTTTGGTCCATAATGCAAAAACCCATACTTACCAGCATTGTGTACTAAGAAATAAAGAAGTGTTGGGTTAATTAAATTCCTAGGGCCAAACTTGATTATCCGACCTGTTACACGAGGATCTACGTTAGGATAATTTGGTATTGAGCCAACTATCTCTTGACGATTCACATCTCTAAGAGCTATAGTATTTTTTGCTATAGGTGGATCAAAGTCTGTTGGTTGTAACCCTAACACATAATCATCCCCATCTATAAGTGTGCGATCAGGGTATTTGACTAAGCTGCGTAATTCTGCTATTACCTCTCGTTTTGTTCTGTATCCCTCAGCTGGTTCTATAGCAAAACCAATATTTGCATCAATAGCTGCTGCTAATTCTGCGAAGCTGTTTTTAACTGGGATTGGTAATATTGCGTTATGATAATTTACAAGCGCTGCTGCTTTCATCTTTTAACCTCCTCTATTAGAATCAGAACCTACTACACCATCTGGGTTGTTTGGTGTTGGCGCGGTGATATTGGCCGGTGCCGGTGATTGTGTATTATTTAAATTGGTTCCTGTTGCAGTGGCAGTTGCTCCGGAAGTAGTGTTACCCGCTGTTCCTGATCTACTACTCTTATTTATGTCTGCTGTTACATCATCAGGTACTGGTGGTGCAGGATCTGGCTTATCGTGCGACACTCCATCAACAAAGACCACAGTCGACAACATTTCAGGTATGCGTGAATGTAAATTTTCAAGATTATACATAACCTGTGTAGACATATGTCCATCTCCGGCCGGTGTTCTAATTACTGCGTCTCTCATTAATACTATGAGGTCCTCTATTAAATTTGCCAGCTTTAGACCTAACACGATTGGTTCGTATCCATAATTTAGAGTTGGATCACCTTTTGTCTTAGGAGCCTTCTGCTTTGTAAAATCATAGTCTCTACCTTTGTTAGGTAATCCAAGATAAATTTCACCAGTGTCTGAGAATAAGTAAATATCGTCGTCACTATCTAGATGAATTGATTTTGGAGAAGTTATAGTTACACCTTCCTTACCACAAATTAATAAGTGATCTTTTTTTGCATTTAATACTAATCTGTCTGAATTAATAATAACTGTACTGCCATTAGTAAAATTGTTAATGTGCCCTCCTAATGAGGGGTTAATTTGTAACACATCTTTTAAAGATTTTTCTGCAACTCCTCCAAGAACATCTATCTTAAATAGTTTGTCTGCAAATTCGAATCCTGCCATTTCTATAAATTATCTAATTGTAAGTCTGTAAAAAATAATAAAGAGTTTCTTTTTGATTTGTTCTTTAGTGCTTCTGATATGCCGCCATAAGGACCTTTTTTTGCTAACTCTGGTTGATATTCAAAATGCCATTCTTCGCTGCTAACCGTTCTCACAAAACCAAACTTATATCCATTTTTTATCATCCAGGTATAATTTGTGGAATTTAAGTTTGCACCAAAATACTTTCTAGATCCTACATTTAAGTCTGCGGCTATTCCATCACCATGCTTACTAGAGCCCGGTGGAGCTGTTTGTGGGCTAAAGGCACTACCTCCTGCTTTAAAAATAAAATCGGTGTCTGTAGTGTATTTTGGATTGCCATTTACAACAGCATTTCGTTCAGTATTGTTCCATCTTGATTTATCTCTACGCAATGTTTCTTGTGTAGTAAATGCTACTGCAAATCCTTTACTGGATCTGCCAGTAAAATTTGATCCAAATTGTGGTCTGTATCCACTGCCTAATATTATTTTAACTCCCTCAGCAGCTGCACTACTCTTGAGGAGCAATAAAGCTTTTCCTGCATCTTTACCAATACCTTGTCCATCAACATAAATTAAATCAATGGATTTTTTGCTGTTATTTATAAAGGGATTAGTACCAGGTTGAATTGGATCTACTAAGTTATCTGTAACAAGAATTGCTATGTTTTGTAGAGTGTACACAGTACTACCAGATACTTGTGGTATGGTTTCGATATCGGAAAGAATACCACTTTCTTTATAAAAAGACACCTCTTCTTCCGGAGTTTCTACAAAGGAGGTTATGTCGCTAACGGTTGAGAAAAGATCACCATCAATGCTATTTAGATCATATCTATGTAGATGTGTCCTTAATTTTTTAGAGGTGGAAATCTCTATTGGTATTGCTTGTGATGAGCAAAGATAAATTGTAGAGTCATTTTTATTAACTTGTTCCATAATTGGAGTAGAGCTATTAGTCCTATTAGCTGATACAATCATTATTGGATTGCCAGCAGCTCCCCCATTATCAGACCACTCATTTGTAGTGTGATCTACACTTGTGCTACCTAATCTGACACTAGCTCCAAATCTACCCTGTAATATAAAGTCTCCCTCATATGGTTTGAGCGGTGCTTTTTCCTTTACACCAGTGCCACCAGCTATAAAGCTTTCCGGACTTTTTAACTTGCCTTCAAACCTATGTTCATACTCCGACGTAAAAACAGTGTCTGCTAAATTAGCCGGAATAGTCTGACCCATATATGGATCGCTGTTAAATGTTATACTTTGATTGCTAGTAATATTAGCTATATAATAGTATGCAGTTATAAACCTACCCAAAGCAACTTCATTTTTAATGCCTTGAATTATAATAACTAGTTCACCAGGTATTGGATACTTTAGTATGTTTTCATCAGCTGGATATGCGAAGACCTGTATATCGTCTTCGTTTATCTCCTTATTAATACCAATGAGTCTAACTCTTATTTTACCAATGTCCTTTGTATAATCAACGTCTAACACGTGCCCAAAGAGGATTTCCTGTGGATTGTTTCCTGTCCCACCTAGGTTAGGTTTATTATCTAAAGTACTTGCCCATCCTTTAAAAAAGGATCCACCACCTATGCTCATCCTATTGAATTTTTATATAAAAGACTTTTTAGTTTTTTTGAGGTAGCTAACTCAACCGGCACTGTTTGTGATGAACAAAGGTATACTGTGCAGTCATTAGTATTTACAGATTCCGTGGATTTGTTTTGACGTCCTACTTCTACATCTCTTTCTGTAGACAATATTGTAATTGGATCACCTGCTACTCCTCCAATGTCTGACCATTCATTAGTTCCATTTGTTGTGGTACTTCCCAACCTTATACTTGCACCAAATCTACCCTGAACAATTACATCTCCTTCGCTCGGCAACTTTTTTGGTCTTTCTTTTATTGCCCTCGTAGTCTCATTTACTTCCTGTACATAGCTAGCTAAGTTTTTAATTTTACTTTCAAACCTATGTTCATACTCCGGTGTAAATATTTGGTCTACTAAGTTGACTGTTATAGTTTGACCCATATATGGATCTCCATTCCAGGTAATACTCGAGTTACTTGTTAGTGTTGTTATATAGTAATAGCCTGTAACAAATCTACTAGAGGCTACTTGATTTCTTATACCCTGCACCATAATAACTAATTCGCCTGGTAGTGGGTACTTAACCATATTGTTATTTACTGGATAGGCTTCTGTTTTTACGTTATCATCGAGCAGCTCCTTAGAGTGACCAATTAGTCTGACACGTATTTTGCCGGCATCTGAGCCCTTGTAATCGACACTTAGTACTTGGCCCACAATAAGCTGTTGGGCAGTGCTACTGCCGCGTAAAGTAGGTGTAGAAGGTAAATTACTAGCCCATCCCTTAAAGTAAGAACCTTGGCCGATACTCATTATCTATTACTGTCTAGTAAGTCTTGTGCTTCTGTAAGTAACTGTTTGCGCTCTGCGTCTGTCAATATTCCTTCTTCTCTGTCTCCTTTGTCAGCGCTAATCAATAACCTCTGTACTATAGACGCTAAACGAACTAAATGTTCATCGTTTTTAACAGACACCTCTAGATATTCCTTAATTAGTGGAACCATCATGGAAGCATCTGCTACGTTCTTAATTAACGGCTTAAGGCTGTCAATTAATCCATTAATTTGTGTTTCTTTTTTCTTGGAGTTGATGTAGATATCTCTTAGAAGATCTGAAAACTTCTTATCATCAAACATTGTGTAGTCTGTATTCATCGCCGCTTTTAGTATAAATAGGCTATTATTTATTTTGCGCGGCTTTTATTGGAAATTCTACAAAAGCATCTATATAGGCTCTTAGCTTCTTTACTTGCACGCCTGCAATCCAGGCATCACGGTTATCATAATAGCCCATACTATGTAATACCTGTAAGTCTGCAAGGTTTGGATCAAACTCAAAAGCTTCCAAATTAGGACCGCCCGCTACTTCCATCCAAGCTTTTAGATCTTCTTGTAGCAGGCTTAATAATTCTTCCTGTTTAACTAATACAATCATTAATATTCCCTATCTATTGGAATAATGTCATGCTCTAAATAAGCACTATAAATCTTTTTGTACTTTTCCTTCATCACCTTTACCATCTTAGTGATCTGCTGAGTAGAGGCATTTGACATTTCTCTTATGTAAATATACAGAGCCTTTTTATTAAAAATTTCTAGATTATCTCTTTTGCGAAAAAGCTCAATTAATGCAGCGGCTACTTGTCTCTCCTGCTTTTTAGGGAAGTGTATATCTAGATGATGGTCCCAGTAGTCTACGTATAAGTTTAAAAAATTCTCTCTACTTGTTGATAAGTTGTTATTGGATTCTAATGTATCCGTAACAGTATCGATGGACAACACACCGACTAGCTTTTTAAAGTTCTTATTGTTTTGTAATATAAGGTAGTTCTTAGCAACAATACTAAAATAACTAAAAGCCTTTCCCTTACTTGCAGTAAACTTTGGAAGCTTCTCTATTAAAAAAGATATTACGTCGTGTTGTACGTTTTTAATATCCTGCCCGTCTGTGTAATAAAATTTAAAAGTGTGAATTATATTCTCTGTTAATTTTTCAAAAGCGTATCTAATTTCATTATTATAAATCGCGTTTCGAATAAATTGATCATCACATTCATTATATCTGATGATAGCTTCCTCGACCTCTGGGCCGAAATACATCTTTTTCTTTTTACTTTTTGGTTTCCTCGGCGTTGACATATTTTGTAATAAATTCATATAACTCATTTATGCACTCTTGCAATCCTGTAAAAGTATATCCTACTTCATCATCAGCTTTAAAAGATCCTCTATGATCAATCTCTTCCATTTTCTTTTTGGTGTCATTAAATCTGTACCATAAGCTGGATACAAATAAGACATAGGCTTCTGTATATTGCAGTGCTTTATTATACTTAATATAGTTAACATAACTCAGATAAGCTAGTATTACTGTGCTTATTATGAATAGGATGAGGAAGAAATATATCATTTAAATAGCTCGTTAAATACGCTTAGTAATTCATTCTTGTGAGGATCTGTAGATTGTTTGCTTTCCTTTATTCTAGGTTTAGTAGAACCTTTTAACCATTGCTCGTATTCCACCTTAGCAGCTAATGAATCTGCTTGATGTAGGATATATGGTAAATTAGTTCTTAATCTAGAGTTCTTATCATAAGAAATGTAATAAGATTTATTGGATTCGTCATATAAGCCATCATGTAGCTTAATACCAAACCACTCTTTTAAAGATACCTTAATACCTCTTTGCTGTAATAAAAATAAACTACGGTCTGGAACTAACATAAAATCTGGGAGAGGATTCATTTTATATATGGCACCCTGATTCTTTCTATGCCAATCAGAGTCTTGTGGTATATACATTTCATTATCCTCATCTCCTATCTTACCTAGATCGTGGTTGATTGCTGCAAACACTAACTCTTCTATTGTAAAGTCGATCTCTGCACCCATAGACTTCCATGCTTCTACAACCTTAAAACTGGCTGCTATTACATTCATTACATGCAATATATAACCTCCTGGAAACGCGTTGTGATGATGTTCTTTTGAAGAGGCCGGCATTAACATGATACGTTCCTGGTGATCTAGGTAAAACTGCCTCAATTCTATTTTTCTTTCCCCTGTAATGTGCAGGTCGATGTACTCTAAAAACTTATCGTAGTTTTCCACGAGCTGTTCTGCTGATAATTCCATAACTATATTAATTTTGATATTCTATTTAATCTATTTTCTATTTTCTTACGTGTAGTCTTATTCTTTTCTGTTTTTAGCTTACTCTTTAAGTAATTATATTCTTCCAGTAAAGTTAGTATCTGCTCTGCTTTTTCTTTTTTAGTGACTCTTGGCTTTTCTATAATAGGTGTAGGCTCACAAGTACCTTTCAGAGTAGGTTGTTCTACTCCTCTAAAATACACAGTGCCGTTAGCGTGCACAAACTCTTTCATAAACCGCCATCCTTTAGGATAGCCTAATTTTTTTTTAGTAGTAGATTTTACTGGCTCCAGAATTTCTATAACACAATAGCTGCAAATAAAGGAAACAGTTTCAGCTGAAACCTTATCTTCTAAACCACATCTTGTGCAATCAAGAATTTTCATATTCTAGTTGTAATCTATCTAGAGCAGCTGTAATACCTTTTTCTACAGCCTCTAACCGCAAGGTTACATATAGCTGATCTACGTGCGGCTTATTGCTAGCTAGGTCAGCGATTAAGGATGTAGTCATAGCCTGTGCAGACTGTAATTGCGTTTCAATATAACTTTTATTTCTCATAATTTAGTTTGTTGTAGGTGGGGGTACCTGAAAGTTTAAATCATACAGTACCGTATGTATTAGTTTGTTCTGAATAAAGTGGCGACCTCTGTAGATGTGTAAATCACCGGTTATGTATAATGCTTCTGTAATAGCTATGTCAATTATACCTCTTAATCTGCTAGCCATCCACACAATATTATTCTCTTGAACGGTGTAGATCGCGTCTAGGTCCTCTAGATTAACATGCTCGAGATCCTGTTTAAAGTTCCAGAGGGCTACATAATGATCATATAGCTTTTTACGGTCCTTGGTACGGAGTGGTAGGTATGTAGATTTACTAGATACTCCATCATCCACTTGTAGTACACGACGTGCTTGTACAATCTCACTACTAGTGTTCTTTAAAAACATGCAATTTATAAGATTATCTAAACAGCTCATACGCTATGGGATTTAAGATTTTACATTTGGTTTTCTACCTCGTGGTTTAGGCTTAGCTGCCTTCACCTTTTTATCCTTTACTGATACTTCTTTGAGTATTTTACTCTCTAAAGAAGATACTACGCTTTCAAATTTTACTTGATACGTTAGCATTTCTTCTACTGTCTTTTTAAACTTACTGTAGTAGTAAATAGCTACTGTAGTAGTTAGTCCTAATGTTGCGATTAACGCGCTAATAATAACCATTGCTTTTTTATTTTTAAGTTACGAAATTAATTCCAGATTATCAACCCTGACCATTATATAATTTCTTATAATTCTTCGAAGTTTTCAAATTACTAGTGTTCTTTTTAGAATGTACGTTAGGTCTGGATATATGTTTTTTAATTACTGTGCTAATGTGTGTGTTTTTTGCAGCCATTTTTAATATAAATAGTTATTGTATTGGAAACTAATTATCACATGCAATATAATTTAACGTTCTATATTGATTATTATCATCTATTCCAAATCCAACTACGGTCTCATCAGATATAGTATAACCAGTCCAATTTGGTTTTAGTTTTGAGAATTGGCGCACTAATAGTGATGCACTATAAACTTTCTTTGCTCCCATCTGCCTGAGTAGTTTAGAGGTGAAGTCAATTGTAGCACCGGTATTACATATAACATCCAATATTATAATAGCTCTATTGTTGACAATTGATGCGTCAACACCCTTATACATATAGAGGTCGTCAATAGTGCCGTCTGATGCATAACGATTTACACCGCAGAAATCCATTGAAGGTGTAGTCAACATATGGCTAGATATGTTTGCGAGAAACATGAAGCTACTTTGCAGAATAGGGCATAGCACTGCGTCTGTACTAGACACAATGTTATCTATCCAGCCAGCACACTCAATAGCTTTAATGTCTATTTGTTCTTTAGAATAAAGTGTGTCAGATGTATTCATGTATAATTTCCATCAATGATTCGTGTCTTTTTAAAGTAGCCAGTTGTCCTTCGCAGTCTAGATGTCTAGCACTACCAACATCATCAGACCACTTATAATAACCGCGCTCAAACCCAGAAAAGAATTTACCATCCTGATTCATTACGATAAATTTTTTTGTAAGAATCCCTTTTACTTTCTTTTTTTGCCTTTTTTTGCAAGGCTTTTTGATCCTTTTCTGTGAGATAAAAACTACCTTCTGCTCCAAGTTCTTGATCATCGTACTGACGTTGCAACTTTTTTGTATTTTTAAACATACAATTTATTTATTAATATAACAAGAATATTCTAGATAACCAAACTTTAAGGTCTTCTTGTTCCTAATTGTAAAAATGGAGATTGGCCACTTGTGTTCCAATTATCTAATCTACTATTAATTGGTGAGATACCATTTAACCAATAAGTAGTTGTGTTTGGATCAAAAGCTGCTGGCATATTTGTAAACCACCATCTACCAGCTGTATTTACATTATCGAATTTTGTACCTGATGTTAAGTAAGGAATATTCTCTACTATCATTTTAGCATACGCAGAGGATTCAAATTTAATTAAAGTACAGTTATATTGAGAATAAATACCACCTACATAAGCAATACCCTCTTTTAGTTTAATATAAAAAGCTGCTATTAATGGAGTGTGTTCAACGTGATTACCATATATATAGACTTCTTTAACTACATTTGAATTGTTGTCATCAAAAAATACATCATAATCTCCACCAGCTTGTACTCCCTCAAATATGTTATGTGTAATTGAAATACCAGAAGCGGCGTATACTCTTATATTTGCAAAATCACCTGCTGAGTTTCTAAATTTACAATTTTGTATTATGGAATGATTTGATTGAGAAGCTGAATTAGAGCCACCGGTAAATCTATCATAATCTAAATTTACACCAATATAATTTTCCCAAAAATAACATTGATCAATTACTGTACCCATACACCATCTTAAATCTAAAGCAGTACTGAAATCATAGAATCTACATCCTTCTATTTTCATTCCATAATTAGATGATATATAAAGACCCATGTTATTGTTACCTTTAAAAACAACATTTCTTATTCTTAACTGCTGGTCAATACCTTGATTAGCTGCTGTTAATGTAGGATATTTTCTAATAAATCCAGTATCAATAGTAGAAGGAATTGTAATTTCAAACCCATGTCCTTCAATTTCTTTAATTGTAGATTGGTTTGTTGGAATATATGCTTTTGAAGCTGCGGTTAAATTAGCTGCTAAATTAATTGAGCGAACTGATGGATCTGATAATGCTGCTATAAATTGAGGCCAATCTGTAACCCAACGAATACCTCCAACAGAATTAACTGTGTTAGTGATATTGGTTACATTATTAATAGTTGTGTCTAATATTGTGGTTGTTCCACCTTTAAACAAACTATCTTTAATCCAGCTAGTGTTTCCAATATATCGGTATTGATCTCCTGTTTTAGGATTAATGTTGTAATATCCTGTTTTAATTATATTTCCTGTTCCAAATGGATTATAATTTAAAACTGATGTATCATTAGTAACGCGATACCACGTAATTGTTTTTTGTCCAAATGATGTTAATGAAACTAATAATAAAGCTATTAGTAAGAACTGTTTTGTAAAACGCATAATTTATAGATTTTAAAGGGTTCGTTATGAGCATATATCTTTATAAAATATATACCGTTTGGTAGTTTAGGTAAATTTAAGATTGTATAACATTCTGTTATTTTAGAGTTAAGGATTAGTACTCCATCAATACTATATAATGATAATTGTAAATTATCTACTAATTTATCAACAGTTATAGTAACCTTATTAGTAGCAGGATTAGGGCTAAGATTAGTGTTTAAGATAATTTCTTTACTAACAAACCAGTAATCATAATCATCCGGATTAGATGTTATTTTATTGTTTTTTACGTTAGTATAACCACAGATACCATATGAATTATTGTTTAATTCGAATTCGTCTAAGGCATAAGATGGTATTCTCCAAATCACAACACCGGTTCTGTCGGTATGTACTATATCATAATTAGTTTCTTTATCGTATTTAGGAGTAAAAATTCCAACAGATTCATTAGATTGTGCTTGAATTGTAAGAGTTAGTACTAGTAATATTAATAATAGGATGGATTTCATGTTAGTGGTTTTTATGTTACCGTAACTAATGATACATGCTATATGTAAACATACCTTGAATTGATTTTTATATAAATATACACTAATAACTATTAGTTGTGGTATTTAAGTAAACGCTGTCTAGTTATTTTGCCATTATTTTTATACGGTCTCATAAACTCATGATACAATCTACCATGTTTTCCATTTACTAATTTTCGATGTTTTTGAGTACTAAAATTTTGTAGATTCCTGGTTTGGTAATTTGAGTATTTAGTTGCATTAATTCTGCCATGTTCTCTAGTACCATATGTTAGGTCTGTATAACATGATGAGTATAATAAAACTAAAACGCATACTAAAATTACCATTAATAAATTCTTAATTCTTTTTATATGTTCCATCGCTATACAATACTATTTTAAATCCAACATAATTAGCATCAACCTCTTGACCCAAGACATTCATAACTTTAATTGGTGTTTTTAAAATAGACATATATGATTTAACAGTAATTGTTTTTAAATTTGTAATTTGGCCGTTGTAATCTATTTGGAGTAACCTATAGTATGTGACCTTATTTAGTGTAGTTATATCCGAGTAGGAATAATTTTGTTTAATGGTTGAGGTTCCTACTCCGTCTATGGCAGCTAGGGTTATAAAATCCTCGGCATCATCTGATTTTTGAATAACAAAATAGTCATTATTCTCTTCTGAGACAGTTGACCACTTTAGTTCTACATAATTTTTTTTATTTTCTGCTTTAAAATCTAATAAAGCAACTGGTAAAGCAGATTGATAAAGTAATGGACATATAGCAAATTGAGTACATTTAGCTTTCCATGTCAAACAAATTCTATATGTTACACCAGAATCAATTAATTGAGGAGTAATAACAGCATTTGTTGGATTAGGAATTATTTGACCCGACGTGATTAAAGTATCACATGAATCATTATAAAATTCAAAATTCAAATAATTGTAAGGCGATATAGGACCACAAAACGAATTTACAATTAAATAACTTAAATTTATTCCTCCAGGGGCGTTATGGGTGTAGGTAAAACATTTTGTGACAATTTCATTAACCTGTATAGGTGGATTTAATTGATAAAATATACACGTGTCACTATAGATGGGTCCTAGTGTGCTGTCGCATTGGCTTTTCGCTATAACATTTATGAAACATAACACTATGATTATATATTTTTTCATAAATAGAAATATTATGTGTGCCTATAAATATTACTAGAACACACCTAAAGACCGGATAATAAACTTAATTGTTAACTAAAACACAGTTTTTTTTGGGCTGTTTTTTGACATAATAAGTTTATTTAATTATTTTAATAATTGATTTACGATTAAGAGCATTATCTGTTTCTATAGCATATGATTCATCATGCATTTTAGCTTTTATTCTTTCTGAAGGATAAAAATTTCTAATATATTGGAATATAATTCCTGCGCGTTTGAGTACTATTTCTAAATTACGCTTATTAGAGCCCACTGTATCGGTGTATGATTCAATATATATATCTTTATCTTCAAATTGAGCTTTTGCTATTAAACTATCTATGTTATTTAAATAGGAGTTATCTAAATCCCATTTACCTGATTCATAATAAATTACTATAGATTCAGGACCTTTAATTTCTTCCTGCAGGAATTCTACAGTGTCATGGTTAATCATTACAATTGTATCATATGAATGAACAAAAGTAGATAGGTACGGGTATGGATTACTCCATTCAAGGACCTTTTTCTTAGCAAATGTATAAGTGATACCTAATGTAGTTTTAGAATAACCGTCTTTAGCCGTTAAAGAATTTACATAAGCATCTAATCTATCGGTATTAGACTGGTTGTAATTAACATCTAAAACAACAGATAAATGGTTATTAACATTATATTTAACGCCTACACCTATAGGAATTACTCGGGTAGTACCTTTATAAGGATCTAAATTATCGCGAGTAGCATCGTACCAAAGAATACCATAACCTATATATCCATATAGCTGGGTACGTTTCCAATTATCAATAATAAAACCATTAGTTAAATTAAAACATAAACGAGCATCTAATTGATTGATGTGTGATGTGTATTTTAATTTATTATCTTGAGTTTGTAAAGTAGTATTAGTATATGATGCCTGAATACTAGTAAAATGCGATAATTGTTTTCTAATGTTTACATCAAAACCTGGATTAAAGGTATTGATTGGTACTAGATTATTAACATCCATGTTTCCATGTGATGTGGAAAAGGATGGTGTAATACTCCATGTACTGAAGTCTTTTAATTTAATTGTGTCTTGAGCAAAGATGTTGCTGGTAATAAGTAGTAATAGTAGTAACAGTTTTTTCATAGTTTTATTT
>Ga0181357_1000178_pt1 | contig 22203 bp, 24 predicted proteins | sample Fa13VDMM110DN_FD_130094 | JGI IMG/M metagenome (GOLD analysis project Ga0181357, IMG submission 130094) | Freshwater viral communities from Lake Michigan, USA - Fa13.VD.MM110.D.N | ecosystem: Environmental > Aquatic > Freshwater > Lake | place: USA: Michigan | collected 2013-09-24 | reverse complement strand
CAACCCAAAGCCCTGTGTCGTGCACGTCAAGGATCGTGCGGGATCAAAGGCGGTGCGTGAGCGCTATGCGGGGTTCATCCGGTACGTGAAGAACATCAAGAAGCTGATGGGCGATACACCCATCGAGTCAAAACCCTTCTACATCACCACTGACGGAATGCTTGAGATGGCTGCGGGGGATAACCTCGACGAACACCACTACGTGATGGCGTACCTAGCCCGCGACGCATACCGCTACAGCTACCAAAAGAAGAAGCCTGACGTGTTGGCCAAGTTCGAGACGTGTATGCTCTATGGGCATCGCGACGAGATGCTGACCACCGTGGAACTGCCTCGGGGTAAGCTTGGGGTCGATAGGTACAAGTACCTCTTCTAGTCGGACCTCTGACCAGAAGCTATTGACATATACCTATCAATGCTATACACTGATAATAGTAAAAGCTGAGCTGGTGCAAAGGCTTAGCTTTTACCGATACACCTTTTTTGGACCTAACAATGTTAGCTGGTAATACGCTAACTGCAAGGAGCAACCACCATGACCACGATCAACTTCGGTTCGACCGTCACCCTTAAGCAAGCCGCTATGCTCATCATGACCAACCCAAAGGTTCGGTTCCTAGTGCGCGGCGAGCCGGGGATAGGCAAGTCTACTATGTTTACGCTTATCGCCAAGCTTCTCGCGTCAACCCACAACGCGGCCTATATGGACGTGCCCAACATGGACCTTGGCGACATCGCCATGCCAGTCATCGACCACGAGACGCGCACCACCCGCTACTACCCCAACGCTCGCTTCCGACTGCACGAGGGCAAGCCCGTCCTTGTGATGTTCGACGAGTTCACTAAGGGGCCTGAGCCTGTCAAGAACATGCTGCACCCCATGCTGGAGATCACCAACCCGCGCCTTGGCGACCTGTTCATTGATCCTGAGAGCATCATCTTCATGACGGGCAACCTGCTGACTGACGGCGTGGGCGACAACATGAAGGCGCACACCCGCAACCGCATCGTCGAGATCGTTGTGTCCAAGCCTGACTACAAAGAGTGGCTGGAATGGGCTGTCAATAACGATATCGACCCTGTTATCATGGCATGGGTGCGTCAATTCCCACACGCCCTAGCTAGCTATACGGATGGGGATCAGTCCACCAACCTGTACATCTATAACCCTAAGACGGTGCAGACCGCATACGTCACCCCGCGCTCGCTCGCTATCGCATCTAACATTGTTAGGACACGTGATGCGAATGGTCCGGAGGCTACCATCGCTGCGCTCAAGGGTTCCATCGGTGAGGCTGCTGCCCGAGACATGCAAGCGTTCATCGCCTACCAAGATCAGCTACCCACATGGGATAGCATCATCGCTTCACCCAAGACGGCTATGGTCCCTACCTCTGCTGGCGCATCCGCAGTGCTAGTGTTCGGTGCCATTCAGCGAGTGGACAAGCAGTCACTGACCCCGTTCATGCAGTACGTGGAGCGGTTCGACAGTGAGTGGCAAGCTTGCTTTGCCATCAACCTGTGCGCCAACGCAGCCAAGCAGCCAATGGCGTTTACCAACCAAGCCTTCGCGGACTGGTTGGAGCGCAATGAAGACCTGCTGTAATGCGGGACCTTATGATCCGAGGCAGGAACGACAGGTTCCTGCCTCCCCCATCCCTTCGTGGCAAGAAGGTAGAGCTATACGAGATGCAGCGCTCACAAAAAGACCCTCTGGTCTGGATCGTGACGTTGAAGATCAACGGCTGGCCCCATGACATCCGTCTGTGGGCCAAGGACGAGATCGACGTCATCAAGCAAGTCAAAGAGCAACAGCGAGGAGCACCTAACAATGTTAGTAGCAGTGGAACAGAAAGATAAGGTCGAGCGCAAGCTCAAGAAGGTCAAGATCGACCTGATGCGTAACCCCAAGTTCGCCTTGTGGTCCGGCATCATGATGGTCGGCAAGACGGAACTGTCAGATAATGTCCGCACCGCGTGTACCAACGGGCGTGACGAGCTTTATGGCCGTACGTTCGTGCAGAAGCTGTCCGACAAGGAGCTAGGCTTCGTCATCCTGCATGAGAACATGCACAAGGCGCTACGGCACCTGACCATATGGCGCAAGTTGTTTGAGGAGGATGCTAGCCTAGCCAACCAAGCCTGTGATCACGTCATCAATCTTATGATCGTCGAGTACGATCCGCTGGAGCAGTACGTCGCTTTCCCTCGCGAGAACGGTGAGCGCATCGGCTGCTATGACCCGCGCTTCAAGGGCATGAACACCAAACAAGTCTTCGACATCCTTAAGCAGGAGCAAGAGGAAGAAGGCGGCGAGGATGGTGAAGATGGTGGTGAAGATGGCGACCAAGACGGCGGTGGCGGCAACGGTCCGCACCGCAAGGGCTTCGACGAGCACGACTGGGAAGGTGCCAAGGACCGCAGTGATGAGGAGAAGAAGGAGCTAGAGCAGGAGATCGACCAAGCCCTTCGACAAGGTGAGATGGCCCACGAGAAGACCACGGGCAACAAGCTGGGCAATATGTCCCGTGAGCTAGGCGACTTGCTTGATCCGCAGATCGACTGGCGCGAGGTGCTGCGTGAGTTCGTCAAGTCCATCTGTAGTGGCCGCGATACGTCATCGTGGCGGCGTGTCAATCGTCGGTTCCTTGGCTCTGACATCTACATGCCCACCATGATCGGTGAGCGCATCGGCGCTATAGCTATCGGCGTAGACACATCGGGTTCGATCAGTGGCACGGAGATCAATCGGTTCCTGTCCGAGGTCAAGTCCATCGCTGAGGACGTACGCCCTGAGAAGATCGACCTGATCTACTGGGATGCACACGTCGCAGCCCACGAGGTCTACGACGAGAACGAGATGGCTAACATTGTTAGCTCGACCAAACCAAAGGGCGGTGGTGGCACCGACCCCCGAGCCATGATGCGCTACCTCGCGGACAAGAAGATCGAGCCTGAGTGCATCATCATGCTGACTGACGGAGAGATCAATGACTGGGGTTCGGATTGGAATGCACCCATCCTGTGGGTGGTTTGCAACTCGTATCGTGGCAACACCATTACTGCCCCTGTGGGTAAGACGGTGCATATTAAAGACAACTGAGAGGAGCAACCCAATGAGCAAGGCAATCGTACGTGTCGGCTACAGTGAGTACGTGATGAGCATGGCTGATGCTGTGACCATCATGGAAATCATGAGCAAGGCCGAGAACTACAAGGTCAACCGCAACTACGACGCTACCCCTAACATAACCTCCTTTCACGTATGGGAGCAAGAGGTAGATCACGACCAGATGAACATCCAGCTACTGCCTGACTCAGTATATCGAGTGGCCAAGCTGGCTGGTAAACCTAGCAAGTAAGGAGCAAGCACATGAGCATCACATCATCCGCCGTCCTCGTTGAGATGAACATCTCTGTATGGACCGCTAACAAGACAGACAAGGGGGCCACCGAGGGTATGCTAATATCCAACGGTGCAGCCTCTGACGCGGCGCAGGTTCGCAAGAACCTGATGGCTGGCACATCGGCCCGCAAGGAGATCGCTGACTACGCTGCGGGCAGTCGCCTGTGGCACAACACCCGTACCCTACCTTGGGCAGACAGAGGTGCAAGGCTTCTGCCTACTAGCCTATTCTTAGATTACAAGGCCGAGTCCAATATCCGGCGCGATACGTTCAACCAAATGGTTGACGAGTTTATCGGCAACTACCCCGCGCTGATGCAGACGGCTAGGTACTACATGGGTAGCCTGTTCAACGAGGACGACTACCCAAGCGCCGAGGCTGTGCGCGAGAAGTTTGGCTACCGCCTTGTGTTCTCGCCTGTACCAGAGAGCGGTGACTTCCGTCTGGACCTGCCCGCGCAGGACATACGTGAGATGGAGCAGAGCTATCAGTCGGCGTTCAACGACCGCGTGGCCGAGGCTATGCGCACCCCGTGGGATCAGCTTCACAAGATGCTGAGCACTATGTCTGCCAAGCTAGTCGAGGGTGACGAGGACAGCAAGAAGCGCTGGCACGACACGTTCGTGACCCATGCGCAGGATATGTGCTCGATGCTTACCCACCTCAACGTGGCCAAGGACCCCAAGCTTGAGGCTGCACGTAGGCAGCTAGAGGTAGCTATGATTGGGGTAGACATTGAGGACGTCAAGGACAGCGACGTCGTTCGTGCCAAGCTTAAGGACAAGCTCGATATCATCTTGAAGGGGTACGAGTGGTGACCATGAAGCTATGGGTCGTGATCAAATCATACGACGTCGAGAACATGAAGACTAACATTGTTAGTGTCGAGCCTTACGACGACTTCATTCGAAAGAATAGCCGAGAGTCCCTACTGGCTATGTTGGCTACAAGCACCGACATGATCCATGCCATCGACGCGATAGGCGCATGGAAGAAAGCAAAGGAGATGCACGATGAACGATATTAAGAACAACTACAAAACGCTTGAGATGCCGAACATCCTGTTCGAGGAAGATAAGAACGAAACAATACCTATCATTGCCGCTACGGACCCTAGTATCCAAACCCATCCGTTCATGCTTCCGTTGGTGAAGCGGATAGCACGGGCAAGACCTCAGTGGACGCTTGTCGCTGGTAGGAATAATTTAACTACAACTTCTCTTGGCTATTACTGCGCCTCGTTCAACATATACGAGGGCAAGACCCATCTGGGGCGCATCTATAAGGGTTATGGTAGGCTTGGCGACAATGCGTTTACCATCGACAATGATCGTTTGAATGCAGAGAGAAAGCGCGGTGCCAATACCTCAACGAAGGATGCTGCTAAGGCGTTCAAGATGGTCATCAAGAGCTTCCACGGCCAGACCATAGATGAAGCCTTTAGGGAAGCTCATAGCGAGGCGGGTACTCTCGTGGCATCCCTGTACAATAACTCTCACGGGAAGTTTCTCAGGAAGTACAACAACCTGAATGACCTTATGGTGTCATACGTGATGGAGAATTGGGACCATATGCAGCAAGTAGCTATCAACGCAGGTGTAAGCCCAACAGCACTAGAGGGTATGCAAGACGCCTATGACGCATACACAACTACAAAGGCTATCAGAGCCGCATGGAATAACAGCGAGGGCGTGACCGTGCTGATCCGTGGTGATGATTACATTGTGGATAGCCCCACGGGCAAACACATCCTCGATGGTGATAAGCTGCCCGTCAACATCAAGCGGTCGTTAGGCATCCTCAAGATGGTGGAGATAAATACCTATGTAGCGGATCATGGTGTGCGTGTAGGTAAGGATAAGTTTTTCGTATCGTCTAAGGAGCAGATCAAATGACCGACGAACCCAAGCGCTATCGGGGCCAGCGCGGCCCCAACAAGGTGCAAAAGGAACGCATGAAGATGATAGCCATCCGGCTACCGCAGCATGTGGTGGACTACTACAAAGGCTGCACACCCTTGATGCGTTCTGTGTTGATCGAGTTCATGCAGAACAACCCAGACTAACAATGTTAGGCTACCCATTCTTGGCTTGACACTGTATAATGTAATGATACCTTAGCCAACGAGGAGCAACTCATGGCACGAACCCCCGAGAAAGCTGTAAAAGATAAGATCGTCGCAATCCTCAAAAGCGAGGGCGTCTATCATTTCTTCCCTGCAACACACGGCTACGGACGTAGTGGTGTGCCTGATATCATCGCCTGTGTGAACGGCAGGTTCCTTGCCATCGAGTGTAAGGCAGGGGGCAACAAGATCACCGCTCTACAATCCAGAGAGATACAGGACATCCAGCACTGCGGCGGCGTGGCCGTCGTGGCCAACGAAGAGAACTGGGATATGGTCCGTCAGTTGGTGCGGGAACTGTCACTCAAAGGAGCAGCGTGATGCAAATTTTTAACCTACTCAATGCGCGTATCGTTCAAGCGATCAAAGTTTTGTGGCAGCGGTTTCGCCCACAAAAAGTTTTGTATGCCGCCGAGATAGAAGTAAAGGCTGCGGTCCTTTTGGAGAAGACTGAAGAGGACCGTCCAAAACTTGGTATAGCTAATGCCGTGTCCATCCATGAGATATTGGATTTTCTTCCCGGATATTTTGACGACCTTAAAGCACTGCGTAAGTTTGATCCTTCTACATACGATGTTATGGCTAAACTTGGCGGTGTCGTGGTTCCCGAAAACTCGTGGTTTTCTCCCAACTTGCTTTCAGAATTTTTAGAAAAACCGCCCCTTATGCGTTGCATCTTCTTTGAGAAAAAAAATCAGCTTAGGGAAAATAATAAAGACGATAAGTACGGCGTGGCTATTATATACATGATGCTGCTTAAAGGCGGTATGACATACGTAGCAAGGGAGGGTTATTATTGCCACTTACCTGTAGGAATTTGCTACCGTGTAGTATTGGTGTACAACACGGACATTGGCAGTACTGCACAGAGCTTTTTTGTACATTACGACGCAAACTATAAAATGTCTGTCGTGAAGGAAAATAAAGTCGTTTCACAGGTGATCCGCCGTAGCAACAAGGCACCCAAGGGTCGTAGGGGTAGCGCCGAGGTATTTCACCGTAAAACGGTAACCCCCCCATTCCTTTTAGAAATGGTCGCTGAACGGAAAAAAGACGGTTTGGACCTACAAACAACAGACGAGCTTGCCGCTTCCCTATGTAACATATGTTTGTCTGCCAAGCGTCCGTCAGAGGCTATTCTAGTTCGCGCACAAAAAATGGGTCTATCGGCTTCGTGGACGATTGATCGGCAGGATGGCAAGCGGTTCTTTGCTAAACGTGTAACGGGGTCTGCTACAGACGGAAAGCGTAAGCGCATCCTGCATTATGTAGGTAACTTTGCTCGTGCTGTAGACGGGCGCACCAGCTATGTACGCGAGCATTACCGAGGAGAACGCTCATTCTCGTGGATGGGGTACGGTATAGAAGTTAGTGGGCTTGGCTTCCACCACAAAGATTTTTACGACGCATCTATTGAGGCCATTGAGGTTGAAGGGGAAGATACGCCGCGAGGTTTTATATCTATAGAAAAATCTGCGGACCGCATCAAACAGCACTATTCAAGCCCCTACTCTTTGCCAAAATTAGACAGCCCTTACAAGAAAAGGGCCTCGTGATGGCGAACATGCCCCTCACCTCGAAGCAGATGTCGCTGGAAGCAGTAGAGATATTTCGCGACGCATTTGAAGGGTCTCTGCGTAGGTGGTTAGTCACACTAGGTGACGCGCCTAGCGTTTGCTTAGCGTTAGATCAGGTTGGGGTTTGGCCCGAGCGTAAGGCATCTAACCTACCTAATACCTACTTTATCAAAGCCAAAGATGAACTCGACGCTTACATGAAGGCGCGTAAGATGGAAGCAGAAAACAATGAACGTGATTGATGAACGCATCACCGCTCTGCGTAAGAGAGAAGCGGTATGCTGGGATATGAGTGAAGTGTTTCTTCACGCGAAGGACGCACATGGTCTGCATGACATGGGTGTCGAAATCCAAGGCATCCTATGGGCCATCCGTGAGCTCGAGGCTTTGAAATGAAGCTGATCACCGTCGACTTTGAGACCTACTACGACCCTGCTTTTAGTCTCTCCAAGATGACGACTGAAGAGTACATCCGTGACCCTCAGTTTGAGGTTATCGGCGTAGCGGTAAAGGTAGGTACGGCTGACGCACAATGGTTCAGCGGGACAAAAAAGAAGACCAGTGAATGGCTGGATCAGTTCGACTGGGACGACGCCCTAGCCCTCGCCCACAATGCCGTGTTCGATATGTCAATTTTGAACTGGCATTTTGATATAAGACCCAAGCGTATTGCAGATACTCTCTCTATGGCCCGTGCACTACACGGAAACGAGACGGGGGTTAGCCTCAAGGCGCTGGCCGAGTTCTATGGCATTGGCGAGAAGGGCAACGAGGTTGTCGCTGCGATGGGTAAGGGGCGGCTGGACTTCACGGCTGAGGAGCTAGCCCGCTACGGGGCCTACTGTTGCAATGACTGCGACCTGACGCTCAAACTGTTCGAGTGCATGGCGGCTAAGTTCCCCGTACTAGAGCAGCGGCTAGTGGACCTGACGATCCGCATGTTTACCGAACCCTTGCTGCATCTCGATAAGACCATACTCAAGGATCACCTAATCCACGTACAGGCCACCAAGGCTGAGCTTATGAGCAAGCTCAACTACGAGAAGGCTGACCTGATGAGCAACCCCAAGCTAGCGTCGCTGCTGGAGTTCCACGGGGTAGAGGTCCCAACGAAGGAAAGCCCTGCCACAGGTAAGCAGACCTACGCCTTTGCCAAGTCGGACGAAGCGTTCAAGGAGTTGCTGGAACACGAGAACCCGATGGTGCAAGCCATTGTGGCGGCCCGTCTAGGCGTTAAGTCTACGCTGGAAGAGACAAGGACGCAGCGGTTCATCGACATTGCAGATCGTGGCACCCTGCCCATCCCCCTACGCTACTATGCGGCGCACACTGGGCGCTGGGGCGGCGACGACAAGGTGAACATGCAGAACCTGCCGCGCAAGTCACCCCTCAAGGGCGCTATCCGACCACCCGTGGGCTACATGATGGTGGACTGTGACAGCAGCCAGATTGAAGCGCGGACCTTGGCGTGGCTAGCTGGGCAGGACGACTTAGTAGATGCGTTCGACCGAGGTGAGGACGTGTACAAGCTCATGGCCTCGCGCATCTACAATAGATCAACCAAGGATATTACAGACGAAGAACGGTTCGTGGGTAAGACCACCATCCTTGGTGCGGGCTACGGCATGGGGCATCTTAAGTTTCAGGCGCAGCTAAAGACCTTTGGTGTGGTTATGAGCGCAAGCCAGACCCAGTACATCATTAACACCTACCGTGAGACCTACCCTAAAATTGTCGCGCTATGGTCGGAGGGGGCCAATGCCGTCACCGCTATGCTTCGCGGCCAAACTTCACCGCTTGGTAAGGAAGGTGTGGTGACGGTCAACGCTCTGGGCATCCGTCTACCTAACGGCCTATACCTAAAGTACTCTAACCTGCGTGCAGAGACGGGGGCCAACGGCAAGCTGGAGTTTGTCTACGATCAGAGGAAGGGCGGCAATATCCCTAACCGCATCTATGGCGGCAAGCTAATCGAGAACGTCTGTCAGGCGCTGGCTCGCATCGTCATCGGGGAGCAGATGCTCTTGGTCGCTAAACGCTACCGCCCTGTCATAACCGTCCACGACGCCATCGCTGTCATCGCACCCAAGGAAGAGATCGGCGCAGCGCAAGCCTATGTCGAGCAGTGCATGCAAACCCGCCCATCGTGGGCACCAGACCTACCCCTAGCCTGTGAGGCAGGGAATGGCTTCAGCTATGGAGAATGTTGATGACCGACCAACAAGACTGGGACGCCGCCGCTGTGGAAGCGGGGTATATGTTCACCTCTGAATACGTAGCTAAGTGGAAGGCAGGCCGCGAGGCAGCCCACGAAGCTCTTCAGACGGCGCAGGAGCTGATTACCGAGAACCTTCAGCTACGAGCGGCAGTCAAAGATGCCTACGACTGTTTCTCCGTCTATGGCGAACACATACCTGAGTACATGCACGGTGAGTCGCTCAAAACACATATAAAACGCTACCGCGCCGCCCTACAGCCTAAGGAGGGGGAGTGATGGACCACTTCCCTAGCACCATCACCCAAGATGAGTTTGACGCTCTGAAGATCACCCTTGCGGCGCGGGATGCCGAGATCAAGCGGCTGCGCAATGGGCTTCAGGATATCTACTTAGGCGTAGCAAACCCTAAGCCCTACGCTTTGAAAATCCTTACCCTCAAGGGAGCAAACCCATGAGTGAAGAACCCCATGCCGTTGTACGGCTATTGCTTAAGCGGATGGAGAGCCATCCCGAAGAGTTCAAGCGCATTAAAATGTTTGGTAGCCGCTGGTCAGAATATGTGAACGATATAGAAGAGCTAGGGAGTGAGGCAGACAAGGCAGCGATAGGGAAAGCCATGCAGAATATCCGCATGAATGAAATCCATGAAGCTGTGATGGATGAGCTTGTCAACGGACCCGAACGCCGCCGCGAGGAAGAGGAAACGCAGCAGCAAGCGGCACGAGCCTCTCAGCTGTACGCAAAAGGTGCTACCGCTGGTCAAGCACTAGCAACCTCAAAGGACGGCTACACGTGGACCAAGCTGGACCATGACGCCTACCTAGCTCAGAGCCGCAACATGCAGAACTCACTTCAAGGGGCTCAGCAGAGCGCCCTCATGCAAAGCCAACTGGGCTACGGTGGGGGCATCGTCATGCCCGCCACCACCGCATCCGCCCTAGGCCTGAAAACCGAAACCGCATCCGAAGCGTTAACGGGTGTCATTAATAAGCTCCTAGGAAGGTAGCCATACCATGACCGCTTGGTCCTACAGCAGCATCAAGACCTTCGATCAGTGTCCGAAGAAGTACTTCCATCTCAAGGTGGTCAAGGATGTCAAGGATGAGGTTGGTCCTGAAGCAGACTATGGGACCGAGTTCCATGAAGCTGCCGAGTTGTTCGTTAAGAACGGCACACCCATCCCGCCTAAGTTCAAACAGTATGCTGGCGTAGTAGCAGCACTCGATAGGTTTCCGGGTGAGAAGTACACCGAGCTTAGGCTGGGTGTGGCCCATACGGATACTGGCTACGCACCTACTACCTTTTTTGGCAAGAACGTCTGGTGGCGCGGCATCGTGGACCTGCTGATCGTGAACGGCGATACGGCTTCCATGATCGACTACAAGACGGGCAAGAACGCCAAGTACGCCGACATGAAGCAGCTGGACCTGATGGCAGGGGCTATCTTCTGTCACTTCCCCGAGGTGAACAAGATCAAGTCTGGTTTGCTCTTTGTGGTTAGTGGGGAGTTCCCTAAGAAGGTCCACCTGCGTGAGAACCTCGATACCTATATGTCCGTGTTCGACAAGCAGTTGGATCAGCTAGAAGCAGCGATGGGTAACGGTGTCTGGAACCCGAAGTCTGGGCCTTTGTGTGGCTGGTGCCCTGTGATAAAGTGCGAACATCACCGCCCACGGAGGTAGTCATGCCCTATAAGAACAAAGCTGACCGTAAGTACGAGAACGCTGCCAAGTACGAAGCTAGCCCCGAGCAGAAGAAGAACCGCGCTGCCCGCAACGCTGCACGTCGCAAGTTAATGGCAGAGGGCAAGGTCAGCAAGGGTGATGGCAAGGACGTTGCCCACAAGGTGGCTTTCGACAAGGGCGGCAATAACAAGCAGGGTGTGCGCGTCGAGAGCGCTGCCGCCAACCGCTCCTTCAAGCGGGATAGCAAACACAATCTGGTGTCAGAGACCAGCAAGCGAGAACGGAAGAAGTAATGCAAAGCGTTGACGATAAGGTGCTACTCGTCACAACGACCGAACCCAAGATCATCACTGACAACATCAAAAAGAGTACCGTCTATAAGCAGGACGGGAACACGTATGAAGTTGCAGTGAACTGGGGTCTCAAGGAGACCAAGGAGCTTATGCGCCTTGGCGTGGCTAGCCCACCCTCACCTATCAAGGGGCGGTACACATGGACAGGCAAGCACAAGCCGTTTGACCACCAGAAAGAAACCGCCTCCTTCCTTACCCTTAACGATAAGGCGTTCTGCTTCAACGAGCAGGGTACAGGTAAGACCGCATCGGTCATCTGGGCTGCGGACTATCTGATGAAGCTGGGCGAGATTAAGCGCGTCCTTGTGCTGTGCCCTCTGTCCATCATGAAGGCTGCGTGGCAGCAGGACCTGTTTACTTTTGCGATGCACCGCTCTTGCTCTGTCGCGCATGGCGCATCCAAGCAGCGGGAGAAGATCGTCAATGCGGGCAGCGAGTTCGTGATCCTTAACTTTGATGGGTTGGCTGTTGTCGAGGATGCCGTCCTTAATGGTGGTTTCGACCTGATCGTGGTGGATGAGGCTAGTGCCTACAAGAACGCACAGACGACCCGTTGGAAGATACTGAACCGCATTGTTGCCGCAATTAACCCTCGCCTGTGGATGCTTACAGGTACGCCAGCAGCACAATCACCCTTGGATGCCTACGGCCTAGCTAAGCTGGTGAACCCCGACAACTGCCCCAAGTATTACGGTTCGTTCCGCGATATGGTCATGTACAAGGTGACCCAGTTTAAGTGGGTAGCGAAGCCACAGGCAGAGAGTGTTGTGCACAGGGTGCTACAACCCGCCATTCGGTTTGAGAGGAAGGACTGTCTGGACCTGCCCGACGTCACCTACATGGAGCGCGAAGCTCCGCTCACCAAGATGCAGTTCTCCTACTACAAAATGCTTAAGGATGAGATGCTGTTTGAGGCAGCGGGCGAAGAGGTCAGTGCGGTCAACGCAGCGACCAAGATCAACAAGCTGCTACAGATCAGCGGCGGTGCGGTCTACTCGGATACTGGCGAGGTCATCGAGTTCGATGTAAGCAATCGTTTGACAGCCGTCTTGGAAGTCATTGAAGAAGCTAGTCATAAGGTGCTGGTCTTCGTGCCCTTCACGCACACCATCCAGCTGCTACGCGAGAGGTTAGAGAAAGAAGGAATCTCTTGTGATGTCATTAACGGCAAGGTGCCAGTGAACCGCCGCAGTGAGATCGTGCAAGAGTTTCAGACCCGCAAGGACCCTCATGTGCTCATCATCCAGCCACAGGCTGCATCGCACGGGCTGACGCTCACGGCGGCTAACACTGTTATATGGTATTCGCCTGTAACGAGTGTGGAGACATACCTGCAAGCCAATGCTCGCATCAACCGCCCGGGGCAGCATAACCCTATGACGGTGGTGCATATTCGGGGTAGTGACGTAGAGGCTAAGCTGTACCATATGCTGCAGAACAACATCACGAACCACGAGAAAATTATCGACCTCTATCGCCAGATTGCCACAGCTGACGCTTGACACTGTAAAATGTTAAGATATGGTGGGTAGCCTTAGGGCGAAGGAGCAATCATGACCGAAACTGTTTTGTCTGTTAGTGATTTGGTGTCCGTCTATCGGAAAATTCGGGACGCTATCGATGAGAAAGAAGAGCAGTACAAAGAAGCAGTAGCTGCCCTTAAGGACCAACTCGACATTGTGAGTAACAAGCTATTGGAAGTCTGCAATGAGCAGAACGCTGATAGCATCAAGACCCCCAGCGGCACGATTAGCCGCCGTATCAACGCCCGCTATTGGACGAGTGATTGGGAAACGATGTACCGCTTCATTAAAGAGAATAATGCGCCGCAACTTCTGGAGCAGCGTATCCACAACGGCAATATGAAGCAGTTCCTGCAAGATAACCCCGAAGCCTTTCCGGCAGGGCTGCAGTGCGACCGCAAATATATTGTCCAAGTCCGCAAACCTACTAACAAATAAGAGGAACCAATGAGCAATCTTTCTATCTTTAAACAAGCCGGTGCAGTCTCGACCACTGGCAAGCGCGAGCTTACGGGTCTCGCTAAGACCCTCGCTGTTACCAGCAACATGCGCCGCATCGCTACCAACACCAACGGTACGTTCAAGCGCATGATCAATGGTGAGCAAAACGGCAACGCCATCCGTGGCGAGTTTAATGCCATTATCGTAGACGCCCTGCCTAAGGTCTCGCGCCAGTTCTATGCTGGCAAGTATGACCCCAACGCCAAGGCTACTCTCCCTGACTGTTGGTCGAACCTTGGCGATAAGCCTGAGGCGGCTGCTGCTAACAAGCAAGGTGCTAACTGCACCGACTGCCCACAGAACATCAAGGGTTCAGGTGACAACGGTGGCCGCGCATGTCGTTTCCAGCGCCGCATCGCTATCCTGCTTGAAGGCGACCCTACGGGCGAAGTCTATCAGTTCAACGTGCCGTCCAAGTCCCTCTTCGGTAAGGGTAATGGCAACGTCCATCCGTTTGAGAGCTACGTGAAGTACCTGCTGGGCAACGGTGAAAGCCCTGACACGGTGGTTACCAACATCAGCTACGACCTGAACGCGGATAGCATGGAACTGCTGTTTACCCCGCTGCGCGGCATTAGCGACGACGAGTACGCACTTGTTACCACTGCACAGGCTGATCCCGAGACCAAGAAGTACGTGCAGCTGACCGTTGCCGCTATGGACGGTGCAAAGGCTGAGCCTAAGAAGGAAGCAGCAAAGCCCGCACCTGCTGTCGTGCGCTCTGACGAGCCAGACGATGAAGAAGATGCTGCCCCTATTCCAGTCAAGCGCAGCGCCAAGGCTGCTGTTGAACAAACCCCTGCAGTAACCGGAGACCTTGTGTCTATCGTGAACGCTTGGGGTGATGACGAGGACTGAATATGACGCAAGGTTATAGCCTTCGGCTACGTGACCTTAACCTAAGGGCACCCAGCAGTTTGCTGGGTGTCCGTCTCGGGCGACTGTGCATTGAACACGATGTTCCGGTTACGGTGGTAGCGCAACAAATTGGGGTTACTCGCCAGACGGTATACAACTGGTTTGTGGGGGCATTTAGCCCACAGCCTGTGCTGGTTCCCCTTATCAAGGCTTATATTACACAGTTCGATTAAGGCATATGCCTGTCGGTATTGAAACATATGCGGGGGGTTGCCCCCGCTGACTGGTGCACATGACACAATTTGACCTCTTGAACGCTGTGCAGCCGTCCTCTGGATGGTACGCCGTGCTTGGTATCAAGGGCGTCGATAATATTAAGCAGTACCTCGTTGAGACCCGTGAGGAAGTAGACGAAATTACCGCTTTGCTGATGCAGCAGAAGCGAAATGTGTTCTTCGGTGTAGCGAAGTACATCGATGGCTCAGGCCGAAAAAAGATCAACGTCAAAGCCATTAAGTCTTTCTGGCTGGACATCGACTGCGGTCCTACCAAGGCAGTAGTCAACCAAAAAACCAATAGGCCCGATGGCTACATCGATCAGCCTACGGCCTTAAGCGCACTGCAGAAGTTCTGTAGGACCGTTGGCTTGCCTAAGCCCATCCTCGTTAACTCGGGGCGCGGACTGCACGTATACTGGCCGATGACCGAAGAGATTGCCCGCGAGCAGTGGGAGCCTGTTGCGCTCCGGCTACGTGAACTCTGTGTCACCCATGACCTCTATGTTGACCAAGCAGTCTTTGAAGTGTCTCGGGTGCTGCGCATCCCCGGCACACAAAACTTTAAGGGCGCTGCGCCTAGCCTCGTATCGGTAATCCATGAAGGCAAGCCGACTGACTTCGATGTTTTTATCCAGCTGCTGGGCGTTAAGATGCCCACGACTGAACCCCTCCCACCGAAGCGCCCCCTCACCGCCCTAGGCCAAGCGATGCAAGAGAGCATCACCAAGAGCTTTAAGCGGATTATGGTGCGCAGCGCCAAGGGTGACGGGTGCCAACAGCTTCTGGACTGCTTCAATAACCAGACGACTATCTCTGAGCCTCGATGGTTTGACGCCCTGTCCGTAGCGAAGTTTTGTAGTGACGCTGACAAGTCTATTCACCTGCTGTCTAACCAGCATCCTGATTACGACCCTGTTAAGACGGCGCAGAAGATCGCTCACATCGAGCAGCCTCACAACTGCGCCACCATAGAGCGGAACAACCCGGGCGGCTGCGCTGGGTGCCCACACTTCGGGAAGATCAAGAACCCCATCACACTAGGCATGACAGTCCCTCATGCTACCGTTGCAGATCGCACGATGGAGGTGCTTAACAAGACCACGGGGCAGACAGAGACGGTTGTCATTCCAGAGTACCCAAAGCCGTTCTATCGCGGCGAGAAGGGCGGCATCTGGCGTGAACCCTTTAAGGGTGAGGGTGATCCGATCTTCGTCTACGAGAATGACCTCTACGTGGTTAAGCGGATGCACGACCCAGTGCAACGAGATGTCGTAGTGATCCGGCTGCACACACCCAGCGACGGTGTGAAAGAGTTCATTATCCCTAATACAAAAGTCACAGACAAAGCAGAGCTACGCAAAATCCTATCAGGCGAAGGCGTGATGGTTGGCGCGAAGCGCTTCGATCTTATCTGTGACTACCTAATTATAGCAATCGCAACCTTTCAACATGGTGACAAGGCGGAACTCATGAGACTTCAATTCGGCTGGGCCGACAACGACAGCAAATTCATCGTAGGTGACAAGGAAGTCACCGCAGAGGGCATCTTCTACAGCCCTCCTTCATCAACCACCGAGCAAATCGCTGCACACATGGGTGCCGTGGGTACCCTTGAGAAGTGGAAGGAAGTGTTTAACCTCTACGGACGTGAAGGGCTTGAAGGTAATGCGTTCGCTGCGCTTACCGCCTTCGGTGCACCCTTGCTGCGCTTCTCGGGTCAGAGCGGTGCCATCATCAACGTCATCCATCAGCACTCGGGTACGGGTAAGACCACCATTCTCCATATGTGCAACAGCGTCTGGGGCCACCCTAGGCACCTCTGCACGACCCCACAGGACACGGTGAACGCTAGCATCATGCGCCTAGGTGTGTACAACCACCTACCCTACACAGTGGACGAGGTGACCAACATGGCCCCTCTAGCCTTCTCTGACTTTGCCTACGCTATGGCTAACGGTAAGGGCAAGGAGCGCATGGAAGCCAGCGGCAACAAGCTGCGGGTCAACAACACGCGCTGGCAGACAATCAGCCTCTGCTCCTCAAACGCATCCTTTTATGAGAAGCTAGTTAAGGCAAAGACCACGCCAGACGGCGAGATGATGCGGATGCTGGAGTACAAGATCGACTACACCGATGTCCTTGAGGTGGACTTCGCTAAGCAGATGTTTGACCACCAACTGTTTGGCAACTACGGCCATGCGGGTGTGATCTACGCCGAGTACCTCATCAAGGAAAAAGCAGAGGTGGTCAAGACGTTCCAAGCCGTGCAAGCCAAGCTAGACCGCGAGCTTAAGCTAACGCAGCGCGAGCGCTTCTGGTCTGCCGTGATTGCTGCAAATATCGTTGGTGGCCTGATCGCTAAGAAGCTTGGCCTGATCGACTGGGATATGGTGCGTATCTACAAGTGGGCTACCCAGATGCTGCTGACCCTACGTGAAGATGTGCAGCCGCCAGCTACTGACCTCGTGACCATCCTCGGGGACTACCTGAACCGCCACATGCAGAACATCCTTGTCGTGAATGATAATGTGGACCGACGCACCCAGATGCCGATGCTGCCTATCTCTGAACCAAAGGGCGAACTGTTGGTGCGCTACGAGCCGGACACACACCGGATGTACATCGCTGCCAAGCACTTCAAGAACGACTGCGTTGACATGCAGGTCAACTACAAGGAAACCCTGAACCAACTCAGGAAGCAGGGTATCTTCCTCACGACAGAAGTGAAGCGGCTATCGAAGGGTATGAAGGTTATCACTCCCGGGGTCTATTCGCTGGTGTTCGACACGTCCGTGAATGGCTTCCTCAATATGCACGACCTCGTTGGTATTGATGAGCCAGAAAAGGTTGGGGAGACAGAGCAGGTCGATGAGAGTAGCGGGGATTGACTACAACATTAACTGGCGAACCTTTAGAAAGGGCACGTCAATGTTCTTCCCTTGCCTAGACACTATTGACGCAAAAAGGACTGTAGCGACCCTCTGCGGACGTCTACGGATAAAGATTTTGATGAAAGTAGTGATCTACGACGGTATTAGGGGTTTACGTGTCTGGCGTCAGTGAGTATCTCTTTGTATCAGGAAGTTGCTCCTTCCTTGGTTCCCCTTAGGGCCATTAGCCCCCCAGTTTGCACCAACTGGGGGGCTTTTATTATTTCTGCTGCTGCCCTTGCTGCAACATATCTTGTGCAATCATCCGCTTATTCTTATCTGTCTGGATACCGCCTAGCTGATTAGCTGCTGCGCGGCTCTCTGCACGACCCATAACCGACTCCCTCATCTGGGGGTTAGTGATCGGGCTAATAGCGCCATACTCCATGTTGTAGTCATCCCACCGCTCCGTAGCTTTTTCGTAGCTAGCGAGGTTCTCGTCAGTGGGTTTAGACAGATACTTAAGGTACGCATTACCATAGTTCTGCATGACCTTTGACCGAGCAGCATCGACCTTATCAGTCGCACGAGAGAACAGAATGTTGCGCTTCTGCGCTTCTGCCACTTCAGTCGAACCGAGGCCTGTCGCTTGCCCAATGATCTTACCTATAGTGTAGAACTCCGCAGGCTTAAGCTCTAGACCACTAGGTGTAATGTACCCTTCGCTTTGAAGCCTTGCAGCAATAAGAGGTTGGCGCAGGAAGTTATAGGGCATGAGCTTTTCAGCCGCACGGTCGCCCCTACCTTCAAGCATATAGTTGATACCATCCGACATCTGCTTAACCATGCCCCCAAAGGCACCCATCCCCGTACTTATAATTAGGGTTTGAACGGCATCAGCGACGTTCTCGGCGGGCTGCTCGTCACGGAAGAACATCTGATTAAGCGACATGGACGCGTTAAAATTGAGGTCAGTAGCAGCTGAGATTGGACCCATCTCTACAGCCCGCTGCGCACCCTCATCACCTAGCATATTAGGTAGGAACCACTGACGGAACCAGAGGTCCATACTTGCGTAGGCCATAGGGTTACCCGACTCCGCATTATACATACGGGGGTCTTCATCCTCATCCTCAAGGAGAGGACGGAACAGTTCTCGGGCAAGATCAGCAACGCCCATGAATAGGCTGTAGAGCGGAAGCCCTGTGGCACCTGCCCACATAAAATTGCTAATCAGCGTACCGAAGAACAGGATTGAAGCATCACGACGCTCTTGCAACGATGACTTAAGCCTAACAGTGTTATAGAAATTCCTGATTAGCAGCGAAGACATATTCATCGTGAAGGTGGCAAACTGGAAGATGATGCGACCGATAGGACCGCGAGCCACCATAGGCTTTGCATCCTGACCGTAGTCGAATAGGGCTTCGATAGTTAGTTCGGCCCCCTTCTGCTTCGCACGTTTGGTAGCGTCCGCTTCGCTGACACCTGCCTTGCGCAGTTTCTCATATTCAAGCCTACCAGCGGACATGAACATCACTTCACGCGTTATACGCTCGGTGTGGAAGCCTGCGCCCGTCATGAAGTTATGCACAAAGCTGAGGGTCTTACGAGTGCTCTCAAGCACCGGATTATCATAGACCCCAACGTCTAGCTGCCGATCACCCGTGATGTCACCAGTGAAGTTGTTTGAGAATGCTCCTCGCTCGTTGCCATCGTTCCATAGAGCCTTAAGAAATCTCCGCATCTCGGGGTTAGGCTCATCGTTAATGTAGCCACCATCACTCATAGATGGCTGACCGTACTTAGTGATGACATTGCCATCTTCATCGAGCTTTGCCGTACCCAGCAGATTGTAGAAGTTAGTCATGGTGCGGAAAGCTAGCGCTGGACCCCTAAATCCATAATCACGGATCAATACTGACATACCTACAGTCGAAAGCTGCAGAGGGTTAATGAGAGCCGTCTTAAGGCTTGTCAGCATGTACAGGAACGTAGCGCGGTTTGCTGCGGTAGCTAGAAACTCCATCCAAGGCTCGCCCTGAGTAGGAGCCAGCTGACGCCCTGCAAACTCGGCCATCTGATCGACATAGGGCTTCAACTTGTCTTGCTCAGGATCGTTCTGAATAAGAGCGTAGGCCGTAGCCAGATTGTTACGGATATTGTCGGAGTGCTCAAGACGTGCAAGGCGGCTAGCCGCAGCGCTCTGGGTAGTGACAAAGGTCCGCAGGGTGTTAGCTGTGAAACCCGTGATGCCTTCCCGACGCTGCATAGCTGCAGACTGTGCGGACTGTGGCATCGTCTGCAGGTACATTTGTGTCAGCTGCTCTCTGACAGCCTTAAGGTCTGAGAATTTCCCTGCATCTAGTTCGTTAAGGATACCCTGCAGCAGACGGGTGGAGTCGTTATTGACCACATCATCTTGGAGGGTGTTTGCGTTGTCGCCGGAACTGATCTCGCCAGCATAGATGAGGTCGTCAAGGGAGCGCTTCTCACCTTTAGAGACCATCTCATCGTGACGCTCGCGCATAGCAAGGTCGCGTTCGATCTGGCTTGTGAACTTGTGGTACTCACGGTCTTTGCCTGCACCGATGCGCAGCCAAAAGTCGCCTTCACGCCCAAGCGGGAAGTAAAGACCGATCTTCTCAGCCTCTGCAAACAGAGCCTTCACCGACTTAATAGCAGCAATCTTACGGACGTCGGATAGCTCCGACTGTTCGATACGGGTTATCATCCCAGCCAGTTGTCGGTCGAAGACTCTCCGATAGGCTTTAGCGGCCATATCAAAGATTTTCCGGCCTTCACCTTTGCCATTAGCAGGGCTAGCAAGAGCGTTCCAGCGTTTATAGACAGCTTCAACTAGGGCAGTACGGGTCTTGATACGATTGTTTTTGGCGATAGCGCCAAGCTTAGCATCAGCCTTGATCGCCTTGATCTTTGTATCCTGCGCAAGGAAGTCTTGAGCATTGTCTGCAAGGCGAGGGTCGATATTATACAGGGTAGCAAGGTTGATCAGGTCTGATAAGAACCGAGCGCCTTCCTTGAACCGCACATTAAACTTGTTCCAGCGGTACGCCTCATCTTGCACCTTCACCTGCATTGCAGAGCGGGCCTCGCGCATCTCGGCCATAGCCGATGCTACCTTATCAAGGCGACTACCAAGAGCAGGGGATGCACGCTTAGCCAAACGAACTACATCCGCAGGGATAAGGAACTGCAGCATATACCGACCACTCTTGGTCGAGATAACATTCGGGATGATGTCCATGAGGTTATCTAGGCGGCGCTTGCTGCGCTGCACCTTCATGATGACCGAAGTAGCCTGATTAAGATCGCCGGGATTACGCGAACGCGCAAGCATCTGCTCGGCTCGCAGCAGTTCTTTGTTGGGGGCAGTCTTCTTCTTACGCTGGTACTTGTTAGCAACAGCGACGGCTTGGTCGTCAAAGACGACGTAGTTACGTTCACCAGAAGTACGCCCAATAAACGTATTGCCAGTGATACCTACCCCAAGCAGGGCTTTAGATGCTGCCTTATCGGAACCAAGTGCTGTAGCTAGCGAGTAATAAAAAGTTTGTCCCGGTAGCAATCCTACAAAATTAAATGGCATATCACCTATAGCTGGGTTGCTATCATAGAGTTGCTTTACTCGTTCTTGAACATATTTTGACTGCTGTATAATTGGGCTATCCCAATCAAGCATGTGATCTTGGTCAGTATCGATATTAACATTGTACAACTTACCCGCAGAAACAGGTCGTACAAGCGAGTGCATTTTTCTTAAAATATCTATAGCTGCTAAATATTGACGCATTTCTAAAGATTGTTCTTTAAGTACGTCGTTATCAACAGGGCCATTTATATCAGTTGTTCTTTGTGCGTCTTCTATGTAGCTTGAAAAAGCATCAAGCAAATTAAAGTAACTTTCATTAGCGGTATACGAAGTATCGTTTATAGTATCTGTAATTCGATCAGCAGTGTCTTGATCAATAAGTGGAACCTTAACAAAAATAGGCAAACCAAACTCTTCAGCTAGTTTCCGCCCAGCAGGTCTTCCAGTTCTAGCCGCAGCTTCGGTAACCGCAGGGTTTGTAATAGTCATCATTGGCTGGTTTTTGTTGAACCAATCCTTGACAGACATGCCTGCAATTTGCTGGCTTTTTGTTGAAAGTTTATCCCGATACCATGCGGCAATAGATGGTTCAGAGCTAAAGTACATCCCCCATCCATAGACCTGTGCACCTTCGCCCGACCCGATATGCTCAAGGCTGAACCTATCGAAATCGTATGGCCCTCCGTGCCACGCATTGATCATGTAGCGCAGGCCCTTAACGACAGCGCTTTCACGGGGGCCGTTAATGATCTGGTCGTGTGCCATAGCCAGAATGGCTCGCACTTCGCTATCCGAGAAGTTGGACTTGATGCCTAGGCGGCGACCCATGTCCTTAATGACCGCAGTGAGCTTCGCCCAGATGCTGGCGTCTACGCGGCCTTCCTCTGACTGGATAGCCAGAACCTCTTCCAGTGCACGCAGCCGGGGGTTCGAGTCCTCGGGGTATGCGTTAGCGTTATCATTGAACCAAGTGTCAGCTTCATCCCGCAGCTTCTTATTGCCGTCGTAGATTTGCTGCAGGACCTTATCGAGGCGCTCGTTGAAGAGCGCACGTAGGCCAAGGTGCCCTAGACCCTCATGGTAGATGGTAGACGCAGCATCGCTGACCTCGTTGAGGTTTGATGCAAGGATGTAGATATCACCCTCGGCAGTGACAAAGCCCTGCGCCCCTTCAGCACCGTCGCTAATGACAGCT
>Ga0181357_1000174_pt1 | contig 22386 bp, 20 predicted proteins | sample Fa13VDMM110DN_FD_130094 | JGI IMG/M metagenome (GOLD analysis project Ga0181357, IMG submission 130094) | Freshwater viral communities from Lake Michigan, USA - Fa13.VD.MM110.D.N | ecosystem: Environmental > Aquatic > Freshwater > Lake | place: USA: Michigan | collected 2013-09-24 | reverse complement strand
GGTCCAGTAGGCCCGCCAGTACCAGTTGTACCCGTTGGACCAGTTGGGCCAGCAACGGTTGAAGCCGCCCCTGTCGAACCCGTAGGCCCTGTCGGACCAGCAACTGTCGAAGCCGCGCCCGTAGGCCCTGTAGGACCGCCAGCACCAGTTGTTCCTGTAGTCCCTGTTGGTCCTGTTGGACCGTCTACGCCCTGTACGCCTTGAATTCCCTGTATGCCTTGCGACCCAGTAGGGCCAGCAACAGTCGATGCCGCACCTGTTGGACCTGTTGGCCCTGCAACGGTAGATGCCGCGCCAGTTGTACCTGTTGGCCCTGTCGGGCCAGTATTGCCAGCAGTCCCTTGCGCCCCAGTTGGGCCAGTGTCACCAATTACGCCTTGAATACCTTGTATGCCCTGCGGCCCCGTTGGCCCAACCACACCTTGTATTCCTTGTGAACCAGTCGGACCAACCACACCTTGCGGTCCAGTCGGGCCGCCCGCACCAGTGTTGCCTGTATTACCAGTAGGGCCAGTGGGTCCCACCACGCCTTGTGATCCAGTCGGTCCACCCGCACCAGTTGTACCCGTAGGTCCTGTAGGCCCATCAAGACCTGTATTGCCAGTTGGCCCTGTTGGTCCCGCAATACCTTGCTCGCCTTGAATACCTTGCACACCTTGCGGGCCAGTTGGCCCATGGTCGCCTTGTATCCCTTGCGCACCAGTTGGGCCAGTTGCGCCAGTTAGACCAGTTGCACCTGTTGGCCCCACTACGCCTTGTATTCCTTGCTCGCCTGTTGGCCCCGTTGGGCCAGCCACGGTTGAATTTGCACCCGTAGGCCCAGTAGGTCCACCCGCGCCAGTATTACCAGTTGTGCCTGTAGGTCCAGTTGGGCCGACCTCACCTTGTATACCCTGTATGCCTTGAATACCTTGCGGCCCAGTTGGACCAGCCTCACCTTGCAAACCAGTAGGGCCAGTTGCACCTACCGCACCCTGCGTACCCGTTGGTCCAGTTGCGCCTGTATTTCCTGTAGGCCCTGTTGGCCCTGCAACGCCTTGCTCACCTTGTGCCCCAGTCGGACCAGTCGGACCAACATTACCCTGTACACCTTGGTTGCCCTGTATACCCTGCGAACCAGTTGGGCCAACATTGCCCTGTGCGCCTGTAGGTCCCGTAGGGCCAGCATTACCTTGCGACCCAGTTGGGCCAACAACGCCTTGTGTTCCAGTAGCACCCGTTGGCCCATTAATACCAGTTGCACCAGTAGGACCTGTTGGACCAACATTACCTTGTGCGCCCGTTGGTCCAGTAGCACCTTGTGGCCCAGTTGGTCCGGTCACGCCAACCGATTGCAACACGGCAATTAATTGGTGATTATTTGCAAACCCAGTTGTACCTGTGCCACTTGATGTGTCTAATGAAACGGTGTAAGTAACTGATGTATTTGCAACAATAGTTGGGTTGGCGGTCAACGTCCATTTTTGGTAATTGTTGGAATTGCTTTCATCTTGCAAAATTACATGGTCGCCAGTTTTTAAAAACCCTAAAAACAAATCAACGTCAACACCGTTTGACGTTAAATGACTAAACACTAATTGCGTTGCTGACGTTTGCGTTGCGTTATTCCAAAACACATGACCGCTTGTTGGCGTGCCTGATGTTTGATTGGTATCTGCTTGATAGTTATAAAAAGACGATGACCCACCATCAGCACCATTTGCACCAGTTGGACCAGTAGCCCCAGTATTACCAGTAGGTCCTATATTGCCTGTTGGCCCAGTTGATCCAGTATTGCCCGTTGCGCCCGTTGGCCCTACGTTGCCTTGTATACCTTGTACCCCAGTTGGTCCGGTCGGTCCAGCAACGCCTTGGTTGCCAGTCGGGCCAGTTGTACCAATATCACCTTGAATGCCTTGTTCGCCTTGTATACCTTGAGAACCTGTAGGGCCAAGATTTCCTTGAATACCAGTTGGACCAGTCGGGCCAGTAGAGCCAATAACACCTGTAGGCCCTGTAGCACCAGTTGTTCCAGTTGGCCCAATAACACCAGTTGGCCCAGTTGGGCCAATATCACCTTGCACCCCTGTCGGTCCAACAACGCCCTGTATGCCTTGCTCGCCTTGTATGCCCTGTGGCCCTGTTGGTCCAACATTACCTTGTACGCCCGTTGGCCCTGTAGCACCTACATTACCTTGTGGCCCAGTAGGTCCAATATCACCAGTAGGGCCAGTTGCACCAGTGTCACCTGTTACACCTGTTGGACCTGTTGGACCAGCGACTGTCGAATTTGCGCCTGTGGGACCCGTAGGACCTACATCGCCTTGCAAACCTTGTGACCCAGTCGGACCTATATCGCCAACTTCACCTTGTATACCTTGTACGCCTTGCGGACCAGTAGGCCCAATATTTCCTTGGTCGCCCTGATTACCTGTTGGGCCAGTAGGTCCGACCATTCCCTGTGAACCCGTAGGTCCAATATCGCCCTGTGCGCCTGTAGGACCAGTTGCGCCAATGTCACCTTGTGCGCCAGTAGGGCCAACATTACCTTGCACACCAGTCGGACCAGTTGGGCCAGTTTCGCCTTGATTACCTTGCGCACCAGTTGGACCAACATTGCCCTGTATACCCTGTTCACCTTGTATGCCTTGAGGCCCTGTAGGACCGTGGTCGCCTTGAATACCCGTAGGACCAGTAGGACCAGCCACGGTAGAGTTTGCACCTGTAGCACCCGTAGGGCCAGTCGGCCCAATATCGCCTTGCGGTCCTTGTGGGCCAGTGGGTCCTTCTACGCCTTGCACACCCTGTATACCCTGTACCCCTTGTGGGCCAGTCGGACCTTCAATACCTTGGTCGCCTTGGTTGCCTTGTGCGCCCGTAGGACCTGTAGGTCCAATTTCAGTTGATGCCGCACCTGTGGGGCCAGTAGCCCCAGTTGGGCCAATTGCCCCAGTTGCACCAATTGCGCCAGTCGCACCAATAGCACCAGTAGGTCCTTGCGTACCCGTTGGGCCAGTTATACCTTGAGGGCCAGTAGGTCCTTGCGCACCTACAACGCCACGATTAATTTGTATGGTTTGTTGTGCGGGCGGCGCAACTTCAAGATTTATTTGAGGCGCGGGTGTAACTGTCAACAAAATATTGTTGGAGTCTTGCACCGTTACCGAGGTACTGCTCGGCACAGTTTGTACTGTTGCCATGATTACACCTTAACGATTGCATCAGAACGAACAATAAACAACAGAAAAATAATAGTGTCTTGCGCGGGTGTCGCGCCAGCGGCAGGGAAACTAATTTTGATTCGACCAGAAAAACCAACGCCGTTTACATAGTCAATTTCCAACTCAGGGTCAGAGTTAATTAAACCCCAAGCCCCGCTGTCAATTACCAGCGTAAACGAACCAGCGGCATCATCGACATTGGTTACGGTAAGGTTAACTGCTGTGGGTGGTGGCTCATAGTCGGCTATGTCAAACGTTAAGCCATAACGCGAATCACGCACATTGCTTAATGCGCGGCGCACAATCTGAGCATCAATAGTTGCGCCTGTAAGGTCAACGGGTTCGCCGTCCTCGCCAGTCATAACTAAATTCCAAAAGGCGTTTTGTTCCCAAACAAGTTCGCCAGCAATAATTGGGTTGTCAAATCCGCTAACTTGATAAAGTGAATTTTTATTAAATACTGCCATGATGTTTCTCCTGCCTTGGTTAACAGCCCTATGACCTTACAGAGCCGCGAATCATGTCTTGTATTGTGTTAATCAGATTGTCCCATAGGCCGATACGTTGTCAACGGCAATAATTTCACCAGCCGATGAAATACTGGCTATTGATGTTCCGCTATATTTAAACAGCAGTGTACCGCCCGATTCTTCTATGGAAAAATTGCCAAGCGTCAGCGTTGTCCCCATATCCAAATTACCTGTTGAGGTAAGCGTTGCCTTGGTTACCCCGCTGTATTGCAAAAGCAAACTTGTGCCTGATTGAACAAACGCCCAGTCTGTCATTGTTCCAGCCGCTGCACCCAAGTTGGTTCTTGCCGCCGCCGCTGTTGATGCGTTTGTACCGCCATTGGCTAGAGGGACAGCATTAACCAGCCCGTCAGTCGCATCTAGCCGCCCTGATGAATCAAGATTGTTTGCAAGTTGCGAAAGATTAAAAGCCTGTGTCATAGTTGTTCCTTATGCCGCGCCAATTCTAGCGAATGATTGTTGATTTAACAATGTGACGTTGTTGTCAAAAGCCGTGTTAAGTATCCAGTTTGCATCGGTTGCGGTGTAGTCGTATGAAACGCCTTTGGTTAATATTGCGCCATTTGCGTATACACCCATTGCCAACGCATTACTTTCAAACGCATAGGTTAATTGACTTGCTGTTGAGTATGTCACCAAATTAATAATATTTGAACAAGGTACGCCAAGGTTATTATTGGCATATTGGATAATAATTAATTTACCTGTTAACACAGCAGGAAAACCTGTTAGCGTTCCATCACCAGCCAAATCATAATCAATTTCATTTAAAGCAGAACCATTTACAAATAGCATTTCTGCGCCATTAGTTATTCCAAAAGCAGTTGGTAAAAAAGATGAAACACTTGTTAGGTTTTCTTCCCACCGACTAAACGGAGCATATTCGCCAGCCGCACGATAACGATAGACTATTGAATTTATTGCTGGCGCAGTAATATTTGTTGTGAATGTTATAGTTTTTGTGCTTGTGTTTATTGTGCTTACTGTGTATTGCGTAGGCGTACCCGTGTCGCTAAATGTTAACAAATTACCAGCATTAATTATTTGATGAGGTGCATCATTATATGTAATGTAGTTACTGCCAGTTGTTGCAACGGTGATGTTCATCTGCTCGTAAAAAGGGTCAGAACTTACAGCCCTCATGTTATAAACAATAATAATTTCGCCAGCCGCGCACGCCGTACCCATTACGACTGTTGTTGATGTTTCTGTGTAATCTGATGTTGACAGCAATGCGCCGTTTCTAAAGACAAGTATTTGTCCAACAATATGCGTAACGCTAAATGTTGTTTGCGCGGCTGTTGCTGAAAATATTGTTTCAGTAAAAAAGAATTCATCTTGTTCTGTAAAGCCAACAACACGACCATAAATGTCAATCGTCAGCGTTGCCGCACTAGCAGTCTTGGTATATATGCCAGCACCAAAATTTAAAAATCTTTGTAACGATACAACCATTGTACCGCTTGTGCTATTTGTTACAGATACCAAACCATCTGCACTGCTTGCCGCTGTTGTGCCTATGGTTACCAATTGGCCGCTTCGACTATCAAGGTCAATAAAGTTACTGCCATCAGGTAAGCCCGACCAAAGGCTTGGGTCATACAAAGATGTTTCTGTTGGCACAAAGCCGCCATTTAAATTTGCGTATCCAGCGTTGCCTACGTTAAAACTAAATCGGCGACTTTGGCGGTTAGCAAAAAGCAAATAATTCGCAGTGCCAAAATTACTATTGGCTTCATACCATGTGTAATCTTGATAATTAGAACTGCCGTTAGCAGTAGAGTTATTCAACAATCCGTAATAGGCTTTATTGCGCGGGTCAGTTGAAAAGTTTGTTGCGCCATCTGCGCTGTCTGCATATGCAACTGCAATCCATCGTTGCGCATATTGAAACGTTCTTGGTCGCCATTCAATTAAATCGGATGCTGGTGAAAATACACTATCTCCAAGTGAATTAACCATTCGCGCAAACACATACCAATCACCTGATGGCAATGACGTTACTGTAACCACTGGCATTGCCGCACTACTTGTATAGGGCGCATTATTTGGTAATGTTTCTGTTGTGCCTAAAAACAATCGTTGTGTTGTAGTAGGCACTTCATATGCGCTGTACCAAATTTCAGCGTATTGAACAATGCCATAAGGCGATGCAATAGCCGTTACATCAAACGATGGAATATTTGCATATGGGACTTCGTTTGAAATTGTTGGTGCAACTAACGTACCAAAAAAATTAGGGTAAGCAATGCCCGTATTTAACGCTGGTGTAAATTGCTGAATTGGTACATCATCATATACAGCCGCGTTATATTCACCAAGTAAAAGCGTTGCGCGTATTGAGCCATCATCACCAAAAACCTCAGTGACTCTTGAAATTCGAAATAATTTTTCTGTCCATCCGTAATTTGTATTGGTTACGCTAACAACATCGCCAGCCTCAAGTTGCAAGCCTTCATAGTTAATTGAAAACTGTACTTGCAAATCCTCGCGGGCTTCTTCTAAAAACCGATTGGCAAGATATTGCGCTCGTACATTATTGTTTACCAAAGGCAGACTAATTGACTGTTTATTTATAGGTTCATTTGGATATAGCAAGCCGGGGTTTGCAACAGCAAGGTTTAGTGTTACTGTGTTAAATGCATCTCTATTAGATGCATCAGGATATTTAACTTCGGCTATGTTGTAACTGCTTGCTAAATCTGTTGGCGATATTGATATGGCTGTCACAATATTTGAATCAGTTAAGAGCATAACTGATACGTCATCAGGGGTCTGCACTACCACTCCCCATTGCCCTGTAATTTCGTTGTACTTTAAAAGACAATCACACGATGCCGCCATTAACTGCAAATTTGCCATAACAGTTGTATCTGTGTACAACGTGCCATCAAATTTAAATCGTGCTTGCGTTTCACTGCCGCCGCCTGATGGCGTATAAGTAAATGCTCCATTTGAATATGTATTTAATGCTGTAAGTGACGCGGTATCAATGTCTGTAACGGCAATACCAGCACCATATCTTGTCGATGTTAAATAGTCATTAAAACAATCCCCACATGATGTTCGACTATTTGTCACTTGAAATTTTGTGTCAGGCAACCCAGTTAAACCAGCGGCAGAGTTATATGTAATTTCAATAATTGCAAACGCGCAATTGGTCATTGTTTTTGTAGCATCCCACTGGTAAGCCAATGTAGGATTTTGCATAACAGTTATTGCAGACGTACTGCTGTTGGTTGGGGTAGATGAACCATTGCTGTATAGATAAATATTTATTAATCCGTTTACACGCGAGTCATTTTCACCCGTTGAAGTATCAAGCAATGATGACACTGTATAACCGTTGCCTTGAAAATATACTTTTTTTCCACCTATATAAATATCACCAAAACTAATTGAGTCAGGCGATGAACCTGATTCAGTATTTGTTACTTCGCATAATGCCATAACAAAAAACATTGTTTGGTTATTTGATGTAATGCTCATGTCCGTAACAATACCTGCTACAAAGGCTTGCCCATAGACAATAGGTAATTTATTATTTCCCGCTGGCGGTAATTGCACACGACTGCCGGGGTCGGGATTGTTTTGTGTATCGTTCCAATTTGGAGGTTGCGGCGCAAAGGCTTTTGCAATAATTGCTGTGGCAATAATATTGACTGCAAATGCCGTGGCGACATACGCAAATGTTCCAGCCGCCGCCGCGCCCAGTAAATAAGTTGCAACAAGAGTACCCGGCATTTATATTCCCCAAAATTCTTCAAGTTTTTGAAAGCCTAATTTACCGTATTTCAAATCAGGACTGTTTGCCATCTTGCTTATAAAAAAATTAGATATACGGCCTTCTACAATTAGAGCATTACCATAGGCTACATACTCAGACAATAATCTATATGCGGCAGTAGACAATCTTGCATCAGGGTTTACCCAAAAAGCATATTCGTGCATAAGATAATTTTGTGGTGACCAAAGGCTTGGGTTAATTCCAGCAATTAACATCCCGCATATACCTTCATGGTTTACTGCAACTAACAAAATACCTTTGCCCGCAATAATTTCATACAGCATTTTTTCTATGTATGCCGCATCATCAATGCTTGCCAAGAATTGCATAGGCGTGTGATTTCTATACTCGCGCAACATATCAAGTATGAATGGAAAGTCAAACGCTGATGCTTTGCGAATCAGCATTAATTCGGTCTTCCAAAATTAAATTGAAAACCTTCTAACGTTACAACCCTTTCCATTGATGTATCCGCAGGGTCAAAATAAGTCCATGCGTTATTGTTTGTATATCGCCCAGCAGTTCGATTTTGCAAAATTAGTTGAATTGGTGAGGCCGCCAATGAAACCGTTCCAAGATACATACGCAAATCTTCATACCATTGTTCATTAATTTGAAATGAGGTTACATAGCCTGTAAAAAATTTATACAAGCCTTCATTACCGCCAGTGGTTATTAGTTCACCATCGGTATTAAAAAAACCATGCCACATTTGTATATATGATCCTTTGATGGTGCTACCAAGTACCAAGCCAAGCATTGTTGGGTCTATGCCAGTCAGAGTTACGGTTGTTTCATTTGCTGTGCTTTTTATATCGCGTTGCACATCGCCAATTTTTAATAACTCCCCAAGTGCGGTAAATGTGCCTATGCTTGGTATAGTCATTTCAGATGGCGCAGTTGAAAAGTAATATGTTGTTGTGCCGTCATTCAAACTTACAAAGTCTGCAATGCGTATATTGTTTGTTCCGTCAACAGGTGTGATTACATTCATAGGACCGCCTCAAATGCTTTAAAAGAACCGTTCCAAGCAATGTATGAATCATTGGCAAATGGCATCAACATGTAGGTTGGGTATTCACGCAATATCACTGGAAAGGTAATGCCTGTATATGTATTGTCATCCATGCTAATTGTTGTGCCGTATTGTCCAATGACCGCGGTTTGCGTAGTGAGCAATTCTGCAATAAGGTTTCTATGTACTGGTATGTCGACTGTCGAGCCTACACCGCGCACAACATCAGCCGTTGCAATATAAGCGTGTTCGTCAACTTGACAAAAATCGCCAGCCTTAACAATAAATTCCCCTGCGCCCATACTTGGCAAACTACCAAGCACCAAAAGTTTGTTTGCGCTTGCCGTCTGCCATTCGCAAGCGGCAATTTCACCCGATGTCATATCGCCTTGATACGCAATGTAGTTTTCCCAACCCGTGCTTGCAAAACTTAAATATTGCGTTAATGCTTTGTCGTTGATTCGCAAGACATTTAAAATTTCGCGGCTTTGGCTATACAGCAAATAATTCATAGGCCGCATCTCAAATGCAAACGGCACAACTGTTTCATACTCAGATGTGACGATGCGTTGGTTGCGGCTTATGGTTTGCCCAACAAATCGTTGGTCCATAATGCCAACGGATTCCGCTATGGCAAGAATACTTTGTAGGCTCATGTTATTTGCTCACTGGTAAAGACCGTTGTGCCGATTGATTTGCAGACCATACCGCGCTTTTATTTTTGCTTAAAAACTGCGTAGCCGATTGCGTATCAATTGCATTCATGTTTTGAATATACGGCCCGTTGTACACGACTGATGGTTGCCCGCCCATGTAACTAGATGCTTGCATATTAGGTATGACTGTGCCACGGCGTTGCGGAATAAATAACTCAGGGCCGTTTTCGCCCACAAGGGTAGGTCCATCAATTTCACCGCCAGCCGCCGCAACTGCTACTTGTGGTGTTGCGCCACCCATGCTCATACCACCAAAGCCGCCAAAGCCCATTGCCCTCATACCCATCATTACCAATTGCATGGCTTGAAATTTTAAAATCATTGCCATGATGTCTTGAATAATGCTTTTGGCAAAATCTTTAAACGTGACTTTTCCTCCACGTGCAAAATTATCAATTGCGCTGTTCATATTGCCAATTGCCGCACCAAACATATCCGCGCCAAGTTTGCCGTAGTTCTCAGCATCTATTGCAAATTGTCGTGCCGCTGATTCAAAGCCTTCGCTAAACGATTTGCGTCTTGCTTCCTCATCCATAATGGCTTGTTTACGCGCAGCACTGAGTTGCTGTTCAGCACCAATCAACTCTTGTATACGCCTAACTTCAGCATCATATGCTTCACCCTTACCCATTGATGCGGCATTAGCAATTTGGTTTTCTAAATCTAATATGGTGCGTTTTGATTGAATTACTTCTTGCGCTATTCTGATTTCGTTATCTCGCATTTTGTAGCGGTTAACTTCTAATACCATTGATTCATTATCAAGACCAATTGCTCGTTCTTGAAAGTTTTGGGCAAGTTGCAGTAACTCTATTTTCTTTTCATAATTTTTGTTAATAATTTTAGTTTGTGCTTCCTCTCTTTTTTTGTTGTAAATAAGTTCAAGTTCATGTGCCATTTCTGCCGCTTCACGTTCTTCTACTGATTGCCCAATCACTAATTTACTTTGTAAAAATCGATTTTCAATGTTTGATCTTTCATGCGCAAAGTTATAACGTATCTCCTCTAACTGCGCGGCCTTTTCATCCATACCAATTGTTTTTAACTTTACGTCCAACTGTTCATGTTGCATAACTAAGTTATCCGCAAGAATAACGTGTTGTAAATCTAGAATTTTAGATGCCGCTTCGTCTTGCGCGTTTATAAAGGCTTTGTCCTCTTTGGCTTTTGATCGCGCCCTTAATTCCTCGCGGTCGAATTCCTCACGCATTAAATTTTGTTGTGCTTCGCTTAAATTTTCCTTTGATAATGCTTGTGTTCTTGCATTAGCAATAGTTGCCAGTTGTGCTTCCAAAGCCAAATCAATTTGCTTTATTTCAATTTGTTTTCTATCAACAGTTAAGGCTTCAATTTTTAATTCACCCTGTTTACGTTCAATTTCCGTAAGTTGATTCTGTAAAGCAATCTTGGCTTCTAACGCTGTAAGTTCTTTTCTGTTGGCATCAAGGTCTTTATTTTTTTCTGCATCTGGTCGCATATCTTCTAATTTGCCTGATGCTTCCCTAGAACCAGATGGCGTGTCATCGCCAAAGACTTTTTGTGCCGCGTAAAAAGCCGCCAATCCAGCCGCGCCAGCGGCTATACCTTTCCATCCTCCCATTGCATTGGTTGCCGCCATCAGTGCTGCATTTGCTGCAATTGCTTTGCGGATTAACATAAATATCTCATACACCTTGGTCAGTTGACCTATGAGATAAACAGAGCCTATGGCAAACAGCGCGGCTTTAAATGTTTCAACTTTTACCAGCCCATCGCCATCAGTAAAAGGTGAAATAACATCAGCAAAAGCCAACTTCAAATTATCCATAGAAGTTTTTAATTGATCTGAAACGTCACCTAATTTTTTTATTGCAGCCTCATTTTTTCGATAGGCTTCAACAGACATATTTAGTTTTGCGGCAACTTCACCAATTGCTAAACCAATGCCTTGCTTGCCAAGCATTTCTTTAACCAACTTAACACGTTGATAGGTACTTAGGCTTTGCTCATTCAGCGCATTAAAAATTCTATTTATTGCGTCTTCAGGCTTAAGGTTTTTTAATTCTTCAAATGTAATTCCAAGACGTTCAAATTGCGATATTGCGGCTTCATTGCCGCCTTGCGCTTCTTCAATTTTTGTAAACAGCGTAGACAGCATCTTTGATGCGCCTTCTGCATTGCCGCCCGAGGTCTTAATGGCATCTTTAAATTGCAAAACTTTGGCAACTGAAATTTCAAATCCCTTTGCTAAATCTTGCGTGGCATTAGCAAATTCCAAAGTCTGTTGCGTTAAAGCGGCAAAGCCTAAACCTCCAAGTCCTGTAGCCCCTCCAAGACTTCGCAAAATTCCACCTAATGATTTAAAGTCACCAGTTAAATTATTAACGGCTTTTTGCAAATCTTTAGCCTGTTGTTTTGCTTTAGCCGTGGCTTGGTCCCACTCTACCGTGACCAGACCAAGTTTGACTGAGAGTGAACCAATGACTGCCATTATTTTTTCCCCTTACCTTTTGTCCAAGGTCCTGTTTCAATCAGTTCTTGTAATTTGTATCCAAAAATTGTAATCACCCGATCAATATTGCTTTCCAAGCCAGCGCGTATAAACGGGCGTGCAGATACCTCTGCCGTACCAAATTCCATTGCAAGAGCCACTGGCCTATTGGTGTAGGTCACACGTTCTTTCCCTTTACTGGTAATGGTTGTGTGCTTGTCGCTGTCGTCCCGCCTTGCACTTACTGTTACGCGGGTTATAAATGTTTCGCCTCTGTATGACCCTGATGCTTTGTCGCGCGTAGTAGCGCGATGCGTTTTTAAATAAATATGCTCTTTTAATTGTCCAGTATCTTGTGGCGCATTCTCTTTAACTGATTGCAAAACTGGGACCATCGCCGCACCCATGGCGCGTTTCCAAATGCGGTCGGTCTTTTGCTTACCAAACTCCAAAGCCAATGCGTCCATTGTTTTAAACAAATCGTCAAAGCCTGATATGTCAACTGTTGAGTTTTGCATTGGCAAACCTATTTATGGCAAAGCCTTTGGCTTGACTTGCAAAACCAAGCAACCCATTGCTGGCGGCTTGTGCGGGACTTGTATCATTGTCAGGGTCTGTCGAGTATTCGACCACCCAAGGGAAAACTTCGTTAACTTTAATTGCTGGCGTACCCGGATTGCGCATATAGTTAAACACAGCGGCAGTCACTGGTGTCAGTGCTTCAAAGATTCCTTTGTTACCTAGCAAGCCATCCGTATACATAACTTGTATCTCCGTAAACAGTTCCTCATCCAGCGAATCAACATACTGTTCGGTATGCCCATTAAACACCATCGCCGCAACAACTTGTCTACGCAGTGACCGCCTTAGTTTTTTTTTGCGGTTCGGTAATCTGGCTTTATCGCGGCTTCAATATCTTCTACCATTTGCTTTATGACTGGCTCTGGAAATTCCTCGGCAATTTCGTCATAGTTTTCCGTGATTGGTTCGCCAGTCTCGGATTGCAACAAGTAAAAGTATTCTTGCACCTTAGTTTCCCACATTGCTTGAAATGTGGCAACTTGTCTAACACTACTACCTTGAACAAATACATCGTCATCAGTCATGCTGATGCCGCTTTCACTTTCAGCCATTGCTTTGGCAAATTCCTCGCCACCGTCAAGTATGGTTTTTTTCAGCGGGTCAGCCAGTTTGTTGTAGAGGGCTTCAATATGTTCTGGACTTGGTTTGGAAATTTTTTCAATCATTTCCTCCATCTGTTTTTTTAGCGGTATGCGTACACGCAAAGAAAATCGGGCATTACCAATTTCCAAATTGATGGTTTTAATTTTTGCTTGGTCGCGGCTTTGTTCGTATGACTTACCAAGTTTGGTTGCTAGTTTCATGTCTTATCCTTTGAGCATCTTGTCGTATATTTCGTTGTTTAATTCAACAACGTATTTAATCACCTCGGTTGGTGACATTGTGTTTGCGTGTGCAACGGCAATTCTGTATGCAAGGTCAATGCCCGCAAGACGTTGCTGTTGAAAGCCAAACCAGTTTTTTTGCCCAGTGGCATTTAAACTGATAAGGTAATTCAACAGCGCGTCAGAGTTATTTATTTGTTGTGTCATATCTTGTAGAAAAGCCCCCGTAGGGGCTTTGCCATTAAGGATTGTTAGACCAGCCGTAGGAACTGCCGCCTACTGGGTGAATGGTAAATTCAAACTTGCCCTCAGCACTTGGTGACATATCCCATTTCAAGCCGCCAACGCGACCGTTAAATGCATAAGCCACGGTATCCGTGCCGTCATAAACTGCAATGACATAGGTGCGAATAATTGTGCCGCTGTAACCGTCATCACGAATTTGCAACTGCGCAGCATCAGCAGGATTCCACGGCGCGGTAATGGTCAGCGAGGTCACCTGATTTTGTGTGGTGATTTTTGCGCCAGTACGTTGTCCAGCAATAGAGTAGGCGGCAAACGCATCGTCTGCGCCAAATGCTGGTACTGCCTCTACGGGAATTGAAAAACAGGTTTGTCCACCACCTGATTGACTACCAGTGCCGCCAGCACTTGCGCCAATTAATTCGGCAACCTGCGCAGTCCAGACGGACAAATTTGCATCGCTTAGTGGTGTTGGTATTGCATCGTTTTGCATCCACATTGTTGCAACGTAACCGGGTAAGACTTTATTGATGAGTGCCATTTTTAAGTTCCTTCAAAAGTTGGGTTAAATCAATCGTGTCTTATGTTGGAATGTAAATTGTGCAGTCGATAATTATTTGATTCTGACCTATGGTGTTGTCATAGGTGTTGTAGAGCCAAATGCAATCGGCTTTGGCTATAAAGAAACCTGTGGTGTCGGGGTCGCCAAAAGTGCCTGAATAGCCGTGCAAGGATTGTAGTATGTCATTGGAAAGATTAAAAGCATTGTCCATTGTTTTTGCAAATACCGATATTTGAAATGTCGGTGAGTCAATGCCTTTATTACTTTGCGTCTGACCCGTGTATACGGGCTGATGAATATTGCGCAATTGCCAAGTTAAGAATTTATCTTGCGTTGCCCAGTTGCGATTAAAGTTTGCATACACAGGTACAGGCGTGACAATATCCGACAGTTGCCATTGAATAGCCTCGGCGTACTGGACTGGATTTTGTTGGGTACTCATACTGTTGTGTCAGGGTCGTTGCGGTAACACATTAAAGCCACTGTCATGCGGTCGTTTGATTCCCGCACGTCTGTAATTCGCCAATCAAAGCCGCGCCAAGTAATACTGTACAAATTTTGGTTGTCTACAATTTCCTTGGTGTTTGGCGTGTAGTTCAACGTCAAATTTACGAGGTCAGAATACACGCGATACCGTTCCGATATTCTTACGCTGTTTGCCACATCACCAACCAAGGCGCGTGTTGCAAACCAAGGCGTTATGGTTGTGGTGTACTCGCCAAGGGTATCTGTGCCATTGGTAACGCTGTTGACAGTAATGTTTTCGTACCGTCTAATTGCCATTACATCACCAGTGGTTTGTAGGGTCGCAACAGCGCGGCTACGCCAAATGGCACTTCACGCAAAGGCTTGTCAGATGTATTACTGCGGTTGTTGTATAAATGCGTCAGCATCATCAAGCCCGCTTGTTTTATGACGGGGTACTGCGCAATAAACGCCGCGTTTTGGCTATAGGTCACAACAATGGGATTTGCAACTTCTTGACTGATTTCATTTAGTTGCGTATTTAGTATGACGCGATTGCCTGTTGGGTCATATGAATAATCTGCTGGCGCAACCAAAACAGGCACAGTGTTTGACGCGCCATAGAATTGCACCTTGTTAACAGTCACGCCAGATGCGCCTAAATAGCCCGTTCCAGTCTCAGGCAAGTCTAAGTACAGACTGGTGTTATACAAGCCCGGATTCGCGTAATAAACCCGCCACTGGGTTAAAAATATTGACATGCCGAGGTAGTCTTCAATTGCCATGCGCGTGGCAAGTTCCAGCGAGGACAAATATGTATCTTGGCTCTCATCGTCAAACAAATTTAACTGTTGCGTAATTTCGCTAAGGGTCAGCCATTCAGTAACTATGTCCCGATTGATTTGCTCAAACTTTGCATAGTTATATGGGTTGCGTCCGTTCGCGTAGAACGGCGCAAGCGTCATATTTTCAACAGCCATTGGGTTACCCCTTAGTCAACGCCACGAACACCAGCAAACGGGTCGCGGACAGTACTAGCCATCCGCTTTTCGCACCACAAGGTTATGAACCCGGGCGCAGTCTGTTCAAACGCTTGAATTGTCATCTCCTCAACGTCCGCAATTTGCATAAAACGATTCCAGTTTGCCAAGTACACAGGGTATAGGTCATCAAGATATGGATTAATAATTACTGGTGCGCCAAAGATTGAACCCACTGCGCCGCCATCACGTTCACCTAATTCTAAGAATTTGGGCAAGCCTTGGTCGTCAGCCAAAGTGCGCAGACCCTTTATGTATTTTGGGGTCATGTGCCAAGCAGTGGTGGGCATATTCCAATACTGCGCTGGTAATGCGTCACCCATTGCCACAATTTGCGCATACGTTGGCGAGGTAGCATTTGTCACCACTTGCAAAATAGTATGAATACCATCTGTGATTGCATTGCCACTTGTACCAAACGCCGCCGCTGATGTACTGCCATCATACATAGACAATCCGCGCAAGCCAGCAGTTGCGCCAGTTGTTGTTGTAACCGAACCCGCTTGGTCATTGTTAAGCGCCATTGATGCGGCTTCTGCCTGTGAAAATTCCAACGTCAAGTCTTGCATTAATTCTTCTTGCAAGCCATTAATATCGTCAAGAGCCGCTGTACGAATAGGCAACTGCGCAGACAAAACGCGCGTTGGCAATTGCCATGTATTTGTAGCCGTGCCGGGTGTTCCCGCATTGGGCGTGAATGTGTAGCCCCATGGGTCGGCTTGGTCAAGTGCATTACCAGTCTTGGCAACAAATTGCACTGCTGACATATTGGGTGCTTTAATTTGTAATGCGCCCATACGGAATGGGTTGGCAAATCTTAGAGCCGCAAACGCATCATCAAAATATGTGCGACCACCTACACCCGCGCCTGAACCAGTCAGGGTCGAGGCTTCGCGCAAATCGACATTGACCTTGCGGCCTTCATGCAATGAGGTTTTAATGGCTTCAATAATTTTTTGCGTTGCACTCATCTTTATTCCTTTGGATAAAAAAAAGGGGGGAGAGTTTTTGCCCTCCCCCTTCAACTTATGCTACAGCGTAGCCAGTTGCGGTGGAACGATAACGAATGATGGAGAACGGATCAACCACACTTGAGGCCAAACGTTTTTCGCCATAGAAGGTTATAAAACCGGGCTGTGTTTGTTCGTAGCGGCGCAAAATCATAGACAGTCTGTCCACAATTGTGTGACCACGGCTAAAGTCACCAAAGTACATTGGGTACAAAGATGTTGCGCCGCCGCCGCCTACGCTAATTGGACTGTTAAGGTAAGCGTTTACAACAACGTCAAAACCCAACAATTTACCAACGATGCCTTCGTAAACCGATGGTGCCATACGTTCAAACACAGGCGTATTGTTATCGTCAACCATTCCACGAATGCCAGCAAGCATAATTGGATTGATAATAAAACAATTGCTGGTTGACCAGTATTGTTGTGGCAGATTGTGAATAAACTGAATCAAGTCCGTAAACGTGACGTTGTTCACTGCCGAACCGCCGTTGGTTGTGGTTTGGTCATACGTTGCAATGCTTGACAAGCCATCGGTCGATGCATAACCACTTGTGCCAAATGCTGCCTCACTGATAGTGCCGCCAGCGTATGAGGCATTATTGCCAGCATAAGAATTTAAACCACGCAAGCCGTTTGTACCACCAGTTGCTGTGGTAGTTGAACCAGCCTGATCATCGTTCAAAATCATTGATTGGCCTTCTTGTTGCGAAAATTCCGACAACATATCGTCAACAACGTTTGCTTCCAAACCGTCAATGTCATCCAACGCTGCTGTACGAATTGGGAATTGAACGTTAATGTCTTGCATATTTAATTGCCAAACATTTGTTGCTTGAGTTGTTGCGCCGCCGTTGTTTTGAATTGCATAACCCCAAGCCGCGCCAGCGTTACCTGTTTTGGCACGAAATTGGTAGGTCGAACCATCAGTAGAAACGTTGCGAGATACGCCGCGCATTGGGTTATACAAACGCAGTTTGTGAAACACAGGGTCATACGCAGTACGACCACCAATGCCAGCACCCGAGGACGTTAAGGTTGATGCTTCGTTTAAATAAGCCTGATGCTGTGATTCACTATCCCACAATTTAATTTCAGTGTGCAGTTTTGCGCCGCCCTTGTAAAAGGTCGACAACTGTTCGCGCACTTTGCGGTTTACATCGCCGCGCACGGTCTTGTGAGGGGCGCGAATAAATTCGGGCATTTGAATGCTAGCAACCTTGGCTTCCAGCGCGGTCACTTTATCTGCGAATTCTGCTTTGGCAGTTTCAATAGATGCAACGACTTCGGTTTTGTTTGCTTCAATTTTTGCTTCGTTTGCAACAGCGATGCTGTCGATTTTTTCTAATACTTTGTCCATTGACATGATGTGTTCCTTAATTTAAACGGGATTCAAGTGCCTTTGCCAACTCACGCACTTCAAAAGCGGCAAGCAGTGCATCGACTTCGGATACCACCGCATCAGGCTCACCCTGAGTTGGGGCTTCGTCAACTTTTTTGGTGACATCACGTTCTGCCAAAATTCGTTTAACGATAGATGATGCGGTGGTCGCATCCCTTTTGTTCAGACCCGCGTCACGCAGAGCCTTTTCCAAAACTCGCGGATTCAATTGACCTTCAACGTCAAATGCTTCCAGTTTTTGTATTCCCGCCTCGGGATTATTGGGGTACATCACCACGCTGACCTCGCTGAGACCGCCTTTGGTAATTTGAAAATATTCGTCATCATCGCCCATAGTGTCGGGGTCAAATGGTGCGCCTTCGGCATTTACATAACAGGCTTCCTCGGCGTATGCGCCAACAGAAACACCGCCAAACATCTTTGGCGACTCTTTTAAAATTTGGTAAAGGTCGTTACCGCCAACGGTATTTGTGTAAAGGCGACCAGTAGCGGTCATGCCGTCTTCATCAAACATAAATTCATTCCACTCGCCAACGGGCATACCCATGTCGTTGTGGTTTAAAAACATTGGCAGTGGTTTATCAGTCTCTGCAAATTCTTTTGCCCAGTCCATAAAGCCTTCGGGCTGGTAATTAAACTTGCGTCCGTCTGCGCCTTCACGTGCGCCCCAAGTTGTAACGCGGGCTTCAAGTTTCCCGTTTGGCTGGGCGGCCTCGTTTACGTTTTTGACTAGGCTCAGTTGCGCTTCGCAAACTAGGTTCAGAGTTTTGTTCATTTATCACCCCGTTGTGAATAGATTGGTTGTCGTCTTTTATCTTATGGGGTTGCACTATGGCGGGAAGTATAACCTGTGGCTTCTTGATTTGTGAAGTTAAATGTGCAAGTGCTTTTTTAAGCAAATTCATTATGTCGCCCCTATATTCATTTTTCTAGACTGCCCGCCGCCGCCGCCGCCAGTATCTTGTGGACTTTGACCCGGCATTGTGTCTAGGTTGCCACCATCGACAGTTAACTTATCAGCCCCTTCAATGGTCGACATATTCATATATGTCCTTGCCTCGTTTGGTGTAATGATTCCATTTTTAACACCCTGCACGGCAAAATTCATCTGGTCTAATGCCGCGCCTTTTAAAAAGTCCTTGGTGTCAAAACGCACGCACAAATTGGGATAGCCTTTAAACAGCGATTGTTTTAACGACTGCTCTAGGTTAATAACAGTTGGGTACATCGTGGTTTTATAAAACTCATCCAGCAAGGTCTGAGTATTATTAAATTTGCCTTCGGTTACACCAAGCATTTGTGGCGGCACACCAAACAAGGCGCAAATACGTTTCATGGTCTGATCTTTAAGAGCCGCCGCATCTGCGTCTTGCAAAGTCAGCATCTTGATTGGCTCATACTTCATGCCTTGGTCAAGCAACATACCTTGTCCCGCTTTGCTCGGGTCGGTATTACGGCTACCAGTCATTGCGTTCCAAGTTTCTTTAATACGCGCCGCAATTTCCTTAAATTTGCCGTCTGGAATTACTTGGTCGGTGTAAAACACGCCCGATGGCTTTGCGCCGTTTTGCATAATGAAGTTGGCATAGATGTCGATGTCCGAATCTAACGCAACCAATTCAGTTGCAAGAATGGCTTTGTTAAAACCTGACGAACCTTGCCAAGATGCCTCTTGCACATGCATGACTTGGTAATACTCCAATGGCTGGTCTTTGCTAAAACCATAGGACGGCGAGGACAAAACATATTGCGGGTATCGCGTATCAGATAGTCGAACCGTTACCAAGGTCGCATCTAGGTTATACATCTCAATTGGCGTTGCGGTTGCGTCCTTTTGTTTTTCGCGCCACAAGACAGTAAAGGTTTCACCAGCCAAGTCCAACCACATCATCCACTGATACCAAAATTGGTATGAATTCTGAAAGTTGTTTGGGTTCATCAGCAAATTAAGCACTTGCTTGGCTTTGGCTTGATCGCGTTTACCTACTGCGGGGTCTGTAGTGGCATCGACAAATGAACCATCGGGCATTTGCGCCATAACCCTAATGCCGCACTGCGATATGGACCGCGCCTTTATACCAACGCACGACATAATCGTGGCGTTGCGCGTCAGCGCGGACATATCGACAACACGACCAGCGGTGGTATTGCTTGCAGTCGTAACGTATAAAAGTTGCTGTGATGGTTGGTCTTTGTTGCGACCAATGATGACTTGGTTGCCTAATTGCAACTGTCCAAGAACTACGTTTGACTCTTTTTGAGTCTCCCGTTTACCCTTAAAAATATCCCATATTGCCATATAACCCCCGCAAATTTACTCGGATGCTACATCAAAACGCCCGAAAACCAAAACTGCTTGACACATAAGGGTGGTCCAACGAGCAATGCGCGGCAATAATCATTGCAATTATGCCGTCAACCTTTGCGGATTTGTCCGCTTCATTCTTGCGAACCTTAATATTGCCGTTGACATCGGTGTAGCACTCGCAGTTTCCAAGTTGCCAGCCCACAAAAGGGTTGCCATCGTGCTTAATTTGTTTGTTCAGTATCAATTTTTCCACGTATTTGCTTGGGTTATTTAAAGTCGCCATGCCCTGACCAACCTTTTTTACGGGTACGCCAGCATCGTGTAGTCTTGCCACCATAGAAGCCGCGTTATATGCGTCATAGCCTACCTCTTTAATGTCATACTTGTTGCATCGGTCATTAATTATGTAGTCGCTGATTTCGCGGTCGTCCATAACATTGCCCTCGGTTAGATGCAAGATGCCGCTGGCGATGGCAACATTAAAAATGTCTAAATAATGCTTGGGAACAAACTGAAGGCTTTGCTCAGGCAAAAAGAATTTCCACTCTGCTTGATAGTCTAAATCGCCAAACCGCTTTAACGTACAAACCGCGTTTAAATCGCGGGTAGCCGCCAAGTCAAAGCCAAGAAAAACGGCCTCAGGTTCTTTTTCTTTTTGCAGTATCCAGCAAGCAGGGTCATCCCAATGGGCGCGGTCAAGCCACGCGGCGTTTGCCGATACCCACACGTTAAGAGTCTTGCAAAGGAATTCATTTAAAGCGGCTGGTTTATGTTTGGCTTCCTCGGCCCGGGCGGCAATGGCTTCCTCAAATACGCTGATGCCGTGCATAGGGTTTGCCTTTGCCCAGTTGCTTGGTTCGCGCCAGTCATCGCCAAGGTCAAGGCCGTAGAGCAACCCAAACCAGCGCGGGTTTTCCGATGCCTCGCCGCGCAGAATTGACTGAAGCATGGACAAATCTTCATAGAATTTTGTGTCCTTGGTAAAACTTGCCGTGGTGATGTAAATGCGCAACGGGTTTTGTCGCGCCACCATACCAGAATGTAATACCTCTATTGAGTTGCGGTCAATAATTTGCGCAGCCTCATCAACTACCACGCACGATGGGTTTTTGCCATCACCTGATTTTTTTGTATCGCGGCTTAAGGCTTTAAACATCGACTGAATGTCACCGCGTTTGCCAACCTGATACTTGCTCAAGGTAAATAGGTCTGCCAGTTCTTTTGGCATGGCCTCAATAAAACCCTTGGATGCGTCAAAAACAATCGTTGCTTGTTCGCGGCTGGTTGCCAACGTAAAAACCTCTGCGCCAGCCTCACCGCATAATAGTTCGTATAAAGCAATAACAGCCGTCAGTGTGGACTTGCCCGCTTTGCGTGGAATAAAAAGTATGACATCGGTAACCATCCGCTTGGTCAAATCTTTTTTACTGCGAAAGCCGTAGACCGCGCAAACCAGCAAAATTTGAAATGGCTCTAGGACAATAGGCTCGCCCGCTTGCGGTCCTTTGGTATGGCGTAGGGTTGCTGCAAATTGCAAAACGTGCGCTGGAAAGCGCCAGTCATAGACCCATTCCCATTCTTGGTTTTCCAGTTGGTTTATAAACCGCTGGCAAGCCAGTCGAACATCATTACAAACATTTATTTCGCCTTTGGCTACCGCGTGTGCATAGGCAACACCGTCTTCCCATCTCATTGGGCAAGGGGTCCTTTGAGGAATTGCGACACGGGACTGTCTTCCTCCATTTTGCCAGCGGACAATCTACTGCGTGGCGTGAGTCCCATTTCATTCATCAGTTGAATAATCAGGGTCATGGTTTTGTTGCGCACGGTCAAGTAAGGGTTAGGCCCTACTGTCTGCCCGTTGTTGAATCGCGTGATGATGCCATTGGCCTCAATCATTCGGGTGCACTTGATGTATGTCTCAATGTGGTCGGCAAGCATAGCCAGCGTGTGCTTGTCTTGATCATTGCCGATGCCGTAGACCTCATACAAAAAATTGGCGGTTTCTTCGATAAAGGTTGCTTTGTTCCAACTGTCGGGATTGTCAACCCATTCGGCTTTAGGGATTCTTTTTTTAAGTCCATCGGGTAAAGCCGTAGGCATTCCTTTTCGTGGGACAGTCCCATCGACCAAGTGCAGTTCGGGCGGTTTTTTGTTCATGGGGGCATCATACAATACATACCCCCCTTGCGTCAAATTACATTGCGGAAAATTCAGGGACGCGACTTGCTC
>Ga0181357_1000172_pt1 | contig 22414 bp, 24 predicted proteins | sample Fa13VDMM110DN_FD_130094 | JGI IMG/M metagenome (GOLD analysis project Ga0181357, IMG submission 130094) | Freshwater viral communities from Lake Michigan, USA - Fa13.VD.MM110.D.N | ecosystem: Environmental > Aquatic > Freshwater > Lake | place: USA: Michigan | collected 2013-09-24 | reverse complement strand
AGTTTACACCAGGAGGACAGGATACCTTTACATTCAACACAAGTAACGTACAACAAGCTTACACCCCTCCTCCAATGTCCACAGCAGGAGAGGGTAGCTCACTACCCCCAGGAGAAGTTAATTTGGATCAGATCTTAGGATTAATGAATAAGTAAAATGGCATTTGGAGCAAAACGCATACAACCGATAGATACTAGGCCAGGAACAGCTGTTGGTTTTTCTATTCCTTTTACAGGGAATACTGGGTTTAACTCCACGTATACGACAAGAGATGCTACAAAGACTAACCTAATAAACTACTTCTTAACGAACTCAGGAGACAGATACGATAACCCTTTATTTGGAGGAAACCTTCGTCAATTTATATTTGAGCAAATCCAACAAGATACTTTCGACGATCTCACATCAGATGTTCAAGCAAAGATAGCAGCAAACTTTCCTTCCGTACAAGTTGAACAAGTTTTAATCAACCAAACGAATCAAAACACAGACTACAACACTATCGTAGTTACAGTAAAATATAGCATAATCAACACAGGTACATCAGATACCCTACAAATCGCATTTGGATAATGGCAGTTAACAGAGACATAAAATACATCAACAGAGACTTCTCAGATTTTAGAGAAGCGCTGATTAATTTTACAAGAACATACTATCCAACAACATACAACGACTTCTCACCTTCATCTCCTGGGATGATGTTAATGGAGATGGCTTCCTACGTAGGAGATGTACTATCTTTTTACCTAGATAACCAAGTACAAGAGAATTATTTACAGTTCGCACGAGAAACACCTAATCTATTCCAACTAGCATATATGTTTGGGTATAAACCAAGAGTAACTCAAGCTGCGACAACAACAATCGATATCTACCAACAAGTGCCTGCATTGGCAGGATCTCCTGATTTTTCATATACTCTATACATTCCACAAAATGCAACAATAACAAGTACAACTTCCCCACTAACATCTTTTATAGTACAAGATGCTGTAGATTTCTCTGTATCCAGTTCATCCGATCCAACTGAAGTTACCGTATACACAGCAGTGGGAGGTAATCCTACGTACTTTCTACTAAAGAAAAGCAGAGAAGCAACATCAGCAACTATAAACACAACAACCTTCACATTTACAACACCTCAGAAATTCCAAACGATCGAATTAACAGGGGACAGTATAATAGGTATACTAGACATTACAGATAGTAATGGAAACGTTTGGTACGAAGTGGATTACTTAGCACAAGATGCAGTTTTCGATTCAATCAAGAATACGAATATAAATGATCCTAACTTCTCATCAGCAACCGACACTCCTTATTTGTTAAAATTAAAATCAACCCAAAGACGGTTCGTTACTCGTTTTTTAAACGATACAACATTACAAATACAATTTGGAGCAGGAACTACTGCCGACAATGATGCAACGCTAGTACCCAATCCAGACAACGTAGGATTAGGTTTACCTTTTGGACAATCAAAACTTACAACAGCTTTTGCCCCGACAAATTTATATTCACAAATACATATGGAATTGCACCTAGCGAGACAACGTTAACAGTTAGATATTTGACAGGAGGAGGAGTTCAAGCAAACGTAGCCGCGAACACATTAACAGTTTTTCAAGGAACTAGATCATTTCTTAATACGCAAAATAACACCGCACTAGCTAATGCGATATTTCAATCACTAGCAGTAACAAATCCAACAGCAGCTGTAGGAGGAGGTGATGGAGATTCAATAGAAGAATTGCGCATGAATACCATGGCAAGTTACAATGCTCAACTAAGAGCCGTGACTCAAAACGATTACCTAATCAGAGCACTTTCTCTACCTGCCAAGTACGGAGTAATCGCTAAAGCATATATCGAACCTACGAAGGCACAAAACCTAACTGTTGGAGAAATTCCATCCGTCTTAGATCTGTACATTCTAACGTATAACATTGATAAAAATCTAACATCAACATCGCAAGCATTAAAGACAAACCTAATCAACTATTTATCGCAATATAGGATTGTTGGAGACTCGGTTAGGGTAAAAGATGGCTTTGTGATTAATATTGGAATCGAATTTGAGATTATAACATTACCAAATTACAATAGTAATGACGTGTTAAAAAACTGTATTCAAAGTTTACAAACACAATTCAAAATTGACGATTGGCAAATGAATCAACCAATTGTTATGAGAGACTTGTATACAACTTTGGATAGAGTTGAAGGAGTGCAATCGGTAAAACAAGTGAATATAAGTAATAAAGTAGGAACTGCTGATGGGTATTCCCAATATGCTTACGATCTCCAAGGAGCCACGTTAAATGGCGTGATCTACCCATCATTAGATCCGTCGATATTCGAAGTAAAATACCCCAACTCAGATATAACAGGTAAAGTAGTAACTCTATAACAATGGCAATATACAAATTATTCCCAGAAAAGGACGCAACATTATATTCACAGTATCCAACATCCAATACTGGAATAGATGAGATATTAGAAGCAAGTATAATTCCTTCTCAATATAACTTACTAACCTCACTACCACAAGCATCTCGATTTTTAATTAAATTCTCACAACAAGAAATACTCAACATCAGCTCAAGTTTGATAGCAGGAACATCTATCTTCTCAGCGAGTCTAAAATTATATGCAGCCAACGTAACAAACATAAACCAAACAACTACCCTACAAATATTCCCAGTATCAGGTGCTTGGAATAACGGAACGGGTAAGTATGGAGATACACCAGCTACAACAAACGGAGTTAGTTGGTTATATCGAAGTTTTGATGGATCTAATGCATGGTCAACAGCATCCTTCACAGCAGGAAGCACAGGATCATTCCCTTCAACAAATCCAGGAGGTGGTACTTGGTACACTACAGCAGCCTATACAGCATCTCAGGTATTTGAGTATGCAAATCCTACAGACATTAATGCAAACGTAACAAATACAGTCAATGCTTGGTTTAATAGTGCAATTAGCAACGATGGATTTATTCTAAAACAGCAAGACGAGTTTATAGATAGTAGTAGTTATGCTGCTACTTTGAAATTCTTTTCAATAGATACAAATACAATCTACCCACCTTGCTTAGAGTTAAAATGGAGAGACTTTGCTTATAACACTGGATCAAATCCTACGATAACAGGAAATAACATCTACATTAGTTTAGAAAGCAATCCAGGGTATTTCAATACACAAGCTGTAAATAAGTTTAGACTGAACGTAAGGCCAAAATTCCCAACAAGAGTATTTCAAGTAGCACCTATATACACAAACAACTACTATTTACCAACATCGTCCTATTATGCAGTGCAAGATGTTGACACCAACGAATATATTGTGGACTTTGATAATACATTCACACAGATAAGTGCAGATACAACGTCATCCTACTTTACACTGTACATGAATGGATTAGAACCTGAAAGATATTATAAAATTTTGATCAAAACTATTTTGGAAGGTAGTACTTATATTATAGATGAGAATTATTATTTTAAGATTGTTAAGTGATGCAGAATATAGATCTTACTAAACAAGTTTTCCAAAAACGTCAATACACCAAAGTGGTGGATACAACGTTTTCACAATTAGTTCCTCAAACAGTGGAGTTAGTTGTATCGGCATCACTACCAACAGTAGATCAATTTTTTAGCTATTATAATCAACTATTTTACGATATTCCACAATTCGGTACAACAAATTCTCACCAATATCTAATTGAACAAAGCACAGCTTACATAGGCAATGTTCAATCCGATGAGGATGTGCAAGCGTTGCTAGATGAAATAAATGAGCTTAGATCTGAAAACCTGGAGTTAAATAGACAGGTAGCTCAAGCTCAAACTACTCAAACAAAGGAACAAGCAAAACAAGCATTAGATGCAATTAGTTAAGATAACGAATACAGATCCAACCCAGTTCGAAACCCAGACATACTCACCAGAGGATGTTGCGGTCATTACATCGTTTGAATTAGCTGAAACTTTTAACACTACGACAGATTACGTAGAGTATCACCTATACAACGGAGATCAAACATTCCTATACACAACACCAGACTCAACTACAACTAACTACAGGATCTACGATTCCAAAATATCTCTAGATCCAGAAAAAGATGCACTGGACACACAACCATCAGACGGTTTATATTACGCAATTTACAACTACCATACTAATCTAGTATACTCATCTAATACATCTACATTTTTCATAACTGAGATATCAAACGATCGAACTGAGATTCGTTTAGACACAAATACAATTTCAAACGAGCAGTTAGAGCTAGGAGTGACTCAAGTTCTTGAAAAAATAGCAAATGCGGAGTACTACTATGACTTTTTAGTCAACTTGGGAAGTAATCGACTACTAATTGCAAACAATATATTATTAGATACATCAAATCCTGATAACTATACTGTATTAGTTAAGCTATACGAAGCTTTACCATCTGATGTAGCAAACTTAACAGAACTGTGGTTAGTTGAGCAAGTAGCAGAACCAACAGCGTTTGTGATAGATATATCAACTATGTTGGAGGAGGTTGAGCAAGGAGTGCGGATAAAAGGACCTAACTTTAACCTACAGCTAAGTGATCAAGTAAGTAATCCAACAACACAGGCAAACTACACTACATTAGTAAGCTCAAATTCACAAACAGGAACAGGAAGTTTGCTGTACCAATTAAACAGCATCCTTCAAGAAAAGGGAATTACTCTAAACATTGATTATAGTGATTATACAAACTTTGTACACTTTTCTTCAATCCAAACTCGTTTAGAGAATTTTTACTATAAATTAACACTATTAGAACAATATCAAGCATCTGCTAGTAGAGCTACAACCAATAACATATACGTATCAGCATCAAATACAATACTACAAAATCAGATAAATGACATTTTAACAAATTTCGATGGATATGAGTATTACCTCTACTATGAATCGTCAAGTACGACATGGCCAAAAACAAACTCAACTCCACCGTATAAAAACAACTTAACAACCAATGGCGCAGCACAGACATGGCTAACTAGCCAACTAGTTTCTGCTAGTGCTTACGACGAGTTAAATAAAGATGCATTAATATACGCCATACCTTCCTATTTGAGAGATGATCCCGCGAATGCGCAATTGGAATTGTTCATAGAGATGTTAGGACAGCATTTTGATTTGCTATGGACATATACAAAAGACATTACCAACAAATACAATGCAGATAACAGGCTAGACTACGGAATATCGAAGGATTTAGTAGCAGATGCTTTGAGAGATTTAGGTATAAAAATATACCAAAATAACTTTTCAACTCAAAACCTATACTCCTCTCTACTAGGAATAACACCTTCAGGAAGCCTACTTAACATCCCTAATGCAACAACAACCTTGCCAGCAGGTACAGGGCTAGAATATATAAACACATTTATTACAGCATCTCCAACAAGTTCTCTTGTTCCTTTAGATGATGCCAATAAGGAAATATATAAACGTATTTTCCACAACCTACCGTATCTACTAAAGAAGAAGGGTACAACCGCCGGATTACGAGCATTGATTAACATCTATGGTATTCCCGATACTATTCTAAGAATTAATGAGTTTGGAGGTAAAGATAAAACTAACACAAGTGATTGGGATAATTGGCAGAATACTTTTAATTACGCTCCACAAGTAAGAGAGGCTTTTTTAACATCATCGGCAAGGTTACAAGGTGATGGATATATGCCTAATACAATCATGCTTAGGTTCAAAGCACCTTCTATAGTAACTGGCGATATATCTCCTTCTACACCTTATAGCATTCTCCTTGGAGGACAGCCAACACCAAATGCAGACTCATCAGCACTAGTACTAGAATACACAGGTTCAGGGACCACTTTACCACCCTACTCAGGATCAACTTTAGATCCTTATTATCAATACGCAACATTGAGGTGGATACCCAACAGCGGCAACCCGACGGTGTCAGCTAGTGTATATTTACCATTCTTTAATGAAGATTGGTGGAGTGTAATGTTAACCTTTTCAGAAGGCACAAATACTAGATTTGAGCTATACACGACTAGTTCGTTATTTGTAAAGCAAAAAGGAAAGTACCAAGGAGATAATTATATAAAATACCAAGCAAGCTCTTCCATAATCCAAACAACTGTAGTATCGGCGTGGTCAACTATCCACCTCAATCCACAATTATACACCATCAGCAGTACCGATTACATCAATTTAACAAATATACAATATCAAGAGCTCAGATATTATAATACGAAAATATCAGAAAGTGTATTTAATGATATAGTGATGAATCCTCTCTCGATTGAAGGAAACGAGTTATCAGGATCACAATCAAGTTATACAAGTCTTAGATTTAGAGCTCCCTTAGGTACTGATTTGAGAACAGATTATATCGAAGAAACAATACTAACCTCAATTCACCCAAGTGTAACAGGATCTAATGTGGGAATACCCACAGCATCTTTTAGTGACGGAACTTCAAGATATGCAATAATTAGCCCTCCAATATCCACAACAAATGTAGAATTTATTTACCAAGACCAACCCAATGCTGGTATAAAAATTCCAATTTCCGATAAAGTAAAAATCGGATCTCAAATACTACCTACAGGAAATACACTCTCACCTTATATTTCAATCCAACAAGACTTACCTATAAGTTCAAGTTACACAAAAGATATAAACTACATTGAAGTAGGATTTTCACCACAAGATGAAGTAAACGATGATATACAAGAGCAGTTAGGATTTTTCAACTACGGAGATTATATTGCAGACCCTAGACAAGCATCATCATCAGCAACATCTTATCCCGACTTAGATAAAATAAGAAATTACTACTTCCAAAAATATTACAAAAACAATAACCTATTTGATTATATTAGATTAGTGAAATACTTAGACAACTCACTATTTAAAATGATCAAAGACTTTACACCAGCCAGAGCAGGGTTAGCAACGGGTGTAATCGTTAAACAACACATCTTAGAGAGAAATAGATATAGAGCTCCGCAAGTAGATTGGGAAGATCAACAATACACAGGATCGGTAGGATCTCTATCGACGGGATATGCCACAGGATCTAAAGTGTATACCTTCACCGGAGGAACAGGAGGATCGTTACCAACATTAACAACAATCACAGGATCAGGGTTAGATTCAACAATTTCACAAAGCTGGAGTGAAACGGTCCTAACTCCATTAGGATCTAATACAATTATTCATGATAATTTAGAGGAGTTTTATAATGGACAGTTTGAAGGAACTGTTGTCACAATTACAACGGGAAGTTTAATTGATAGTGATTGCCAACAATTCCTAGATGTTGATACAACAGAAGTGCAATACAAACCAATCCTGTACAAATCCTTCAGCCAAACCACATTCCTATCATCAGACGTTACCCCATCCGCAGGTGAGATATTACTATACTACATAACAGAACAAGTCCAACAAGGATCTCCAGATTCACAACAATCTCAAAGATCTAATCAAATACAAAGTACACAATAATGGCCACAGTAACTAGATCTGGTGTTAAGTATATTAAAGTGTCTAAAACAGACGCTTTAGGAAATAACTATGATAATTCTTGGAAGTTAAATAGCAGTATAAAACTAAACTATTCCGTTGAAGGTTTAAAGGAGTATGCTGTAAATACTATTACCGAATACCCAACTTATTGGCTACTGGGATTAAATTACGTAGACACAACATCATCAATCCAAGGAGCCAAGAACTACAAATTATCAGCATCCCTAGACGCAGATACATACGTTATAACCGCAGGATCCACATTAAAACCCGTAAGCTTTACCCCTTTCGTAGACAGCTCAGGATACTACAACACAACTACCGATGAGTATGTGTTAGGAGTGACTACCAATATACCAATACAAGTAACAGCCTCGCTATATGTTGAAAATACAGGAGGCACTACAGCAGGAGTAACAGCAAGTATGACGGTAAACGGAGGTTTAGAGCAACAAGAGAGAAGAGACATCTTAGCAGGTAATGCTTATACATTTACACTAAATCTTACATCCCAAACTTATAAATACGGAGATGCTATATCAGTAGAAGTAGCAAATAAAGCAGGAGGGCCATCAGTAGGATTGCAAAAATCAGGAGGAGCGGGTAAGGAAACCTATCTATTCGTAACACAATCCGTAGCACCTGCATCAAATACACTAACAATACTTAACCCATTTTTTACAGAACCTTTTATAGGAACAGATTGTGATGTAACTTATGGCTGGGCAGATCAAGTTCCTTATAGTCAATATTACATGGATGTAGACTACGCAGACAGTGCAACAATTCCTGTAAACCAAGCACAACTAATATCAGGAACAGCTACCCCTGCTCTTGTCAAAGATTACTACTACGAAGCTAGAAGACACACGTTGCCAAGATACAAGGGAAGCCGAGCTAGTTCCCTACGTTACAATGAATACACAGGACCTATCGCTGATAATACTAACATAGGCACTCCTTACGGAGATTACCCATCAACAGGATATCAAGGAGATACAACTTTTGGAAAAACAGCAGCAATAGATGAATACCAATCATATGCTGCTAGATTCCAATACATAGCAGGATACGGACCAGAAATGTATAACGCTCTACTTGTATACGTTACAGATATTGTAGATGAATTAGGAAACGTACAACAGCCAAAGCTAGATAATCCTAGTTATTACAACTTAGTTAATGCATTTAACCAAGGAGAGCAAGCCACGGTAAAACTTTTAGACACCCAAGGAGGCACGCAATTCGCATCGTTAAATAATACATTTAATATTGTGAGAGGAGGAAAAAGAATTGAAACCCCTTTATTCACATACACAGCAAGTATATCCGGATCAACATCAATACAGCCATTAGAAGGTATAGCATTCCAAGGAGCTAATAATACAACTTTGAAAATTGTATCTAATTATTCCTCATCTTGGGAATACCAAACAGAAAGACTTATAAACGGAAACACTGTAGCATTAAACAGTGCTAGCTTACAAACAAGAACAAACTCAAGATTTATAGACAGCGATGGGTATAAACTCTTATCAGGAGACAACGCAGCTAATGCCAACTCACCTCTAACATTTAGATGTTCTATATTAACAAGAGGATCTGCTAACACTGGAACATACAGAGTACAGTTAGTAAAATCAACATCCGCATTAGAAGGATATCCAACATCGGTTTCGACTCAGTACACCACAATATATGACTTTGGATATAGAGTATTCAAATACTCAACTGTAGTACTCCCTATAGAAGATATCTTAAACTTCGAAGTAAAGGGAGTGAACGTGGAGGAAGGGTATTATTACAATTTCATAGTATCCGAAGGTGAGATGCCTGCTGGATTGAGAATAAGTAAATACTACGTAAGTGTTGACCAAGACATACCCTACGATACAGCAACTACCTACAACGTAACATTTGCAGGTGATAAATACCTACTAACCAGTTCCACCGATCCAAGTATACTATCTGCTTCAAATGCCTTGGTAGGGTATTACGGGTCAACTCAAGTTGACTTAGTTAACTCAGGATTCAACCAACCAATACCTTTCACAATCCAAGCGGGTGATGAGATTAGATTTGTTGGGGATGAGACAAAAACACATTTGATTTACAATGTCAGCTATGGAGGAAATTTTCTAACATTTAATATAAACCCTCCACTACCGACATCAAGCTATGATATTACAACAGTAAATTCATTTTCGATAAGACGATACACAGACGATCCTAATACCATAATAGTAGTAGGAAACAAAGCAGCAGGAGGAACACCAGGAGGAATAATCAAACCAAAATACACAACAAAAGCATTAGAAGATATAATCGACTCAAACCCACTATTCACATTACAGTCTGGTTTATCGAGTTCGTAATAATTAAAAATTAAACATATTTATTTTAAAATAGATAACCAATGGGATATTTAAACAATCAAGTAGTTACAATTGACGCAATTTTAACAAAAAAAGGAAGAGAATCCTTAGCAAGAAATGATGGATCTTTTAGAATCACGCAATTTGCGTTAGCAGACGATGAAATCGATTACACACTGTATAATCCAACACATCCATCAGGATCCGCTTACTATGGTGAAGCTATCGAGAACTTACCACTCCTAGAAGCCTTCCCAGACGAGACTCAGATCATGAAGTACAAGCTAGTTACTCTTCCAAGAGGTACGGCAAAACTACCTATTCTAGATTTAGGGTATTCAGGAATTACGATAAAGCAAGGTGCATCTATAGCAGTAACTCCACAAACTTTAAACTACACAGGAGGTAATAATTTCGAAGCATCAGGTTACACATTTACAATATCCGACGTAAGACTTACAAATACCTTCACTGCAACAGGCATACAGACTGCTAATGTTATTGCTGCCAATAGCACTACAACAATAGGAACCAATGTATCTAAAACTGTAGTAGGAACAACACTAACCTTAACAGCAACCACTGTGAACACTCTGTTTGGAACGAACACAGCTCTATACGCAACTTTAACAGTAGTAGGAAGAGATAGTGGAGCCCGCCTCTCTATACCAGTAACAGTAACTAAACTTTCATAAAAATTAAGATATGTCTTTTAAAAGATTAGAAACAGACGATTTCGTAGTATCAGCAGATTCGATCACAGCTGGAATTTGGACAGGAAATGCCCCAACTCTAACTCAATTCTTCACATCATCAGTACAAGCTGCAGGATCTACAGGAACCTATTATCTATCGGTATACCAAACAGCATCCACCGATTCAGCAGCAGAAGTGCAATTTGATATTGTCTACGGTAACAGACAAGGATCAGGTAGTACTTTATACAACACAGCTGTAGCGGGTAAATCACCAACACAAACAGTATACGGTCAATATAGAACTTTAGTACTTGGAGACGAAAACACAGACTTTGTGTTTGGTAGTGAAACAGTTAATGATTTTTGGGCAATATCAGTTTCAAGAAACCGATACAAAGAATCTCTATTTCCAGGATCCCTAACATTAGAACTGTCAGGATCTTTAGGACTTATTTTCCTAACAGATGACTCCCAATATGCATCTTCTGTTGTATTTAAAGATGCAGGAAGAGTATTCAATCTAATTTCCGGATCTGCAGGTGTAAAGACCGCATCTACTACAGCAAATACAACTGATGGATGGTCCTTAAACTCAGGGTCTTATGGATTGCTACTTCCAGATATTGGAACAATCCTCCTAAACCCAACAGCACTATCAGGTAGCTTGGCTGCAGGAGGTATAGGATTAAACGTAGGAAGAAGTAGTAACACGAATGATAACAATAATGCAAAACTATACAATGCAATAAATGGAACTACTGCAAGAGTATTTACACTAAACTCTCAAGAAACCATCACCTCTGACTTTGTATTTATTAGACCTCGTTCCTCTGAATTCAACTACTCAGAGAACCCAAGCTACATCTCAGGATCTACAGGAGAAGTTATTTTTGATAGCTTTATAAACAACCCACAAACTTACATAACTACTGTAGGTTTATACAACGATACAAATGATTTATTAGCTGTAGCTAAATTGTCAAGACCTTTCAAAAAGGACTTTACAAAAGAAGCTCTTGTTAGAGTGAAGTTAGATTTCTAATGAATGAGTGCTTTCAAAACATTACTTGCTTCGGATATAATCGTAACTCCTGTTACGTATAATAAGAGTTTTTCTTTTCAAGGCACCGCTGCTTTAACTGCGTCTAACGTAGGTATTGATAGATATTTAGGAACAAACCTAACTACACTATTCAATCCAAATACAGACGCAGTCACAGGGCTAGTAACGTCAAGTTATACGGTATACCAAAGAGATGTTTACAACTCAGTCAAACAACTATACTACACCAACTTTCTAATATCGAGTTCAGGAGACCCAGCAATAGTTACACAAGATATAAATGGCGTGTTGTTAAATTTAAGGAATAACGTAACAGCTTCTACATCGAATCAACCTAACTTTGATAATTACCTACAGTCAACCCTAACTTCAACCAGATACTTTCCAACCCAAAGCAATACACAGATAGCAGTAATTACAATACCAACCAAGCTATACGGAGAGTACATAGTTCCAGGAACCTTAAATATTCAAAGTTCTAGTGTATTACTATACGACGATAAGGAAGGAAATCTAATAAGTGCGAGCGTGGTTGTGGGCAATGTAATATATCCTCACGGTACTATAGTAATAACCACAGGCTCTGCAGGAGTTAATCTTACAGGATTCGTTACGAACGACAACTTTAGCTGCTCCTTTCAATCAGCTTATACGTTATACGAAACACAGATTAAATGCACGATAGGAGCAAGTGATTATACAACTACTCTAAACCCAAGTCTAATATCAGGCAGTAAAGGACAGGTATATGACTTTGCAACAGGTTCGTATTTTGCACCTTACTTAACTACGGTAGGTCTGTACAACGAAAACCAAGAACTACTTATGGTAGGAAAGTTAGCACAACCACTACAAACATCCCAAACAACAGATACAACAATTTTAATAAATATAGACCGATGAAGTTAGTTGAATTAGTACAACAGATAGTAACAGAAAAGAAAATTGCTAAAAAAAGTAATTGTTGTTACAAATGTGGACATATGCATAAAATGGGAACACCATGTCCAAAACCAACCTACTCAAAGTCAGATCCTAAACATTGCAAGAATAGAAAAAAATAACTATGTGGTTATATCAAAATAAAGAGGTACCATCGATAGATGATATGCCTCAAGGTACAATAGGTTTTATTTATAAAATAACACACCTCCCAACAGGAAGAGCGTATATAGGACGTAAGATTCTACAACACAGTCTTAAAAAGAAACTCACTAAAAAGGAGTTAGCAGAGCAAACAGGACCAGGAAGAAAACCAACCACTAAGCGAGTAGTGAAAGAATCAGACTGGAAAACATACTACGGTTCCTCTAAACCTTTTCTAGCATTAGTAAAGGATAGTGCAAAAGAAGATTTTACAAGAGAAATCTTGAGATATGTTTCAAGTAAGAAGTTACTAACCTATTACGAAACAAAAGAACTCTTCGTCAACGAAGTATTAGAACATCCAGACGCATTCTACAACGATAACATTGCATCAAAATTCTTTAGAAAAGATTTTATCGAAAAGGATTTGGATACTTGATATTTTATTAGTATCTTACAATCATGGTTAATCAGGTTTTGATAGGTTTAGTGGATAAGGTGTTAGGAACAGGGAAACCCACAGCACGAAACAATAGAGCATACACATGCCCTTTCTGCAATCACCATAAACCCAAATTAGAAATCAACTTCACACCAAACGAAAAGAACGAATATCCTTTTAACTGCTGGGTATGCGGTAAGAAAGGTAGATCATTAGTTTCATTATTCAGAAAGGTAAATGCTTCAACTCAACAACTAGAGGAGTTAGGATTAATCTTAAAAGTTAGAGTAACAAACGATCCTAACCAAACACAAGCATTCAAAGTAGAATTACCAAAGGAATACAAAGCGTTATCATCGGTTTCTAAAGGAGATATCGTAGCGAGACATGCCATAAGCTATCTCAAGAAAAGAGGGCTTAGTAAACACGATATTTACAAGTATGATATAGGGTATTGTAGCAGCGGGCAGTATAATAATATGATCATTATTCCTTCCTATGATGAGAAAGGAGATCTAAACTACTTTATTGCTAGAAACTTCGATCCCAACTCCCCAGTCAAGTATAAGAATCCACCAGCATCAAAGGATATAGTTGCTTTTGAATTATTTGTTAATTGGAATTTACCTATTATAATTTGTGAAGGAGCATTTGATGCAATTACAATTAAAAGAAACGTTATTCCACTATTTGGAAAAATTATATCAAATACACTAATGAAGAAGTTGGTAACTTCTCAAGTAGATAAAATATACATTGCATTAGATAAGGATGCACAAAAGCAAGCACTTCAACATTGTCAACAACTTCTCGATTTAGGAAAAGAAGTTTACATGGTTGATATGGAAGACAAAGATCCAAGTGAGATGGGCTTTGAAAACTTTACTAAACTAATTCAAACAGCTTTGCCCGTAGACTACTACGATCTCATGCAGAGAAAATTGCAAATGATATGAGTATTAACAAGGGAATGAACATTTTAACAGAGCATAAAAAGAAAAAGATTAACTTCGATGCTCCGTTAAAGCAAGTGAACTTTTTAGATAGAAGAGTTTATAAAAGAGATGAAGGAGTTTACTACCCATCCGTAACAACAATCCTAAACTACATGCCTAAGAATAACTTTTTTATGACATGGTTAAAAGATGTAGGACATAATGCTGATTTGATCGCAAAGAGAGCAGCAGAGGAAGGAACACAAGTACACAAAGCGGTGGAGGATTTAGTAGAGGGTAACGAAGTGTCTTGGATCGATGATTACGGCAACGCCAAGTACAACGAACACGTATGGGCAATGATTTTGAAGTTTGCTGAGTTTTGGAATAACCACAAACCCAAATTAATCTCCTCAGAAGAATTTGCATATTCAGACGAACACCAGTTTGCAGGTACAGCCGACTTAGTAGTCGAGATGGATGGAGAGATTTGGTTATTGGATATCAAAACTTCCAACGCTCTACACAAAACTTACGACATGCAATTAGCAGCCTATGCAAAAGCATTAAAAGAAACAAGAGGATTAGACATTCAGAGAACAGGAGTTGTTTGGTTAAAATCCTCTAAGAGGAAACCAGCAGACAAACCAGGAGTATATCAAGGCAAAGGATGGGAGATTAAAGTGGTGGATGAAATAGACTACAACTTCGACCTATTCCAAACAGTATATAAACTTTACAAATTAGAAAACCCAACCACCGAACCAATTTATAGCTCATACCCAACTACCATATCTCTAAACCTATAAGTTACTATTTATAAGTAAAAATTAATGATTAGACTAATATCGTTATTTAAAGACATTATACTAGAGGGAGGTAATGTATTTGGTACAACCGATCGAATCAAAAAAGAAGATATACCACCAACACTTGAAAACTTCACAGAAGAGTTAGGTAAAATCTTTCCTAAAAAGAAAAATACATTTAAGTTTCAAACCTTAGGATCAGTAGGTCAAAAAGACGAATCAGGAGATATCGACTTAGGATATGATGGTAATAACCTAGTTAAAGACGGTAAAGCTGATTTAGAGGGTTGGAATATCGATCCTGAAGAGTTCCAACAAACGTTCGATCGCATTAGAAAGAGAGCTCGATCTGCAACAGAAGAGCAGTCAACCAAGCGAGCAATGTTGGAATTAATTGCAAAGCAAGTAATCGAAGCACCAGGACCAATTAAGGCTGATATGAAAGCGGCAGGTAACGGTTCGTTATTTTTCGAGTTTCCACAATACGATGCAGCAGGCAACGAACTAGATAAACACGTTCAAATAGATATTAACGTAGGAGATTTAGACTGGCTAAAGTTTTCATACTTTTCTAAAGGGTACACTGGAAATATAAAAGGACTACACAGGACTCAACTACTAGTTGCATTGTTTAAGAATAAAGATCTAACTTTTAACCACAACCTAGGAGTTAAAGACAAAGAAGGAAATATTCTAGCTAAGAATCCACAACAAGTTTTAGATCTTCTAAACAAGCTGTACGGAACCAACATATCAGGAGATATCATATACGACTACTCCGAATTGATGGATTATCTAAGCCAGAACATCTCACAATCAGAACTAAACTCAGTATACGATATTTATTTAAAGATATTAGACTCAACTAGAGCCGATATACCACAACACCTACAAGACTACTGGATTAAAAACCAGGAAAGATTAGCACTTAAAGGTAAGTTTTTACCAGATGATTCAAACTTAGTAAAATACAAAACAGTATGAGTGGTTCAGCAGGAGGGCAGAGAATTACAAGATCCGCAGTAGAGGCTACGGTTAAAGATTATATTGACAGAGTTCTTTCTAAGTTCAAAGGATTCAAATCAGCGAAAGTATCTGGATCATACAACTATAGTGATAAACAGGACTTTGGTGATCTTGATTTGATTGTGTTTATAGAAGGACAGGATAAAAAACAAGTAAAAGATGCACTCGCAGACTATCTACAAAGTCTTCCTGATGATGTTATTGTTCCTTTTAAAAGTGAAAAATACAAAGGTAAAAAACTACTAAAACCAGGAGAACTCGTAACAATCTTATACCCAATAACAGGAGTCCCAGGAGAGTTTGTGCAAATAGATAATATCGTAGCCATTTCCCAACAAGAGGAACAATTCAAGCAAACATTCTTAGATGTACCAGCAGCCACACAGGGATTAATTTTAGGATTAGTAAAAGCTGCAACAGTTGAGGAAGATCCACAACGGATTTTCAAAAGACTAGGAATTCAAAACATTCCAACACCGCAGGAAAATCAAGAATACGATTTTAATTTGAGTGGAGATAAACTATCTCTAAGATTAGTTACCTTAGGAGATGGATATAAGGAATTAGGTAGAGAAGTTGTATGGACATCTCAAAATTGGAGCGATGTTGAGAAGTTACTATCAAACTACAATCTAAATGTACCTTTTGAGGACCTACTCCAACAAGTTAAAAGTAACCTAAAAAGCGAAAGAGGTAAGAACAGAGTTAAAGGAATTTTTAGATCGATGGTTTCTGTAAAGAGTGGGGAAGTAGGTACACCAAAAGGAGATGATAAAGAGAAAGCACTATCACAAGTAGCAGCTCTAGAAGGCAAGTACTCAAAACTTACAATGGAGTTGATTAAACCTTTCTTAACAGAGCAGCAGTACTCGGAAGCAATAGCAGTATTTCCAGGAGCGTTTAAACCACCTCATAAATCACATTTTGAAGTAATAAAAACAGTAGCTCCCAAAGTAGATAAAGTAAAAGTTTATGTTTCTAAGCAACCAAGAGGAGAAGAAGGACAAGCTACCATAACCCAAGAACAAGCTCTAAGAGTGTGGAACATCTACAAACAATACCTACCAGATAACGTAGAAATCATCCCAACAGCCAATCCAACACCAGTACTCGATGCATATCAAGAGATTGAAGGACATCCAGATAACAAATACTTAGCGATATACGGTAAAGGAGAAGAGGGTAGGTGGAAAGCTATTGAAAAAAATCCAACAAAATACGGACACGTTCAAACAATCAACTTAGGAGATATTGAAGGAGTATCTGCAACAAAGATGAGGACAGCATTAGCCCAAGGAGATGATACCCAAGCTGCTATGTATTTACCAAACATGAACAAAAAAGACACTATGAAAGTATTAGATATTCTAAAAACAGTTGTGCAAGAGTTTGTAACTCGTAGAGATTTAGAAGATGTTGAGAGAGTAGCGGACACAGAACTAGCTCCTGTAGATGTATCTTTCGAAAGACACTTTATGGATAGAGTAAACGACCCAAGAAATACTCCGGAGATTTCGAAAGAAGAATTATTAGACTTTTTTAAGAAGTTAGCTCAAAAGCAAGGAGTGTTAAAATCACTACTAAATAAAAGTGGTGAAGTAGTTGTAAAAGATCCAAGTAAAGATTTAAACACTCCAATCATAGCAACTCAAAAGGATAAAACAGGAATAAAACAAATTACTCCTAAAACAATAATGAGAAAAAAGAACTTCCAAACTCCCAACAAAACAATTTTTGTAGAGAAACGTAAATAACAATGCCAGAGTTTAAAACACCCCAGCAAATACTAGAGACGGGATTCCTATCCCTAGCAGATTCCATAATTAGCGGCTCACTAACATTAGCATCAGGGGCATTGGTATTTCCGGATGGCACAGAGCAAACAACAGCGGGAGGAGGCGGAGTGAAGATGGAGTAGTACTCATTATGATTCCTCATTAAATATATAACTATGTTCAAACAACATTTAGCATCTCTAACCAACCACATAACAAATAGTGGTATGCTGTTTACACCCCTTCCGTCAGTTAAAATGGTAAACAATGACGAAGAGAATGCTCAAGATTTTTTAGGAAGGACTGCATACTACGAGCCTGAAACAAAGTGCATAGTGCTGTATACAAAAGGAAGACATCCAAAAGACGTACTTCGATCGTTTGCCCACGAAATGATCCACCACATGCAAAACTTAGAAGGTAGGTTAAATAATATAGACACTACGAACGTCAACGAAGATGAAAATTTATATCAATTAGAGTTGGAAGCTTACTCACTAGGTAATATGTTATTTAGAGAGTGGGAGAACTCCTACAAGAGTACGGGCAAGTAAGACAATTTTATAGCATATTTATAACTAAAAATAATCAATATGAAATTACAACACTTTAGAAAGTTAATTAGAGAGATGGTGGATATGGAGCTAGATGAGAAGAAAAAAGCCCCAGAAAGAAAACTTGAAAAAGATGAACTAGGAAAGTTCTTCGTAGTTATTAAAGTAACATCAGAAGACAGTGATCCAGTAATGACAATGAACTTATTGGATTTTGCTCAAAAAATTAAAAGTGGTGAGATTCCAATGGAAAAACTTGATAGTGTATTTACTAAAAGTGGATCCGCTAGAAAAAGAGCAAACGAAATTTTAAAAGTAGTAAAGGAAGAGAGAGAGGCTTTGGAAGAGGAAATGGAAAAAATCCGTGAACTTAGAAAACAAGAAGCTGAAATGAAAGCATCCGCAAAATCAAAAGTAAGCAAGCTAAAGGGAGCATAATGTCAGACAACGTTTTGAAAAGAGAGTTTAGGGAAAAAGACGTACAACGTCTTCGTAATTTAGTCACAAATAAACAAAGTGATAAAACCACTATCTCTATAGGTTATACTAAAGATTCATCTAACTATGCTGAGGGTGATGTTTGGGAAGAGGATGGAAGAAAGTGGACAATCACAAACGGAGTTAAGTGTAACATTACTAAATTAGATGAAGCACGTAAAACCGCAACAATGCCTTTGTTCTGCCCTTCATGTGGAACTTTAATGAAGCACAAATTCGATAAAGGGTTTTACATGCAATATCATAAATGTTACGACTGTATTATTAAAATAGAAACAAAGCTAAGAGCTTCCGGAGAGTGGGATAACTACGAAAAAGCAATCCACAATAGTGATGTGGAAGGATTGAAGAAAGACGTAACAACATTCATGGAAAGTTTGCTAACTGAATCAAACCAAGGATACATCACCGAACAGGGAGATGTTGAGCAGTGGAAATCAGGAGGTGCAGACAAAGAGTTTCTTAAAAACCAATTAGACGAAACAATTAAGTATTTAGACTCTTTAAAAAAATAAACAATGGAATTTTTATTACCTGTAGTATTAGCATTGATAACTTCCATACTAGGACCTATCGCAGTAGAGTGGGTAAGAAAAAAACTCAATAAACCTACAACAGCAGATCCGCTAGCCGAGGCAATTGAGCACAACCAGGAAATAGACCACCAACTGCAGCTAATTATGGACGAGACTGATGCCAGTAGGATCTGGATTGCTCAATTCCACAATGGAGGCCACTTTTACCCTACAGGTAAATCTATTCAAAAATTCTCAATATTCTACGAAAAGGTAGCACCAGCCATTAACTCAATCATGGAATTATTTCAAAACATTCCAGTATCCTTATTTCCAAAAGCACTAGGACAATTGTTTAAAGAGAGGGAATTAATAATCCTAGATTGCGAAGGGAATAACAACTACGATCTACCATCAGTACCAGGAGAGAGAGGAAGTCAGTCGTTTTACATGCTAAGCATACACGACACGGATGATAGATTTATAGGAGTACTAGCACTATCTTTCGTCGAAAAAGAGAGAAAATTAACAAAGGATGAGTGGATACTTATAAGAAGTAAAACAGGCACAATAGGAACTCTCCTAGCTAATTATTTAAAAAATACCAAAAAGTAATAAAAAGAGCTTAAATAATGCAAGACAACTTTAACATGCACGACTGGAGATTTAGACAAGCTCTAGAGGAATACAAACAATTACTTGAGCCCGTTCCTACCCCTATATCAGAAAATGATGTAGCGTCTTTGTGGACTGCTATGGGCACAGCTACGAATCTTCGAGCAGATATTATAGCAGCCGCAGCCCCTACAGCAGGGATAGCAAGCAAATCACTAAGCTGGGCCGATGTTAAAGCAGAACTGCGAGGTTTAATCGTAGGGTGGTTTAACAAACATCCAAAGGAGTATTATTATTACAAAGGATACATACAATCAAATTAACAACTATTTATAAATAAAAATGAACAACATCGATATTAAATTGTGGCAAAAGAGAGCAGGAATTCTAACAGAGAGTGTTGGCATTGAAGCCGAAGGTACTGAAAAAGGATTAACTGAAAACGTACGCAGCCAAGTTCGCGAGGCGATAGGTAGATTGTTGCAGGAAAAGAAGAAAAAATCCAAAAAAGCCAAACCAAGAAAAGAAGAACCTACCGATATAACAACCCCAGAAGTGGATATAGACATGACAGCTCCGGAGGCAGAGGAAGGAATGGATGATATGGGAATGGCAGCCGAACCTACACAAGGAGGTGAAAACGATTTGATGCAAAAAACTTTGGAATTCCAAAACGACATCGACGGCATGACTGATGATGATAAGTATAAGCAAATTGTCCAAAACCTAGTATCATACTTGGCAAGAAAGATGAACGTAGAGAACTAATACGACTCATTTAGATGACTACAGAAGAGTTAAAGCAGAGGATAAAAGCTGTCATAAAGGCTAAACTTAAACGAGGAGAAGTAGATATCCCTGGTGAAGGAGAGCGAACCATACCAGAAAAGTTTCCAACCGTAGAGGAAACACTCATCCAATTAATGACAGACCAATATCCATTGTTTGTAGAGGATATTTTTTGGGTAGCTCCAAAACCAACGACTTTTAGAATACTACTTAAAAACGATCAAGCAGTTTTTTTAATAAAAACAGGAAAAGGTTGGACAGTTGAGATTGAAGGAAAAAAGTATGATCTTGCTACTATACAAGGAGAGCAACGAGCTTGTGAGGCATTATCTAGAGTTTTGAGGTACGGACAAACCAAACAAACAGCATCTAAAGGAGTAGGAGATCAATTACCTCCTCCAGAGGAAACACCCACTGAGGAACCTAGCGCAGAAGAAACAACTCCACCACCAGGAATATAACATGAAACAGGACGTATTAGATATATTTTTAAAGGAAGTAAGTTATAAATTTCCAAAAGGATATCCTGACATGAAGGATCCAAATGATGTAAAGTTATTAAATAAATTAGTTATGGAATATACAAATATTTCCGAAGAGGAAGTAGTAAAACTAGACGAGTACGGCCAGATAATAGCAGATACGATAGGTGACGGAAAAACATATCCAAAGCCTACTGGTACCTATACAATAGGAGAAAATGGAAATGTAAATGCTACCGATCTCAAATACTACAAAGATTTATACTACAAAGGTCCAAAAACTGCAAAAGGAGCAGATGCAAGTAAAGGGTCAGGCCATGGTGAAATAGCAATGTACTGGCTTTTACAGAAAGTATATCCAGGACAGGTTCAGGATAATAGAAGAGAGAGTAGAGACGCAGCAGACTTAAAAGTTGGTAATACAACTCTCGAAGTTAAGGCAGTAGGTAGCAAACTAGTTCAGTATGGTCGTATAGGAAGTGAAGCAGGAATCTTAGGACTACTAAATGTAGTATTCGGAAGTACTGCAGTGAATAGTGCAATGGATGAGGAAAATTTCTTAAACGACGGAAGTGCCTTGGGCTTTACAAAAGACCAGTTGGTAAAAGCTGTATCCACCTTCGATCAACTAAGACAAAATCAAGGACTGCGAGCACTAGGAAAAGGAGAAGGTGTACCAAAGATCGACTTCATAGCCCAGATGATGAATAAGATGGATAAAGCGTATGCTGCTATGGGTAAGCACGAGAGTGCAGAAGAGGGAGCAGGTAAAATCTTATTAGACTTATTAGCTAAAAAAACAATTAGTAAAATGGGAGGAGATGGATATCTAGTAGACCTTACACCACAAGGGAGTATGAAGTACTACCACCTCACATTGGACTATGTAAAAAGTCTTAGCCCAAAAGCCGCTTTAGATAGTATAGTAGTCAACCAAGGACAGTTAAAAGTTAACTTCGGCCAACTACTGAGCAAGGAAGGATAAAAAGAACTATTTATTAGCATGAAGCTAATACAGATACTAAAAGAATCACTACAGCCAAGTAAGAAAGGTTGTTCATGCGGTTGTAACTCGTGTGACAACGCTCCAAAACTAAAAGACACATCAACCATCATATCGGAAGGGTTACAATACCACATCGCTAGTAAAAAACCCATTACCGATACATTGTATAGATACGGTAGTGATGCT
>Ga0181357_1000171_pt1 | contig 22425 bp, 23 predicted proteins | sample Fa13VDMM110DN_FD_130094 | JGI IMG/M metagenome (GOLD analysis project Ga0181357, IMG submission 130094) | Freshwater viral communities from Lake Michigan, USA - Fa13.VD.MM110.D.N | ecosystem: Environmental > Aquatic > Freshwater > Lake | place: USA: Michigan | collected 2013-09-24 | reverse complement strand
TAAAAAACATGAAAAACCTATTTATTATCGCCGCTCTAGTTACTTTAGCTTCTTGCTCAAACGAAACTACCTCTACTTCTACAGACACAACTACTACAGACACAACTTGTGTTGATTCAGTTTGTTGTGATTCAGCATCAATGGATTCTACTTTAGTAAAGTAAAAAATTGCCCCCTTAGCTCAGTTGGTAGAGCTTCTGATTTGTAATCAGATGGTCGCTGGTTCGAGTCCGGCAGGTGGCTCCAAATGGCGGATTAGTGTAATGGTAACACATAAGGCTCATAACCTTAAATTGGCAGTTCGAGTCTGTCGTCCGCAACAAAAGCCCGAAGTACAAGGGAACGAAGATAGAGTAAGTCCTCTACGAAAGTATGAACCTCTCCAAATCGTGTGTTGGCACAGTTAGCAACTCTGGGGGTAATCTAAAAGTTGCAACATAGTCAGGTGGCGGAATGGTAGACGCAATAACAGACTTGAGTGGCCTAGGATTACTCAGCTTGAAAGATACAGGTTCGAATCCTGTCTTGACTACACGTGCTGATTGGTCTCAGCAGGAGCATACCCCAGGCGAAGAAGTGAATTGACCATCACAGGGGAATTGGAAGATTGGCAGAGTGGTCGATCGCGGCAGTCTTGAAAACTGTTGTACTGCAAGGTACCGTAGGTTCGAATCCTACATCTTCCGCAAACCTTAAAACCGATTCGGGTTCGTGAACAAGGGAGGCCTGTTCTTCTCGTGCAAGAAAGAAATCACGTTAAATCTCCCCACGCTAGGTGGCAGCGGTGACCTAGCATTATTACCCTTTCGTCTAACGGCAGGACAACTGGTTTTGGTCCAGTTAATGGTAGTTCGAATCTATCAGGGGTAACAAATTGCTCGGTTCATCTATCGGTTAGGATGCTAGGTTTTCATCCTAGAAAGAGGGGTTCGACTCCCCTACCGAGTACAAAAAAATCGTGACTTAGGTCGAAGGTGATCAGCGCAATCACAGTAGGTTAATCGATGTCCTACATTTGGACCTTTAGCTCAGTTGGTCAGAGCGTCAGACTCATAATCTGAGGGTCGTAGGTTCAAACCCTACAGGGTCCACAAATTTTTTTTTATATATATTATTTTTTAGATTTTTCTTATATGTATAAGTAAGTAAATAAAGTTGTTTCAATTAGTTTTTTATTATCAAAATAAAAAGTATGAAACATTTATCTAAAGAAGAGCTATTAAGTAGACTTGAAGCAATTAATCGCAGTAATGCTATTATTTACTTTGATTTAACTGGGGTTATTTTAGGGGTAAATGATATCTTTTTAAAAGCAATGGGTTATGAAAAAGATGACCCTAAAGAACTCGTAGGTAAACATCATAGTATATTTGTATGTGACGATTATGCGAGATCTTTAGAATATGAAAAGTTTTGGGATATTCTAAGAAGTGGTAAGCATTATGAAGGAGAGTTTGAAAGAAGAAAAAAAGATGGTAGTCTTATAAATTTACAAGCAACCTATAATCCTATTTTTGATGAATCAGGTACGCTTACTAAAATAATGAAAATTGCTACTGATATTACTGAAATAGTTAATAGTAAAAATCAAATGGATGCTGTAAATAGAAGCTCAGCAACTATAAGATTCGATGTTAATGGTTTTATTTTAGATGCTAATTCTATTTTTTTAGAAACAATGGGATATAAAGCAAATGAAAAAAATCAAGTTATAGGTAAACATCATAGTATTTTTATATCTTATGAATATTCAAAATCTGATGAATATTTAAAATTTTGGCAGGATTTAAAAGTTGGTAAAATATTTAAGGGAATATTTGAAAGAAAAAAAGTAGATGGTTCTGCTGTATATTTACAAGCCAGTTATAATCCTGTATTTGATAGTAAAGGGAATGTTACTAGCATAATTAAAATTGCTATTGATGTTACAGAAGCTATTAAAAATAAAAAAGAAATTAAAGAACTTACAGATAATTTACAGATTGAATTAAATAACTCAGAAAAACTTAAAAAGGCTCTTGAAATAGAAAGAAACGCGGCTATTGAAGATTTAGATGCTACATTAAAAAAGAGCCAAAACGAGTTAATTAAAACCATTGTAAAATCAGCATTGTTTGTAATCATGAGTGTAGGATTTATTACAACTACCATGTATTCATTTGCTATTTTTTATGGTACAGATACTCAAATAATAGGATCTACATGGAGTAATATGTTTAGTGTATTACTTACAAATGCCTTTTCAATAGTTGGTACAATTATGGGTATTAAGTATGCTACCCAAGATGGAGATAAAATAAAAACAAATAAATAAATAACAATATGAAACAATTTTTTAAACAATTATTTGATGACAACAACACTATTAACGAAAAAGCAATAGTTGGATTTATTGCCTTTTTCTTTTTATGTGTAGCTCTTGTAGTAGACTTGGTAACAGGTTATGTAGGAACTGCTTTAGTAATTAATGAATTCATTTTTGATGGATTTATGGTAATCATTTTAGGTTCATTTGGTATCGCTTCAGTTGATAAATGGATGAATTTAAAAAATGGTAAGAAAAAAGAGGACGAGGAAGGTCCTATAGAAGAATAATGAAATCTACTTTATTAGTATTATTATTATCATTAACCACAACATTTTCTTTTGTTTGTAGTTATTTTGGAGGATTAGCTATAGATAATAATGAGCAATATTTAGCGGTAGTGGCAGTTGCTTTTATGGATGGATTCTTTGGAGTAATTGCTGGGACTAAAAAAGAAGGATTTAAAACTTATAAAGCTTTAAAAGTATTAAAAACAACATTTACTTGGTTAGTTATATTAACTGTAGTACTAATGGTTGAAATTGGATTCCCAGGTACATCATGGCTCTCAGAGACTATTATAATGCCTTTTATAATATTTCAAATAATTAGTACTTTAAAAAATGCTTCAAACGCTGGTTTTATTAAACATTCATTGTTAAATAATATTTTAGAAAAAATCGATAAACATAAAGATAAATAATTATGCTGTTAAAAATTGGTTCACAAGGTGAAGATGTAAAAAAACTTCAAGAAAAATTAGGTATAGATGCTGGAAACGCAGCTGGTACTTTTGGTCCTAAAACAGAAGCTGCGGTGAAAGCTTGGCAAAAAACTAATGGATTATTAGATGATGGTATTGTTGGAGATAGTACTTGGGGAAAATTATTTCCTAATAATAATCCAACTATATTACCTGCTTCTTCTTTTAAACTAGCTGCTTTAAAAGGACATGTTCCTGATTCAGTTATTTCTATGATTCCGGATACTGCTATTAAGTTTGGTATTACTAATCCTTTAAGATTAGCTCATTTTTTAGCTCAGTGTGGTCACGAATCAGGTGGATTTAAAGCTGTTACTGAAAATTTAAATTATGGGGCTAAGGGTTTATTAGGTACTTTCCCTAAATATTTTAATGCTACTACAGCAGCACAATATGAACGTAAACCTGAAATGATTGCCTCTAAAGTATATGGAGGTAGAATGGGTAATGGTCCTGAATCAACTAAAGAGGGATACAAGTTTAGAGGTCGTGGTTATATCCAATTAACAGGAAAAGATAACTATACTGCTTTTGATAAATTTGTAGATGATGATATTTTAGGAAATCCTGATTTAGTAGCAACTAAATATCCTTTAATGTCAGCTGCTTGGTTCTTTAACAAAAATGGGCTTTGGAGTATTTGTGATAAAGGAGCAGATGATGCTACTGTAACTTTAGTAACAAAACGTGTAAATGGAGGTACTATTGGTTTAGCTGATCGTATTAAACATTTTAAAGAATATTACGCGTTATTAGCGTAATTTTTGAATCTTCGACATACTTTGCGACTTTCGCAAAATAATTTAATATAGGCGCTATATAAAAGTTTATGGCGCCTATATGTATTGGGGTATGGATGTAAATAAAATTTTTAGTTTATTTGAACAACCTGAAGGTAATGAAAAATTCGTTGCCAAGGAGGAGTATGATAAACTTATAGAAAACTATAAAAAACATCCTTTATACTGGGTTGGAATGTTTAAAAAACTTATTTATAATCATAATATATTTAATACTCAAATATTAAAATTTTTTGAACAATTAGATGAGGGGTTAGATCAAGTAGATATTGATAGAGCAGGAGAATATGTAGTATTTACTAAAGCTTGGGATTATATTAAAAAAATTAATCCTGAGGATAAAAAACACCAAGAAGCTCTATATCATTTTTCGGATGATTATTTAAAAACTGCCCTAGAATTATCAATAAATTACTTTCAGGAACACGAAGAATATGAAAAATGTGCTCATCTTAAGAAAAATTTAAAATTTGTAAAACTTCTTTTAACTTAAGCTTGGAGGTTTTTACCCCCAATATTATATTCCAATTACGGGAAAAGAAAAAAATATGAAAAACAGAGAAATAATAATGAGACGAATGGAAAGAGTAGAGGGGTGTATTGAGAAATTACAATTAGCGTTGCGACAAGGTAATTGGACGGTTGTAGATGAAGTTATCCAAGAAATGAGGGATAATATTAACGATGCTAAAGCATTTATTCAACAAGAACCTTTAGGTCATAATGAGATTAACACATATTAATATATGAATCTTACTGCTGAAGAAATTTCTAAAAATTGGTTACGTTTAATTGGTTTTATTGAGGATCATATTTCGGAACCTCGTAAAACTAAAGTATTAGAATTTTATGAAAAATATAGTGAGCGTCTAATGTTGATGCCTGCTGCTCATAAAAAAGAATATCACAATGCTTTTCCTGGAGGTTATGTTGAACATGTTAATCGTGTAATTACTTGTGCTCTACACCTTCATGAATTATGGGCTATTATGGGTGCTGATACTACTACTTATACTAAAGAAGAATTAGTATTTTCTGCTCTTAATCATGACCTGGGTAAAATGGGGGATGAAACACAAGATTCTTATATTCCTCAAACCGATAATTGGAGACGTGAAAAATTAGGGGAAGATTATATGTTTAATACTAAAGTTCCATTCGCATCTGTCCCTGATAGAGGATTATTTATGTTACAATCCCATAATATCCAGTATACCTTTAATGAAATGGTAGCTATCCAAACCCATGATGGTTTATATGATGAAGCAAATAAAAAATATTTAGCTACTTATATGCCCGAACAAAAACCACGCACTTCTCTTCCATATATTCTCCACCAGGCCGATTTAATGGCTGCTAGAATTGAATTTGAAAGAGAATGGTTACCAAAACTCCAGGGTAACTTGGCTTCCCAAAAGAAAGTATTTACATTGGACAGTAATAAAAAATCATCTCCCGCTACCTCAGGTACTAAAGCAAAAGCTTTAAATACTATAAAAAGTGAGGGATTAAAAAACCTATTAGATAATTTATGATATTAACAATTGTACTTCTTTCAATAACGGTCGTAGTCTTAGGATATACGACCTTTAACCTCTTACGTAAAAACGAAAAACAAGAGGATGAACTAGAAAAACAACAAGTAATCTTGATGTCTTATTTAGCTTATTTAAATAAAATTTCAGATATTATAGAAGCATCCGATAAAAAATTAAATGAAGTAGATCAAAGAGGAGCGTTTAAATCCGATGATGAAGTAGGGTTTATATTTGAACAAATTAAAACTATTCAAAGTATATTAAATGCCTTTATTATTAAGGAACTTACATAATGGAATTAACCATAGAAAAAAAGAAGAAGGGAGTACAATATTTTACTCAAGAAACAGAAAATGCAATTGTAGCATATAATAATGCTGCTACCTTTGAAGAAAAAAATAAAATCTATCATGAAAAAATTCATTATGGTTTCTTCAAATTAACTGAAAATATTATTCATACCTTTAAATTTTATTATACTGAAGTAAACAATATTGAAGATTTACAATTTGAAGTTATTTCCTTTTTAATTTCCAAAATGCATCTTTATGACCAAACAAAAGGTGCTAAAGCATATTCTTATTTTGGTACTATTGCTAAACGTTATTTAATTTTATCAAACCAGAAAAATTATAAAAAACGTGTTGATACTTCGTCTATAGACATTTTAGAAGAAGATGAAAATCATTCATATGAATTAGAAGATAATCAACAAATAGAACGTTTATCTGCGTATATAGATGCTTTTACTAAACATTGTACTGAACATATTTTTGAAATTTTTCCTAAAGAATATGATGCTCAAATAGCAGATGCAATTTTAGAATTATTTAGAAAAAGAGAATATTTAGATGTATTTAATAAAAAAGCTCTTTACATTTATATTCGTGAACAAGTGGATGTAAAAACGCCAAAAATTACAAAAATAGCTAATCAGCTTTACGATGTTTTTAAAGAAGGATACATATTTTATTTAGAACATGGATATACAAAGTTTTGATTTAAATATTTATAATCAAAATTTTTATGAGTCTAGATCAAGTAATATTTAAAAAGAAAAAATTCTCCGATATTTTAGAGGAAATTTATGAGAATCAAAAGAAAAAAGAAACTCAAATTTCTGCCTTAATTGGAGAACTAAAACCACTTATTAATGATATAGGTGATGCTACTCTGGTTGTACCTTTAATTAAAGAGTACATGGAAATTGGAATTAAAAATGATGAACAATTAATTAAAATGGCTACAATTGTTCAGCGTGCTTTGCAAGTACAAGCTCAAACTGGATCTAATGAATTGGCCTTTTCTGAAGAAGAAAAAGCTCAATTATTTGATTTAGCTAAAAATCTTGGAGATAAAAAATAATGCCTGATTTAAAGTATGGTTTAGGTGCTAATATTAATTCCTTTTTAACTAGGAATAATAGTATAAAAGCTTTTGAAATTAAAGCCGTTAGGGTAAAATTTGTTTTTCTTGATTTAAAACAAATAGAGATAGAATATCCTGAATTATACAAAAAATATGGTGGTCAATATTCTTTAGGTGGAATTTTATTTGATTCTATAACTCGCCCAACCCCCGCAGATACAAAAGTTGATGAATTTTCCAATTATACTTTTGCTCAACCTTTATTTAGTAATTTAAGAAATATCCCTTTAATAAATGAAATCGTTTATGTAATGGGAATGCCTAGTGTAGATTTACAAGATCCAGATTTTATAAATAAAAATACAGTTATACCTTATTATTTTCAACCTGTAAATTTATGGAATAGTGTCCATAATAATGCTTTACCTGATCCTAATACAAGTACAACAAAAACTTCTTCTGAACAAAAAACAAATCAACAAGTTGAAGCAGGTTCAAGAGTAAAAGTAACTGATGGAGTTCAAGATATAACTTTAGGTGAAACTTTTAAAGAACGAGCAAATATTAAAAATTTACAACCTTATGAAGGAGATGTAATTTATGAAGGTCGTTGGGGTCAATCTATACGTTTTGGTTCTACTGTTAAAGATAGAAATAATGATTGGTCGTCAACAGGTACTGACGGAGATCCTATTCTAATTATTAGAAATGGACAATATAATGACCAAAAAGAAGCATGGTACCCAATTGTTGAAAACATTAATCTAGATTCAGGTTCTGTTTATTTTGGTACTACCCAAAAAATTCCTTTAGAAGCATCAAGTGTTACTTATGGAAGTTATAAACAAAACCCACCTACAACTCCTAAAGAATATTCTTCAAACCAAATTATTATAAATTCTGGAAGAGTAGTAATTAATAGTTTTGAAGATCACATATTATTAACATCTAAAAAATCAGTTAACTTAAATGCTGCTGAAAGTGTAAATATAGATTCTCCTGAAACTATAATACAATCACCTAAAGTATATTTAAGTGATAAAAACGCAACAGAACCTGTATTATTAGGTAATGAAACAGTTAATTTACTTAATCAATTAATAAGTAATCTTAGTACTTTAGCAAATGCTTGTAGTACAGCAGTTTCTATTCCAATAGCTGGTGGACCTATAGTTTCTATAAACGCTGCGGGAACGGCTGTAGCTGCTAATTTAACTGCTCTTCAAAATAGTTTATATGGACCTAATCTTGAAAATATAAAATCTAAAAATACATTCACCAAATAATGGCACTTCAACCTTATATAGATCCTACTTTATTAAAAGCTGCTTTTAGTAGTAATAATGATAAATCTAAAAAAGATGCCATTGTTGATTTATTAAAAACTCAAGCTTCAGATTTTTTACCTCAATTAATTCCTATTGTTTTACAATATGGAGTTTCTTTAGGAATGAAACAAGTAGGTAATACTTTATTACCTTCTGATAAATGTCCTCCCCAATCTACTATAGATCAAACAGTTAACAATTTAAATAATCTTATTGATAATTTAAATCGAGTTGCTAAACTCTTAGATATTATAAATAAATACGGAAAATATACAGTAACCGGTATAGATGTTACCCAAACTTTAATAGATTCAACAAAAACAGCTTTAGGACTAGCAACAGCAGCAGAACTTCTTATCTTACCAGCAGTACCAGGACCAGTTGCCGGTGGTATTGATACTACTAAAACTGTTATAGATACATTATTTTTTACAGCAGATGGTACTCCTAAATTACCTATATTAAAAGGAAAAGTAAGTAGTATACTTTCATATTCAAAAATAGCTTCTGTTTTTGTATATTTTATTCAAGGTATTATTGAAACTATTATTGCTCAATTAGAAAAATGTTCTAACACATCCCTTAATATTACTTCTCTTAGTGAAGAAGCAAAAAGTCTAGCAACCCAAGGTCAATCTATTGAACAAGGAGTAAATTCAACCTCACCACAACAAGAATCAACAGATAGTTATAATGGTTTCAACATTATTATTGAAACAGAAGAAGATTTAACAACAGGTATAACTAAAAGAAGAGCAGTTGGTTTTAATAGATTTGGTATTCCTTTAATTCAAACTTCTTATTCTTTTACTACTAATAATCAATCATTAATTGATGAATTAAAACTAATAATTAATAGAGATAATTTAAAAGCTGAATAATTTAATATTTATAAATAATGAAAACTGATATTTTAAAGAAATTTATCAAAGAAGCCGTAAAAGAAGCTATTCAAGAAGAATTAAAAGATATTCTTTTGGAAGCAGTTCGTGCACCTAAAACAGTTATGAATGAGTCTGTTGTAAGAGATACATATGCTCAACCTCACATTGAAAAACCAAAACAATTAACACCTACAGAACGTAAAAATATGTTTGCTGGAATGTTAGAGGAAATGCAACACGGAAACCCTGCAACATCAGCATATGCTGGTAATTTTAATCCTCAAGAAGTAGGACCGGATGGTGCTTTACCTGAAGGACAAGTAGGATTAGATCAAATTATGGCTTTAATGAATAAATAATGGCAATTATAGTTAGAAATAGATTTCCTATTGATTTAGCTGCTCAAAAAGCATTAGGAGTTAATCTACCTTTTAGTGCACCAGCAGTTTTTTCATCTAACTATATTACTAAAGAAGCAATAAAAAATAACTTAATAAATTTTTATTCCACTGAACCTGGAGAAAGAGTATTTAATCCTTTTTTTGGAAGTGCTTTAAAAAGAGTAGTTTTTGAACAAATAGATGTAATTACTAATGATCTTATAAAACAAATCATAGCAGAAGAAACAACTCAATTTTTTCCTTTTGTAACAGTTTTAAGTACTATTATAGACGATTCATTATCAGATCAAAACACATTAGTTATAAACGTTACTTACCAAGTAAGTAATTTTGGTATAACAGATTCATTAACAATAACTATATAAAATGGCCGTAATTAGAGATATAAAATACCTAAATAAAGATTTTACCTCATTAAGAGATAATCTAATAAGTTACGCTAAAACTTATTTTCCTGATACCTATAATGACTTTACCCCATCATCACCGGGAATGATGTTTATGGAAATGGCAGCTTATGTTGGTGATGTATTATCTTTTTATTTAGATAACCAAGTTCAAGAAACTTACTTACAATATGCTCGTCAAACTAATAATATCTATGATTTAGCATATATGTTAGGTTACAAACCCAAAGTTACATCAGTAGCTAGTGTTAATATAGATTTTTATCAACAAATTCCGGCTATTACTAGTGGAAGTACATACATTCCTGATTATACTTATGCATTACAGATATCTCCTAATACAGTAATAAATTCAACTTCAAATTCTACAATTAAATTTTTATTAAAAGATAAAGTTGATTTTACTTTTAGTAGTTCATTAGATCCTACAACAATAACTGTTTATTCAACAAATGGACCTAGTTCATCTCCTACATATTTTTTACTTAAAAAGACCAGAAATGTAATTTCTTCAACTATTAAATCAACTACAGTTTCTTTTACAGATCCTATACCTTTTAATTATACAGATATTACAGATACTAATATAGTAGGTATATTAGATATAGTAGATTCTACAGGAAATGTTTGGTATGAGGTAGATAATTTAGCACAAGATGCTATTTTTGATTCTATTCAAAATACAAATCCAAATGACCCTAATTTTTCAGGAAATACAGATACTCCTAATTTATTAAGAATAAAACAAATACAAAATAGATTTGCTACTCGTTTCTTAAATGTTACTACTCTAAGATTATTATTTGGTGCTGGTAGTCCTACGGATACTACTGAAGTAATTACTCCTAATCCTCAAAACGTAGGTTTAGGATTACCTTTTGAACAAGATAAATTAACTACTGCTTATTCACCTACAAACTTTATATTTACTAATACTTACGGTGTAGCTCCTGCTAATACTACATTAACTATAAGATATTTAGTAGGAGGAGGTGTTGAATCCAATGTTCAAGCAAATGATTTAGCTTCATTAAATACTACAAATGTGTTTTTTGTTAATCCATTTGTTACAGATTCAAATTTAGCTAATCAAATAATTGCTACTTTACAAGTAAATAATTCTTTATCAGCAACAGGAGGAAGTTCAGGGGATTCTTTAGATCAAATCCGTCAAAATTCATTGTCTAACTTCCAATCCCAATTAAGAGCAGTAACGGCTGATGATTATAATATTAGAGCATTAAGTTTACCTTCTCAATATGGTAGTGTCGGAAAAATATTTACAACAAAAGAAAAAATAACTGATGTTTTACCTGGAGAATCTTTAGGAAATGTTAGTTTATATATTTTAAGTTTAAATCAAGATGGAACTTTAAGATTAGCTTCTGATGCTTTAAAACAAAATATTATTACTTATTTATCTCAATTTAGAGTTTTAAATGATTCGGTAAAAGTTAAAGATGCTTTTATAATCAATATTTCTGTTGAATTTGATATTGTTGTATTACCAAATTACAATAACGATGATGTTTTAGGTAAATGTATTCTTTATTTACAAGATTATTTTGATATAAATAAATGGCAAATTAATCAACCTATTTTATTAAAGAATTTATTTATAGGTTTAGATGCTGTTGACGGTGTTCAAACAGTTAAAACTATTAATATTATTAACCAAACAGATCCCTTATTAGGATATAGTGAATTTGCTTATGATATAAATTCAGCAACTTTAAATAATGTAATTTACCCATCAATAGATCCTATGATTTTTGAATTAAAATATCCTAATGTTGATATTAAAGGAAGAGTAGTACCCTTATAATTAAAATAAAATGGCAGTATATAAAATATTTCCTGATAAAGACGCTACCTTATATTCAATGTTTCCAAACATGAATACAGGGTTAGATCCTATAGTAGAAGCAACAGAAACTTCATTTGCTTATTCTCTTCCAAATCCTCAAACTAGTAGATTTTTAATCCATTTTAGTCCAGATGAGATTGATTATGTTTTAGAAGATTTAATTAAAGTAGGCAGCGGTTCAATTAGTCAATCTAAATTTTTAAATAATAACTATTGGAGAGCTAATTTACAATGTTTCATAGCTACAGCAACTGGATTAGAAGTTACTCCTACAGGAACATTATTATATGTTTATCCTGTAGCAGGTGCTTGGGCGATGGGTTCAGGACAATATTTAGATGATCCTATTTCAACGGATGGTACTAGTTGGTATTGGCAAGATTATTCTGGAAGTACTTTATGGCCTACAACATTTGCTGCTTATCCTAAAAGAACGGGTTCATATGCTTGGGCACAAGGAGATAATTTTTATACTTCTTCATTAAATACTCAAAACCCATATGCTGGAGGAGGTATGTGGTGGACAGGTTCTAATGCTAGTTATTTTAATACAAATGCCTATCCTATTTATGTTACTCAAAGTTTTAATTATCGTTATAATAATGATTTAAATGCTAACGTAACTAATATAGTTAGAGCCCAATATACAGGAGCAATTTCAAGTGACGGATTTTTAATAAAACAAGATCCTGAATTCATTTATAATAAAAATTATCAACCTGAATTAAAATTTTTCTCTGTTGATACTAATACTATCTACCCTCCACAATTACAATTTAGTTGGGATGATAGAGTATGGAATACTGGTTCTTCAACATTAACAATATTAAATACCTTACCAGCTCAAGTAGCATTAAATGATAATCCGGGTGTTTTCTTTAGTCAAAGTGTTAATATATTTAGAGTTAATGCTGCTCCATTATACCCAGTCCCAGTTTGGCAAACATCTTCAATATATACTCAAAATTATTACCTTCCAGAAGAATCCTATTATGCTATTAAAGATTTAGATACTAATGAATTTGTAATCGATTTTGATACTACTTTTACAAAATTAAGTGGTGATGTTTCTGGAAGTTATTTTAAATTATATATGAATGGATTAGAACCTCAAAGATATTATAAGGTATTAATTCAAACTACAATTCAAGGAAACACTATTGTTTATGATAGTAATTATTACTTTAAAGTTCTTAATGGATAATGGAAAGAATTATTTTTACAAAGCAAGTATTTCCCAAGACGCAAGTAGAGTCAACAATTGATACTCAATTTACTCAATTAGTACCTACAGCACCTCCTACATCCTCAGTATTTGTCCCTACTGTAGATGAATTTTTTGGATATTATCAAGAATTATTCTATCAAATACCTAAATTTGGAGATATAAACTCTCATGCGTACCTTGTAAAAACAAGCGGAGAATATATTGGTGGTAATCAAACCAACGATGCTTTGGATGCTTTAATAGAAGAAATTAATACTTTAAGATTAGAAAATTTACAATTACAACAACAACAAACTAATAAAACAATAGCAGACGTACAACAGTCTTTAAGTACATTATAAAATGGTTAAAGTAACACCTATATCACCCTTAACCTTAGAACCTCAAACCTTTGACCAACAGGATCTTGCTCTTTTAACTCCTGTTGTTACTTCCAGTTTGTTTAATCCTGCTACAGATGTAATTGAGTATTTTATTTATGATTTATCTAATAATTTACTTTTAGAAAATTATAGATTTAGTAGTTATACTACTATAAATGATCCTAAATTAGTTAACTCAATCCCCCCAGTACCTCAATCTGTAAGTGGTTCCTCCTTAGATGCTTTTACAGACCCAAGACAATCTTTAGTTTCTACTATTAGTGTTGATCCTCAAAATGATGTACAAAGAGCAGGATATACTTTTGGTGTAGTTAAAACTGTTTATAATTTTTTCACTTTAGAATTAGGATCTTCTGAATTTAATAATTATTATATAAGTGAAATATCACCCGATAGAACAGAACTTAGATTAAAATCTAATGCTCTTCCTTCGGATGTAATAGCTATTAATTTTGAAGAGTTTCAAGCTAAAAGAGGAACAGGTGAATATTTTGATGAATTTTATTTAAATTTTGGAGAAAATAGGTATGTTTTAGCAGTAAATATATTATTAGATAATACTGACCCTGCTAATAATTCTTTATTAATTAAGTTATATGAACCTCTTCCTCCCCAATATTCAACCAAAAGTTCTTGTTGGGTAGTTACTCAAAATGCTAATTCAATCGCCTATTCTATTGATTTAGGGAATAATTTTATACTTCCTTTTACATCATCACAAATAGGTCCTCCAAACTATAATATAGAATTAAATAGTGTAATAAATAATTCTACAATTTATAAAGATTATGATGATATTTTTAACACAGATGTAAGTTCTTCATTATATCAAGTATTAACATTAATATCAGCTTCAAGTGTTTATTTAAATGTAGATTATACTAACTATGATAATTTTGTATTCTTTTCTTCAGCAGAAGAAAGATTATTCAATTTTAGATTAAAATTACTAAATATTTCAGCTTCACAAGCTCAATTGTATAATTTAGTAGTAGATATTACAGGTTCAGCATCATCATCCTTAGCTATTTCTCAAAGTAAAGTAATTTTAAATCAACAAATACAAGAAGAAATAACTAGTTTTGATGGTTATGAATACTACTTATATTATGAATCTGGTTCAAAAACATGGCCCAAGTCGAATAGCACTCCTCCTTATGTACTATACGATGTTAATAGTGCTACAGCAAACAATTGGTATATAACCCAATCAATAACTGCTTCCAACTACGATCAAAATAATCAAAATAATTTATATTATACTATTCCTGATTATATTAGATCTGATTCTCAAAATCTTAAATATGTTACATTTGTTAGTATGGTTGGTCAATTGTTTGATCAAATATGGTTATATACAAAATCAATTACAGATAAACAAGATTCATCTCCAGGATTAAGTTTAGGAGTATCTAAAGAATTAGTAGCTCAACAGCTTGAAAGTTTAGGTGTTAAGCTTTATTCAAGTAATTTTACTAATGAAAATATTTATAATACATTAATTGGTTTAAACCCTAGTGGTGGATTAGATTTACCTACAGGAAATGCTTTAATAACTAATTATGTAACATCTTCTTACTCAGCATCATTAGTACCTACTATTGATGATTATAATAAGTTAATATATAAAAGAATATACCATGCTTTACCTTATTTAATTAAAACAAAAGGTACACTTAATGGTTTACAAACTTTATTAAATGTATTTGGTGTACCTAATACTGAATTAAGAATTAATGAATTTGGTGGTAAAGATAAGAATATTAATACTTTTGATAACTGGGAAGAAGAATTTAGTTATGCTTATGTAACAACCGGTTCTTCTAAAATATTAATCCCATTTACCGCTTCATCTTCTCCTTATGGAACAGTTTATCCTAAAGCTTTAGAATTTAGATTTAGAACTTTTGGGTTACCAACATCTTCTATTCCTTATTCTCAATCAATTATAAATCATAGTACAAACAATTTTAATATTGTACTAGAATATACAGGTTTAGGATATACATCAGGTTCATATACAGGTTCAATTAAAGATACTTACTATCAGTATGCTACTTTAAAATTTATTACTGGTTCTCAATCAGCAAGTGTCTACTTACCTTTTTATGATGGAGGTTGGTGGTCTGTATTAGTAAATGCTACCTCTGGAAGTACTACTAATTATGAACTATTTGCTAAAAATACCATATACTCAGGTTCTAATGGTAATACTATAACTTATCAAGCATCTTCAAGCTTTACAGGTACAACTTTTTGGAATACAGCAGGTCAGTTATTCTTTGGGACCCAAAGTGTAGCAAATGGAAAAACTTATACTGCCTTAAGTGGTTCATATCAAGAAATTAGATATTATAATATTCCTTTAAGTGAAAGCGCATTCAATGCTTTTGTAATGAATCCAAATTCAATTGAAGGTAACACAGCAGAAGGTACACAATCTTCTAAAAATAGTTTATTCTTTAGATTATCTTTAGGAGGAGAATTATACACAGGGTCTACATCTATTCATCCTGGAATTACAGGTTCAACTCCGGTTTCATCATCTTTCTCAGGTGCTCCATCAACAGGATCTTTTAGTGGAAGTTATAGTTGGGGAAATAATTACCAATATATTTTCTTTGACCAATTTGCAGTAGGTATTCAAAATGCTATTTCTCAAAAGATTAGAAATCAAGAAATAATTTTACCTTATACAAGTAGTACTCAAAGTAATATCCCAAATAATAAAGTTTTATCTACTTATATTTCAGTACAACAATTTCCAGCAATTAGTGCTTCGTATACTCCTGATGTAAATTATCTAGAAGTTGGTTTATCTCCACAAAATGAAATAAATGAAGACATTAATGCAACTCTAGGATATTTAAACATTGGAGAATATATTGGTGATCCTAGATTAATTACATCATCAGCAGAATCATATCCTGCTTTAGATGCTTTAAGAGATTTGTATTTTGAAAAGTATGAATCTAACTATGATTGGAATGATTTTTTAAGATTAATAGCCCAATACGATAATTCATTATTTAAAATGATGAAGGACTTTGTTCCTGCAAGATCAGCTTTGGCTTCTGGTATTATCATAAAACAAACTATTTTAGAAAGAAATAAATATCCTGTACCCCAAGTAAACACAGAAACAACAGCATCTTTCCAGATGCAAAATCAACCCTTTGTATTTCAAAATTTAGAAATATCAGGTTCACCTATTCAAGATATTGTTACTGTTACAGGAAGTAATGGTGGTTCAATGCCTAATTTATTAGGTGTAACTCAATCTATTGGATATTATTCTCCAATTACTCAGGTATGGTCAGGAACTACAGATGCTAATTCAAAAGTAGGACCAGTTGCTTTTACTCAATCATCACAAATAGAATTTTATGATGGAGAATTAAGTGGTTCAATTTTAACAGTAACAACTCAAAGTTTAAATCCTGATAATCCTTTCTTACAAGTACCAACTACATTAGTAGCATATACAGCTAGTATTTCTGCTTCTTTATTTGTTACTTATGATTCCTTTTTAAGTTCAACCCCTTCAAATGGTAAAATATTTTTATTTTTTGATTCAAGTTCTATAATATAATATGGCAATAACCCCAGGTATAACAGCAGGCGTAAAAGCAATAAAAGTAGCTAAAGTAGATGCTTTAGGTAATGATCAAATCTTACAATTAAAAGAAATAGATGTTTTAAGAATTAAGTTTGATGATTTAGGTATTGAAGAATTTGAAATTACAAATATATCAGAATATCCTACCTATTATTTATATTATGTTGTTCCTAAACAATTAGGAATAAATAAAAGTAATTTTCTCAATATAGGAGATTCAACAGCAGGAGGAACATCAGGTAATGGGTTTGTTTCAGCTGGGTTGTTTCAAATAGGAAACCAATCCTCAGGATTTAGTGGGCCTTTAGCTAATTTTGGAAATATAGTAAATTCTTCAAGTTTTACTCATAGCAATTCTACAGGTTTTTTTTCATCCCCATTAGGTTTAATTAATTCTTACGGTATTACCGTTAGTATTACTCATTCATTATTTACAACTAATAATACAGGTTCAAATAATAGATTATTTTATAAAATTACTTCATCTTATGGATCTTTAGCTTCAACTTTTATTGATCTTCCATCAAATAGTTCAGGTTCAAGTAATCAAAAAACAGTTAGTGGTTCATTTACTTTTGTAATGCCTGGAACGGGAAGTTGGGGAATACAAGTAGGTAATGGAGTACAAGGAAGCACCACCGAATTTCGAATTCCGGTTTTAAGCTTTAGTATGAGTTTTGATTCTTTTATAACTTCATCTATAGACATAAATGGAAATGAAGTAGTACCTGAACCTTATACTATATATAATATTCAAACTAGTGACTATAATGCTGTAATTAATAATGCTTTAGAAGCTAGATTTAATGATTTTTATATGGATGTTGATTTTAATACCAATGGTGGTAATATTGCTGTTAACCAACAATTAATATTAGATGGGAAAGCAATAAGAGCTCAAGTTCAATATTCTAATTACACTCAAACTGCTCAAATATCTCCAAGATATATTGGTAAAGAATTAACTAGTGCTAATTACAATGTATATTATAACTCAGGTTCTGCTGCTATTTTAGCTGATGGAACTGAAATTCAAAGTTGGGATGGTGATAATTCATACGGTAAAACAGCGGTAATTGATAAGTATGGAATTTATGCTTTAACTTATCGTGGTGCTGGAAAAGGTGATGTATGGAATGGAAGTGGTTCTGCTACTTTTTTAAAATTAAAATATATGTTTGATGAAACTGGAGGTGTATTACAACCAAAAAACAATACACCTTATTATTTTAACGGTATTCGTCAATTCCCAAAAGATAGTGTAGTGAATATAGTAGTAACAGATTCAGCATCAGTTCCAGCTTTAACAATTTCACAATTACAAGGATACAATACAGTCTATAATCCCTTTGCTACAGTTACTGTTCCCTTAACTACTATTTCAGGTTCTTTTTATCAGGCAGGAAATACAAATCCTTTTGGTACTGGGGTTTCTAATTTTACTAGATCAATAGCAATAACCGATACTAGAAACCCTGTGTCTCAAGTTTATAATGCACCTTATTGGTATACTTGGGGGACTTCCTCAGTAATAACAGCTTCTAATAGCTCAAATTTTAATGGAGGTTTATATTCTAGTTCATTATTTCCTTATAGATTTTATCAAAGATCCCAATCCTCAGGAGAAAGATCAGGTATAGATCCTTCACCTTTAGATATTACTCCTCGTAAAGGACAAATAATGTACTTTGAAAGCCAATCAAATGCTTATATTATAGAAGATGCTGGAAGAACTCAAGTCGCTTATTTTGATTTCCCTTCCTCAGGTTTATTTACTTTATCACAACCAACAGTAGATAAAACATTTTATAAATTTATTTATGGAGGAACAGAATATAGATTTGTAGTAACTCAAAGTACAGCAGTAAATACTTCATTTGTAAGCGGAAGTACAATATGTTTTGGTAGTGGATCTACGGCCGAAGCTACAGCTAATTCATTAGCATCAGCCATTAATTCAGCTTTTTGGTCAGGAAGTTTTTATTACTCTTCTTCCTTACCTTATTCTTTAATTGCTACTACTAGTTCAAATATAGTAACGATTCGAACTTCAGATCTTAATAGTTCATTTTTCGATGGAGTGATTGATAATTCAACTCAAAATTATTATGCTCTTACATATAATACTTCATTTAATGGAATAGTTTTCTCTTCAGGTTCAACATCAACTTCATCTTCAATGTTTACATTTAGTAGTGGTAGTAATACTTTTAAAAATACTGTTTATATAAAATTAAATAGACCTGTAGGTACATCTTCCTTAAATGGTTTAGATCAATTTGTAATAGCAGATGAAACTCCTGATATGAATAAATTATGGATTAATTTAGATTTAACAGGAAGTGAACCAAATGTTGGAGCAGGATATATATACCCTGAATTTATTTCACCGGCTTTTGAAGCAGCTTTTAACAATATTATACCAAATTTACCAACTTTTTAATATAAAAAAATAAAACCAATATATTTATAACATATAACAATAAAAAACAATGGGATATTTAAATAATTCAGTAGTAACAGTAGATGCTATTTTAACTGATGTAGGTCGTTTAGCATTAGCTAAAAATGATGGTACTTTTAGAATCACTCAATTTGCTTTAGCAGACGATGAAATTGATTATACACTTTATAATCCAACACACCCTTCAGGTTCTGCTTATTATGGTGAAGCAATTGTAAATATGCCTTTATTAGAGGCATTACCACAAGCTGCTCAAACCATGAAATATAAATTGGTAACTTTACCTCGTGGTACAGCAAAATTACCTATTTTAAATGTACCGTCTACAGTTAATTTACCACAAGGAGGAGGACAGGTAATTACTCCTCAAACATTAAATTATTTTGGTTCTAACCAAGTTGAACCTAATGGATATACATTTACTATTTCGGATGTTAGATTATTTTCAACATTTGAAGGTGTAGGTATTAATACTCCTCAAGCTCAAAACTTAAATACTTCAAACACAATAGGTACTAGTGTTTCTAAAACTGTAATTGGTACTGCCCTTAACTTAAGAGCTACAACAGTAAATACTTTATTTGGTAGTAATTCTGCTTTATATGGTTCTTTACAAGTAGTAGGTAATGATAGTGGTGCTCGTGTTTCCATTCCTGTAACAATAACCCAAGCTTAATAAATAATAAGATATGTCTTTTGTAAGATTCGAAGCTGATGATTTTGTAGTAAGCTCAGATGCTATCTCCGCTACCCTATGGTCAGGAGGCGCTACAACGTTAACAACATTTTTTACCTCATCCACTCAAGAAGCTGGTTCTTCTGGTGATTTTTATTTAAATGTATATCAAACAGCATCTACTGATGCCAATGCTGCTGTGCAATTTGCTATTGCTTATGGTGATTCTAACGGTAGTGGTAGTCTTTGTTATAATACTTTAGTTAATGGAAAATCACCAACCTCAACAATTTATGGACAATGGCAAGATTTAGTAATTGGAGATGAAAATACTAATTTTACCTTTGGTAATATTACTTCATCTCAAATGTTTGCTTTATCTATTGAAAGAGCAAGATACAAAGAAGCTCTTTTCTTAGGTTCATTAGCTTTAACTATTTCTGCAAGTGGTGGAACAGTTACAGTTACTGATAATAGTAGCTATGTAACAGCTATTCAACAAATAAACGGTCAACGAGTATTCCAACTTATTTCAGGTTCACAAGGAGTTAAATATACAGGTTCAGCAACAACTGCTGATGGTTATTCAGTTAATTCTGGTTCTTATGGTTGGTTATTACCTGATATTGGAGCTATTATTTTAAATCCTTTAGCATTAGCAGCACCTGCTGTTAGTGGAGGTATTGCTTTTACTTTTAGTGGTTCAACTTCAGGTTCTATAACTCCTAATAAATCAGCAAATACTTCATTATATCAAGCAATTTCAGCTTCAGGTAATTTCTTATTAAATTCTCAAGAAACTATTTCTTCTGATTTTGTTTTCGTAAGACCTAAAAGTTCACAATTTAACTATTCACAAAACCCAAGTTTCATCTCAGGTTCAGGTAATATTGTATATTCTCAATTTATTAATAATCCCCAAACGTATATTACAACTATTGGTTTATATAATGATACTAATGAATTATTAGCTGTTGCTAAACTTTCTAGACCTTTACCTAAGGATTTTACAAAAGAAGCTTTAGTAAGAGTTAAATTAGACTTTTAAAATGAATGAGTGCTTACAAACCATTTCTATCTACCGATATAATTGTAGCCCCTTTTGAGGTTAATAAATCTTTTAACTTTTCTGGGGCTGCTGCTTTAACAGCTTCCTCTGTTGGGATTGATAGATATTTAGGTACTAACATTCAATCTCTCTATTTCATTTCCGAATCCGCACCTACTACAGGTCAAATTACTACTCAATATCAAGAATTAGTTTATAATTCTGTTAAACAATTATATTATAGTAATTATTTAAATGCAACTGAAAGTTATGGTTCACCTGTAGTTACAGCTAGTTTATATGTAGGTTCAGATCCTAGTGGAGATGTGTATTTATCACCTTATTCATCAGCAGGTAGATATTATAATTATCCTCAAACTACATTAACATTCCCAAAATATTTTCCTACATTATCAGGTTCTCAAATAGGAGTTCTATCGGTTCCTGTTGGTATGTTTGGTAATTATATAGCTCCTAATTCTTTTTATTGGACAGCAGACAGTGGTTCAATATATGATGACGGAGAAGGTAATTTAATTTTTAGCAGTTCTGGAAAAATTTGTGGTAATATATTTTATGGTCATGGAATTGCAGTAATTACTAGCGATGGTCAACCTTTAGGAGATGTTTATGGAACAGGTACTTATGGTTCATCACTTTATGGATTGACCGATACTATAGTAGTAGAAAATTTTGTAACATCTTCAAACGTAACATGTTCATTTTCATCCTCAGTAACAATTTATGAAACTCAATATAAATGTACTATTAGAGATAATGAATTTAATTTTACTCAAAACCCAAGTATAACATCTGGAAGTACAGTTGTAACAAGTTCAATAGGTGATTTTTATACACCAACTCCTTATTTACTTGGATTTGCTACAGCTTCATATTTTTCTCCTTATGTAACAACAGTAGGTCTTTATGATGATAGTTATCAATTATTAGCTATTGGTAAATTATCTCAACCTTTACAAATATCACCAACAACAGACACAACAATTTTAGTAAATATAGATAGATAAATTATGTGGTTATACAATGAACAAGTTATTAGCTCAATTGAGGATATGCCTCAAGGAACATTCGGTTTTATATACATGACTACTCACAATTCAAGTGGGATATCGTATATTGGAAAAAAATCGCTATATCACAACGTTAAACGTAAATTAACCAAAAAAGAACTGGCCGAGCATACCGGAAGAGGACGTAAACCTACAACCGAGGTAGTTCAAAAGGAATCTGATTGGAAAACGTATTACGGATCTACAAAACAAATTGTAGAACTCATTAAAGGAGGTAAACAAGAGGACTTTACCCGTGAGATCATACAGTTTGTT
>Ga0181357_1000170_pt1 | contig 22436 bp, 4 predicted proteins | sample Fa13VDMM110DN_FD_130094 | JGI IMG/M metagenome (GOLD analysis project Ga0181357, IMG submission 130094) | Freshwater viral communities from Lake Michigan, USA - Fa13.VD.MM110.D.N | ecosystem: Environmental > Aquatic > Freshwater > Lake | place: USA: Michigan | collected 2013-09-24 | reverse complement strand
TGGGGAGTAAGCTGCCCATATACGGTCCCGCTGCTCATCATCTGCCCTAGGGATAATAGCAATAATAATATCCCGATCACCTTTGTCTTTGTCATCTTGTTTGTTTATAGTGTTTATACTGTTAACTCGTTGAATATCAACAATCTGCAAGCTGTCTTGTAATATTTTAAGTTTTAAAGAATCTACTAAGATACTATCTCGTACATCACCAGCATATGCTTGACGCTTAAGGTCTTCTATCTTAAGATCCTTTACCCTATTCTTATATTGCAATATTGCGATAGAGGCTACAATAATTACAAGGGCTACTGCTACAGCTATATCACTGTACAGTCTCTTCAGTTGGCGGGGTGTCATTGGCATCTTGCTTAGGTTTATTTAATCTTTGTAAAAATACTGACTCAACAACTGTTCCTATAAAAGCTCCAGCACCTATATACATTAAAGTATTATACATATATTCAGGAGTCTTATATTCTGTGAATGTACCAATCCATGCCATAATTGATCCTGTAATGATACAGTAGAGGCCTATTAGTCTTTTAGAGCTTTGGTCTCCATCAGAACTTAGTATGGATCGTATCCACTTCTTCATTAGAATTCCCTTAACAAAGTGTAAGTAAATGCACTTTTACCTGAATTTTCACAAGTTGTAATTAATGTAGCATATTGCTTAGGATCATTAAGTACTTGACATCCTGCTGACCACTTATCTATAATACTAGAGATGGCTGATGGATTAGCGCGATGTATGTTAATACCAAATAATCCTGTATCTTCTTTACCTTGCTCTTCAGCAGTATCATCTTTGTCACCATCACGGTATACAGTTACAGGTTTACGTTGCACTAATGCTTTGTACTTACCTTGGTGTAATCCTAATTGGTAAGCGTCGACATATTGTCCTGGTTTCAACACTGCTGTACCTTTTGGGTTTAGTAAGTTCTTTAACCAGTGTGTACCTGGATTAGTTGTACCAGAGAATATCTGTTGCATTGGACCATTGATCAAGTAAATCTGATCATCAAACTTGTTCTTCTCATTAGCCTTAGATCTCACACCAATGATGTGTAAGGTTGGCCATTGGTAACCAAATCCAGCAAATTCTGCTTCCAGTTCTGTGTAAGAATACTTTTTCATAATTATTGACTAGCATTAGGGTTTTTACGTCTTGTTTCCATTGATTTTTGTCTACCTGCTGGGTCAACAAATGATCCTGTTAATCCAAAGAAATGGCCCATTGTTGAATACCATTTAGGGTCACCTTCTTTCTCCCAAGGATATACACCCGAATCTTGTTGGTACAAAGCAGCTGGATCATTTGCAGCATCAGATGCTATGTAACTTGATAAATTAATAATGTTATTAATTGTAGGATTCATAAGGGCTCCTGTTTTAAGATTAAGAGCTCCCGATTGAGTAGAAAGTCCAAAACCAGGCCATAATAACCAGTCTTCTTGGTCATGGCCTACACGAGTTGTTATATACAAAGCTTGTAGTTCAAGCCAGTTGTTAAATCTAAAATATGCTACTTCTTTTGCTCTATCTTTATCTAAGTTAGTGCGTATAGAAGCATCTAAAAATGGTAATGGTCCACTTTTTTTATAAAGTTTTTTCCACGTTGTTGGTGTCGGAGCTCTTTTTAGTTTCTTTTTTCTTTTAATTCTTTCAGCTTCTTCTTCATCATCATCCGGATTATAGCCAAAGAATACAGATTTCATATAACTAGTAGCCATTAGAATACTTATCCAACGTGCAGCCTTTAATATATACATAGTTTCTTCCTTTGACGGATTTATTAATCCTGTACCATAGCTACCAATACTTTTTGTTATGTAGTTAAGTACAGCACTAAAGAATCCCATATTCACATCATTAGCACCCCAGTTATATCTTGGAGCTGCTTTACCGGTAAATATATTAGCTTTAAAAGCATAGTGATTCTGAAACATTCGCGGTAAGTGTTTTTGAATAAAGCTTACCATTCTAAATACAACAATTTTTGATGCTTCAGGTTGGTCAAACTCTGAGAATGCTCCGTTGATATTAGCTATCAAGGTTTGTATGTTATTTTTTATATTCAAAAACTCTTTACCTCCTATGTCATATTTAGGATCAATGCCATCTTTTAATTTTATTCTACCATTAACATCTCTTTCCCAAGCTCTTAAATAACTTATATAAGTTGTTTTAGTACCTACTGTAAGTGGAACTTTTTGGTAATCCATCATGGCTCCCATAGTTTGCATTGTAGCTAACATCTCTAACCACTTACGTGTATTAGTTAAGAAGTTCATTTTAACAATGTCACCAGAAAGGTTTCTAGCAATACCATCATCTAAAGATTTTCTTAAATAGTCTTGACCTGGGTCAAAAATTTCAATAAGCTGTCCTGTAACCGACTTAGGTCCTGTTTTATAGATCTCAGCTGTAACAGTACTCATAGCAAAAAGACCCCAACCCTTACCAACTTGTAAGCTTACTGGGTTTATGTGCTTAAATGCCCAACCTTCTATCTTTAACTCCATTAATGCATCATAGTAATTGACAAGTGCACTAGTAGGATCTAAAGCAAAGTATCCAAATGAGGCAACTTTTGCAAGACCATTAAAGGCTTTATTAAGTCCGTATGAAAGAGCGCCTGTATCATTATATTTTTTACCCTCAAACTCCCTTTCAATAAGATATTTTACACTCTTGTATCTAGGATTTGGTGATACAACATTTTGTATACGCTTACGCTTACTTGCTCTTGGGTCACTAGTAACAATGATCTCACCTATAGAAGATAACTTATTTCTAAAAGTTATATTTTTACCTACTGTAGGATCTTTATCATATAAAAATTCTTCAAGTGCTTTTGCTACGGGCGATAATTCAATAAGCTTTTGGTGTTTTTCCATTGAAGCCATGTATCTCATTGTACTTTTAACAAAATTTCTAGAGACATTATTGACATCTAATCTAGATTTACCTTCAATAGGTATTTTTAAATTTTGTTTAGCAAAGAAGCTAAGCGACTCATCATCATCAGCTCGGAAATTATCATCACCCTCTTCAAAAGAATCTGCTCTACGCATAAAAAAGTGTCTTACTTCTTCAGCCCAACGTGAAAAAATATTGGTTCTTTTAATATTCTTAGACTTTTTACTAGCAGCACTTGCAATAGTTCTTGCTGATTCACCAACGTTTTCCGCTACATCCGGGTTATATCTAGCAAGTTCTAAGTATAGTTTAGCAGCTTGGTCTTTACCATCCTGTATGCTTATATAAAACTCTTTCATTTTTTCAAGAGCTTCAAATGTAGCTGGGTCGTTTTTGCGAAGTTCTGAGTAACGCTTATTAATGAATTGGCTATCTGCAGGAGCTCCCTGTGCAATACGTTTAGGTAACCAGTTACCCTTATTGTCCTTATTAGGAGGAATTATATTACCACTTGCATCTTTAGTGTTTGGTAATATCTCATCAGTTAAGAACTCAGGTTTAACATCAAAAGTATAATACTCAAAGTTTGGTGCTGCAACATAAGTTTCTAATGTTCTTTTACCACTTGCATCAACTGCACCATCTGCTGTTGGTATTTCAATACTCTCAAAGAATCTATCATCTGCTGGTTTACTATAATCCCAAACTTGCAATCTTTGCCAAGTATCTGACCAGCTTCCTTTACCATCATAAGTTTTTACTCGTATGTGATTTTTATCAAACCATATAGCAAATTGTGCATTCTGAGATTTAATCTCATCTACAACATCATCGCTTAAAAAGTAGTCGTCGGCGTTATCAGCATTGATATCATTTTCTCCTAAATCGTCTATGATAAACTTTTTATCAATAAGTGAAATATAGTTGCTATATATATCAAGATAATATATACTTGGTTTTTTTTCACGAAGTGTGCTTAATGTACCATATAATTGAGATAACTTTTTATTCTCTTCAGGTGTTAATCCATTATAAGATTGTTTATCGTATAGTTCTGTAGCTCTATCTTGTTCATCTTGAGATGGCATTTGACCAGCACCAAATTGAGCCAATGTAAAACGTTGAACATAATCAATTAAGAAATCATTTTCTTCTTGTGTAAGGTTGTTTATTTTACCAGAATTTTCTTTGGTGTATACAATTACTTCTTGAAGATTTTTTATAAGATCTAAAGCTTCTTCTGTAATTTCATTTACAGCCACCATTTTATTCTCATCTCTACTTAATGATGCTATATCATTAATAATAGCGTATAAATCAGAAACATTATTAACCTTATCAATTATATCCTGGTCAACATTTCTTTTTGCAAGTTCATCTTTAATTACTTGAGCTGCAGCATTTTTAATCTTTGGATCTTTTTTATCCTCCAGTTGTTTAATACCTTCATAAAGTGCTGACATAGCATCATAGTATGCAGCTTTTGCAGATTGCCTTGTATTTTTTGTTAACCATTTCTCACGTTCTTCTAAGAATTCTTCTGAAGTTCTATCACCTCCAATACTTGGTTTAAGTAAAAGTTGTTGCTCATAATCAGATAAAGCTTTTAAGAATACACCAGGTCTTGGTCTACTCTCATAAAAACCACGACTTAAATCTCTATATTCTCTAAGTCTTTCTGCAATAAGCATTTCATCACCAGTCTTAAGATTTCCAAAATTATCTGTTAAACTGTATAAAAATCTTTTTTCTCGCTGAGCTAATTTGCGTTTTTCAGTTTCATCCTTAATCTCAAACCCTTGACGCTTCATGTCATTCATGATTTGAAGATTCTCATTGATCTCATCAAGTCTTCGTTTAGCTTCTGCACCTATATCATCTCTTTCAAAGAGCTCTTGTCTATCATAAAACTCTTGTTTATACCTATTGTTAAAGTATAAACGTCGCATTCTATCATACTCTTGCTTTAACTTATTAAATGCTTTTCTATCATCATCTGATAAACTTGAGTAGTATGCTTGACGTGCTTTTTCAATTTCAAATTTTTGTTGAGCATCCCACCACTCGTGTCCTACAAATTCATCTAGATACTTTAAAACTTTAAACTCATATAAGTTACCATCCTTAGCTTTTTCAGCAATGCTATCTTCCATTAAAAAAATATCTGATTTACTTAAAAGATTATTAGATGTAACTCCAGCCTTTTTAAGAGCGGGCATAACTTCATTAGCAAATCTAACTTTATGGTCTTGGACTTTAATTTCCATATCCACATAGTTTGTTTTTAAGTACTTAGCAAAAGAACCTACTACAGGATCTTGATTTATTAAATAACTTTCAAACAATGAGTTTAATTGGCTACCTGCACCGTTAAATACAATGTCGCCATTTATCATATCTGCAAATGACTCCTTGGTAAGTTTAATACTATTATAAGCAGCTTCTTCAAGTGCTAATAATCTTGGACTAGCAGTTCTAGAATTTTCTAAATAAGCTTTACGCTTTAACCAGCGCTCTTCAATTTTATCAGCAGTTGGCTCTACAAATTCCCAAAGGGTATCTACAAGGCCTTCACCGTATATAAACAATGAATTTTTTTTACCTGATACAGCTCCAGCTCTAATTTGTGATACTAACAAACTAATATCAGTATCTTCTTCAATACCTAATTCTGTAAAATCATCTAAAATTTTATCTGTAAGTGCTATATAAGAATCTAAGAAGTCATTCATGCTCTTAGCTCTATATAAATTCTCTTGTGACTTTGGACCTTTTCTAATTTCTACAATACGTGTTTTAATCTTGTTAGTAATAACCGCCATTTGCTGTAAGCTATTTACAAAAGCTATTGCTAGTTTTCTATTGTCTTCTACTAAGTCTTTAATGTGTCTAGTTCTATTAGACTCATAGCTACTAAGTGTAGAAGTTATATAAGCAATGTCACGACCCTCGTCATTTGTTAAAAGCAATGCTAACTCTTGATATTCATCTTTATTAGTTGCACGTAGCTGATCACTCATAAGCTTATACATAGCGTCTATGTTTTTTTGTAAAGCTTTATGTGTCTCGTTTACATTAACTGCATCATCTAATTCTTTGATAAAATCATTAATCTCTTTAGCATACTGAATCTCATCTTCTAAAATATCTTCTTTAGTTCCAATACTATCGTTAATAGCAAACCTTTCGGATAGCATTTCATTTGCTAAATCCATAAGAGATGTATTAACCCCTAGATCACTAAGCTTTGGTTTACCACCAAATAGTTTTCTAAAGAATCTTTTAATCTGATAAAGTATGTTAGAAATAGTTTCTTTAAATGAATTAGGAATAGGTGTATTAGAAAGTTGTGCTTGTGCAGCTGTTGTTAAAGCATGTACAATTACCTCTTCGTGAAACCCTTGGCTATTTTCAGCAAGCTCTGGATATGCTGCAAAGAATGCATCTTGTAATCCCATCTTACCAAGCTCAGCCCAAGCTTTTTGAGCAAGCTTACTAAATAATTCAGGATTCTGATGCGCTAAAAACTTTACAAATGGGTGAGCAAACTCATGAAACAAAGAGTTTACTGAAACACCACCTTCTACTATATATACTTTTCCGTTAAAGAAAAAACCGGCTTCATTATTATATGGAGATCTTGTGTTTTTCGTAAGCTCTCTTGCTTCTTCTTTAGTAATAAAGTTAACATCAGCCTCACCAAGCTCATTAAGCATATTCATGCTTGCTGCCATATTTTTAACAACCTGTAAAGCCTGAGCCGTTTCAGCCTGCTCTCTGGTAATAGTATCAGCAAGTACCTCGTTTATAGTTTGGTTATCTACAGTTTGTATAGACTCTGCTAAAGCATCAACGGCAGCAATCTCCCTAATAAACCACGCCCTATCTATACCGTTACCACCTTGTTCAGGTCCTATTGGTAGGGGAGTCTTGAATACTTGAATGTAATAAAGTTGTTTTCCGTCTCTTAAATCATTCTCCTCTTTGAGGATATCTAAGAATCTTAGGTTACCATTTGCTTTATTGTAATCATTTATAGAATTCATAGCATCTCGGTAACCACCCTCAGATAAATACTTTTTACGATAGATATTGGTATCACCAAGTCTTGCCATAAGACTTTTCTTAAACGCTGCTGGTGATATACTATATAAACTCTTTTGGTATTGTGGTGTATCTAGATCATCTCTATTATCATCAAAGGTCTCATTATCAAATGAAATAAGATATTGACTATCGCTATACATAGTTAAGTCTAGTCCTTTATACCCCTTTGACTTTAAGAATTCAAAAAAGTCTACTTGATTCTTTAAACCCTCAGCACTATTATCTAAGATGTTTGGAGTAATTCCGGTTTTTGCGGTAAACTCTGCTTGTAAATCTCTTCTTGTTTTTGAAGAATCATCTAAGTAATTAGATGTATCTACGTCAACCTTTCTTACATTGCCTCCATAGTTTCTTGCTTCCTGTACATCTATAGCAAAGTAGTTTATACCTCTATCATCAAATGGACCTTTAGCCCCTTGATATGCAACAACAGTTTTAGTTGTTTCTGAAGTACCTGAAACAAACTTTTTAAAGTCTTGGATATCTTTTTTACTACCTAACTCGTGTATATTTTTAGATGACTTTACATAAAAAGATTGCTGATTTTCAAAGCCTGCTTCAGGACCTTGTATTACAGAACTTTCATTAAATCTTTTTATAAATTCTTCGGCTAACTCTGGATTTGTTTGCTCAAGTAAACCAATCTGTGCACCAAACTTAGTATTTATCTGGAAATCACCCATTACTAAATTTAAGTTAGCACCCTTACCAAAGTACTTTTCAAACTCTGAAATATCAAATACATCTTCAGTGTTAATTAAAGCAGGTTTAGCTGATCCCCATACCTCAGCATATTTTTTATCTAAACTAAACCAGTTACTATTTTGGTTTTGTGAATTGTGACCTTTCCATACTACGTTATTTGTAGGGAATATCTGGTTAATGTACTGTGCATATTGTTCAGGTGTGCCTATTTGGGACAACTCCTTATTAGTTTCATATACTTCTGATATTTCTGGTGTAACCTCTACGTCAGATATTTCATCTTCTATAAGATCATCAGCAAAAGAAAAATATCTAAAACCTCCATTTCTAAATTGATACTTATCACTTAAGTATGGAGAATAGTAAATCATGTCTGTTAAATCTTTACCGCGACCCATATTAAGCTTTGCCATAAAGATTTGCTTCCAGTCTAGCCAGTAGTTATCAAACACAAGTGGGTATGTACCTTCACCAGTTCTTAAAAAGAAATCTAAAATATATCTTTTAGGGCGAACTTCACCCGTATTCTCGTCTACTTCAAATCGCGTAGGATGTTCAACATAGCCAGTAATAGTTATACTCTCACCGGTTTTATGATCTTTTCCTATAAATGCCGTTTGAAATTTCCAACTAGGAAAAATGTCTTGTAAGTTTCTATACCAAGATTGACCTTGTAAAAGGGGTATAATTTCTTTATTAAATTTATCACGACCAAAAGATTGTGCAAGAGCACCTTCACGTCGCATTAAAGGCAATCCTCTATTTTCAATCCACTCTACAAACTCTCTTGCATTAGCTTCACTTTTAAAATGTTTAAGTGTTATTATACCATCAATATCATGAACATCCTCGCTAAAGCTTCTATATGTATTACCATATTTTCTTAATACTTGAGAACCTGATAACTTGTATGCTTGACCTGATGGATCTAACTCATTAAATAATTTAGTTATAATCTCATTTGCAAACTCATCAGCCTCTAAAGTAGTTTTATAAAACTTTTGTTGCAATAAATTACCCTTTTTATCATAGAGCATTCCATTCTTAACATCGATACCCCGTATCCATTTTTTAAAATCTTTCTTGTATACGTCATCTACAATATCAAAGAGTAAATCATCTAACTTTTCTCTATCGTATTTAGTAAATGGTTGTCCTTTAATGAGTTTTCTTAACCAGTTATAAACTGTAGCAAATACAGTTTTTAATTTTGTACCTGCATAAGGAGTTAGCAATCCAAATTTTTGAAAGAAGTTTGTGTCTATATCAGGATTCTCAAAGTCTACTTTTTCTTTTGACCCTGGGTTATATGTAAGAAGTCCTTGGGCTAAGAATTCAATAACTGCTTGCTTGTGGGCCCAAAGGTTTTCTGGTCTTTTATAACTATAATTATCACCTTCATCTATGATTTCTTCAATTACATCAATATCGTCTATTGTAATATTTTTATCCTTAGATAAGATATCGTATTTATTATAAACATCTTCATAATCTTTCCAATAGCCAATATTAAACCAAAGGTCTTTGCCTAGTTTAGATTTTCTACCCAGGAACGCATAAGCAATGTTAGCTGTTTGTTTAGCTAAGCCCATGTCTGATATTTTTGCAGGTAACGCTAAAACTTTTTGTAACATATCAAAAGCTGCAACAGGGGGTCCAAGTTTACCTTTTTCCCAATTTCCAGCAGCATTCATTTGCTCTGCTAAACCTGAAAACTCGGTACCTCCTTCTTCAACTATGTTTATTCGTAAACCACGAATAAAATTATACATAGCATCTCGAAATACTTTTTGCTCACCCTCAAATTTCTGATAAGCTATAAGTTTACCTTTCGGGTACCATATTTTACCCTTTCTTAATTCATATCTTTTAGAATCGTAAAACGCTTTACGTTCTGGATAAGCCTCTGTTAAAGTATCTAAAATGGCAAAAGGGTCGATTAAAGGACCCTTGTTTTCAGTAAGTAACATGTAATTGTTTACATCAAACTTACCTAATGTTCTTATTGCCGCATCTAATGATGGATTAAAAACTTCACAACTACTCATCTTATAAACATTTTTTGATGTTTTCTAGAACATCGTTACGTGTTACTCTTATAAACTTCCTAGGTGCTACAACTTCGTAGTTCTTATTCTTGTAGCCAAATTCTTCATAAAGCCTCTTAGACAAATATACGAAAGTTTTAGTGGCCTTTGCTCTCTTTTGATTTACATTTTCACCATTTAAATCTGCACCAATCATAGATTGACCATAACCCGCAGCATTCCAGAAGATCTTACCTTTAAAAGGCTTAGCTGCTTTTTTAAGAGCTTGAATACTGTTTTCAATAGCTTTAATATTGTCATCATAGTTAGCATCAGTCATCTGCTGGCTAACAACATCTTGGAAACCTAGCTTAGTAGTTAAACCAAATACATTAGTATGTTCTTGAGATAGAGCAAATATTGAGTCATTTGTTTCTAAAGGTTTAGATTCAGGATTAGATGCACCATTAAATACAAACAAGTATGTTGATCTATCTTTAAGTAGTTTATTAGCACCTTCTTTAATGTCCTCACCTTTTTGCACCAAGTAACTTGGGCTTTGGTAGTTATCTCTAAATGTAGATATTGTAGCAAATGAACCAGTAAGATCTGCTTTAGGATTCTTAGATGCTTTCCATAATGGTTGATCTAATGTATAGTTTTTAACTTTATATCTAGACGCCGTGTTTTTATATGAATTTACAGTACTAAACTTGTTAAAGTAAGTATTAACTAGATTCCATGTGGTTAAATCATTCTTGCTCATGTAGTCGAGCATGCTTTCTAAGATAGGTGTTAACCTTATATCTGGCATGATTTGTCCTATACCATACTCACCTTTAGAGTTAAAGCCTGTAGTAAACATTGTATAGATAGGAAGATTGTTGAAAAACTTAGCCATTTCTCTAGCTTGGAACTTAGTCATGTTAGCTGTTTCAATCAAGTTAAACTCGTCGGTTAGTTCAAGAAGTTCTTCGTGGAATCTATTTATTCTATCCGCATCTAATTTACTTGACTTAAATTTAATAACACGCTCTTTAGTCTTGGCTTCGTCAGCTGTTAAAAAATCTAATACTTTATACTTCTCTACAAGCTCAGGGAAGTTTTGCTTAATATCTAGCAATCTTTTAGCATAAGACTTGGTAGGGCTCTTTAGAATGTAATACTGGTTAAATGTATTATCTAAAGCCATATCTCTTAGTGTATTCTCATATGCAAATAGAGCCGCTTTTGAATCTAGTTCTTCATCTGTAAACTCTTCATACTTAGAATTTACAAAATCATTCTTATACTTAACATAATCTTCGCGACTCTTTACATCAGTAAGATTCATAGAGTGTCTTAAGAATTCACGCTCCATTACATATCTACCATATTCACGAATATTTTGGAACATGCTTGATCTAATTATACCAAACTCAAATGGTAAATCAGGATTAGTAATATTAATATTTTCCTTACCGCTGTTAGCTTGTAAGTTAGCAAACTCTTCAACCAACTTCTCCTTATCAAAGTACATCATTGGGGATGTGGCACCACTCTTCAACTTAATGTCTCTTACAAATACCGATACTGGTGATGCAACTGTAGGTTTAAGTTTAATAGGTGTTGATGCTACTTGCAAACTCTTATAATACTTAATTGAATCTAAGTCCAAATTACGCATGTAGTTCTGGAACATGAACATTACTAAGTCATTTCTAAAATTAGTAATAAACACATCTTGATCATTGTATGTATCAGCAACATTTTTTTTAAATACTTTTGTACCCAATTTTTTTAGTAAGTAATCATTTACTAATTTAGAATCACGTATAGTAAATAAATTCTTATAGATTTCAGACATAAAATCTGATATACCAAAGCTAGATATGGAAGAGTCATCAAGGATTCTGTTAACAACATCCTCACCTAATCTCTTATCTTCACGTAACTCGTTAGCTTGATATGCTCTAAGATTAGTTTCAAATAAGGTTGATGCTACTTGAGTATCTAAATTAGTAGTACGTTTAACCGTAGTAATAACTTTAGACATGTCTTCTATATCTAAGAAGTGTAGAAGCATTGCCAGTTGCTCATCGCTATTAAAGTCTAGCTCATCCTGTAGATGGTCTTTAAAGTAGTTAAGGTTAAATACTTTATCTTTAAATGGTTTTGTAAGATCAATTGCCGCAGTTTTTATACTGTTTGTATAAAGCTTGCTTTCACCAGTTTCTTCATCTGTTGTAATATACTCAGCCATACTGCTGAAATTCAGCAACATCTTTCTACGAGCCTCACTTCTAAAGAAGTTTGGATTATCTAACTCAATTCCTAATGGTCCAGCATAAGCAGATTTAGCTTTTTTAACCTCATTAATATACTGACGTATAATAGGTTGAGATGCAAAGTAAGCAGCGTCTTTAATTGGAACACCAGCTTGCACCATTAATAATAATGACGGTGCAACAAAGTTATTACCTTGAATATCAAAGATCCACGGATCTTTAGCAATATCCACCCAACCATTAATAAGTTGAGAAATTACATCGGATATCTTATGAATACCATCTGCATCATATAAGTCACTTAATGAAATAGAGGTTCCTTTTGGAGTAAGTAATGTATTATGATTTAAGTAAATCTCTTGCGGTTTCATAATAGGTAGACCATCTTTATCCACACCTATCTCATAAGAAGGTTCTAAGTAAGCACCTACTGTATTAAAAATAACGTTGTATGTATTATCTATAGCACCCTGACCTAATGTCGCCTTACCGATACTATTAGAACCGTGTTTATAAATATTATATTCTATCTCAAAGATTCTAGTACCGCTGATTACACCACCACGCTCACTAAATACATTTTGCATTGGATCATAAGGTCTTACTTTAGAAGCAAGTTCTTGTGCAATAGGCAATACAATATCAGTTGCATTAGGTGTGATAAGGTCAATGTATGTACGCTCTGAAGATAAAATATCAATCATGTCTGTAATTACATTATTTTGATAATCATCTTTAATTGATAATGAACCATCTTCATTTTTAGTAAGGCTATACATCATTGTAGTAAGCTTATCAATGTCAAAGTCACCACCCGACTTAGCTACAATCTCTGATGGAAGTATAATCTGGTTACTACCTTCTGGTAAGAACTCATATACCTCCATGAATTCCATAGAGTTAATACTTTGTACAGGAATACGTACACCTGCTAAAGAAATAAATTTACGGTTATCACCTTTATTTAACCACTCTTTACTTTTAATAAGTTGGTTAAGCGCTTCAAGATGGGTGATTTCTTTACCTGCTCTTATAGAATTCATTACCATTTCCTTTACCTCTGGTAAATCTAATAGTTTCTTATACTCTCCTTGAATACCAAGCTTGATTTTCATAGCCATCGTCTTACCATCTTGTTGTCTATAGAATGGTAAATCATTACTACCTAAAACTTCAAGACGTTCTTCAAGGCTTAATCCTTTATTAGCATCAAAGAACTCACGATTAGTATAACCAGCACTTGATACTTGTACAAGAGCTTCTCCTGTAACCTTTTGCTTAATAAGTTTCTTATTAATAATAGATACAAGAACCTTCTCGATTTCAGCTGCTGCCAGAGATACATCCAAAGAAGATTTTAGTTTACCTTCTTTGTTTAATTTAACAAAGTCAAGATGGTGTTCAGCCATTTCTCGCTTAGTTAATTGACTTTCTATATATGCAAATAACTTATCTAGTGATCCTGTAGGTTTACCATCTACATAAGTCCAACCTATTTCATCTAACAGCTCTTGTTTCTTTTGAGCCATAAGATTTTGAAGATTACCTTGGAAACGCTTAAGTAACTCATAGTTTTTATTCTTAAGCTTTTTATCTTCATCTAGTTTAGCCCATTCAGCAATACGTACTTCCTTAGGCATGTCTTCCATAAAGTCTGTAGGTACACCATTAGACATAAGACCTGACTCAATAAGTTTACGTAACTGAGTAGGGAATGTAGTTTTACCTTTATACTTAGGTGCAATCTCTAACTGCTTCTTAAAATACTTTAGAAATATATCGTTAGGAGTAAAGGTGTAACCCTCTTCGGTAAACGCTAGTTCACGGTTTTGCGCATCTCCAGGATTTTTATAAAACTTATCTGGCTTACCATTAGGTGTAATGGTAGAAACTTTAGATCCTGACCCAAATAAAGCGTAGTCTACTTTCTGCTCAACCATCTTGTTATGAAGTTTTTCAAGATCGGTTCCTTTAATAGTAGAAGGAACTAAAGGTGCTAATGAGAACTTATGGAATGCTGTAAGTGGTAAACCATTTGTAGCAAGCGGTCCCCAGTATTGCATTTTAAGTACAGGGAAAAATTCTTTAATTTTAGCTTGATCAATTACCTTCTTAGCTAATACATCTCTGTATAATAACTCTTGTGCATCTGACCATGCTCCCATCATAATACTAATTGCTTTATAACCATCAAAGGTTATCCAGCCTTGACCATCACCTTCTTTCATTTCACGGTATGGCTTAGCACGTTCGCTAACAATTGTTTCTACTTCTTTATCACTAAGATTTCCATTCTTATAACCAGGTGATTTCTTAATGCTAGTTCTAATGTCGTCTTCAATTGCTTTATAATATAAAGAAACAGTTTCTACATCTTCTAATACAGCACTTCTAAATTGATCACCATATGCTTTATCTACAGATTGACCAGTATACCAAGCACTGTTTTGATAACTTGCTTTAGTTGGTGCAAACACATGTTGATTTAAGTAACGCGCCATAGCAGCATCAGTTCTCGGAATAATACCACCGCTATTAATACCGGCATTACGCTTTTGGAATTCTTCCTTAGCCATGTTGAACAAAGCAGGATCACCGTGATATAATAACACAGTTTCTACATTGTGAATAAAGCTATTATAAACGTGAGTCTTAATTGCAATATTTCTTGTCTCTGTTCTACTTAACTTCTTAGCTTTTGGATCATTGCCCGCATAGATTTCTTGCACCTTTTCATGCATAGTATCATCTATGTACTCAGCGTCTCTTAGCTTTTCAGTAAACTCATTTACCTTATTTGCAAAGTAAACTTTGATAACATCATCAGCTATTCTTTTTTTAAGGTCACTAGATTCTGGTAAGTCCAAATAATCACGCAGTCTTCCTCCGTATTCTTTAGGAATATTCATCAACTCTTTTTGAAGATCAGGCTTCATCATGTCTCCAAATATTACAAACTTCTCACCCTCAACACCATAGGTAGATTTACCTACTGGCACCATACGCTCAAGCGCATTAGCTGGTAATGCCTTCACCCTATTAATACGGTCAAGCTCAGCCTCTAAGTAACCAAGTAAAATATTAAATGCAGCAGCTTCACCATTTGTACCAAGTGCAAACTCTCTAGGATTTACATAATACTTTCTATTAGATAAGTGATATACAAGGATTGTTGATTTATCTGCAGGAGTAGTTCCCATAGGTAAACCATGGATTACACTTACGTGAAAATCGGTAAGACGCTTTGTAAATTCATCTGAGTCTGATGCAGCAATACCATTACTAGCTTCACCATTAACAGTAAATGAAACACCAGCTAAGTTATTAATGTCTATTGTAATCTTTTCATTAGATCCATATCCTTCTTTAAGTGAACGCTTAGGACCATTAGTCTTAGACATGTCAAATAGCTCATGTATTGTAACAAGACGTTTTCTTTTAGGGTCTGGGTTATTACTTACAAAAGGATTACGCTCTGCTGACAAGTGATTCATCTCAGGTCTTGATATAAGCGTGTTATAATCAGGATCGTCTTGTAAAAATCTAATTTGCTGAGTAATAGTATTGTTCTCCATGAACTCATATTGAGCATCACCAACAGCATTTAATACCATGAAGTCTGAATAGTCATCGGTATAGTTAGCTTGTATTCTCTGTAATGAGTTATATAGACCACGTAAACCTTTTAACACTTCACCATTTTGTCTTATCTTCTTTCCAGGATTAATAAGATCATCTATTTTTCTTACTATAACTACATTCTTAGGTTTACCCTCAGCAATAGCTTTATCGTTATGTGTTTTAATTGCTTCAATGCGGTCAAATAAAATCTTAGCCGGATTAGGTACCATTTTATTTAACGCCTTAACAATTTTTGATTTGTTATCAAAGTAGATTCCAATGTCCTGTAAAAATTTAATTCGGTTTATTGTTGAATAATTTGATACATAGTCATTGTATATAGCATCAATATCTAAAAAGTTATTACCGTTAGCATCTGCAAGAATGTATTTCGTGTTGGTTACTTTAAACCTATCATTCCAATCACGGCCAATTTTAGCATCAGCTACTGAAGCACCTCCTACTTTAGCATTATACTCATATACAAATGCAATTGGATTACCTTCTTCATCTCTCTGCGTAGTGCGTGTTGTTCTATCAATAACAAGAGCTACTAAAGGAACACGAGTTTTATTAAACGCATCGTTAAACTGAGTCCATAGATTTTGCGTGTGTGCGCTCATCTCTACATCAGGATTACCCAGCTTGATTAATAACTCTGCAATAAAAGGATAGTCTTCTTTAGAACTTTGTAGTCTTTCATACATTTCTTGAGGGCTATTTGAACCCTGAAGAATTCTTGTAATACGGTTCCACGCAAGACCAAAGTCCATTAGGGTATTAAACCCTAAGTTATTTAAAGCTTTAGAACCATCTGATTCTAATGCATGTAAGCTTTTGATTACATAGATGACACTCTCATGAGCAAGATCTAGTAATGAAGATTCATTACCTCTTCTATCATGACCATCTCTGCTTTTAAACTCAGCATTATCTTCATAGAATAATATTGCTTTTTCTGAAGCACTTACAAAATCTGAGAAGCGAGACTTCTTATTATAGTATGGAATAATACCCTTATCACTATCTAAGTCCCAGTTATCAATAGCCCATACTAATGCATCTTGTTTATTTAAAAGCTTTTGCTTTATTAGATCAGTTTCTGCCTTAGCAATTTGAGCATCTAAATCTAAAATAGCATCTTGAATATTAAGTCTTGCACTTTCTAATGCAGCCTTTCTTTCTTTTGGTATAGATAGGAGTGCGACTGTGAGGTAGGGTTTAGCCCCCGCGCCATCTTCGGTAACACCAATACGATTATTTATATGGTCAGATACTAATGAATCAATGGTATCTACAAGCTCCATAGAGTTACGCATTGTAAGCAATGGGGTACTGTAGTTTGAATCTATAGACTCAGCCCCCTTATTCATTACCTGTTGTCTCATCTCAGCAGGTAAGTTTTGCTCAGAATAACTATACTCAGTTAATCTTCCAAACTGCAACTTATCATATATGTCATTAGCGTATGTCAATGCCTCCTGGTTTAGAAGCATGTCATTGTAGCTTTGTGCCCCAAATAATTCAAGGAAGAAGTCAAGAATCTTCCTAAAGATATTACGTTGTGTAACATCTTTAATATCCATTTTGCCTCCTGATAACATAAAGGCACGGAACTCTTCCGCTAAAAATTCTTCTATTTCAAGATCAGATGCTTTAGAGAAGTTTCTATATACACTTTTATATGTTCTAAAACTACCACTTCGCTTTCTTGTCTTTGCATAGAGCTCTTGTCTTTGCTCTTCCGTCATGAACATACGGGTAAATCCGTGCCATGACTCGTGATATAAGTCTGAGTAATCAGCGCCTTCAAAAAGTATAATAGCATTTTGAAACCACTTTGCAACTGAGTTTGGATCATAGGTGTTAACCTCATCCATTAAGTCTTCAAGCTTAAACCGGTCTTTAAATATACTTTTATCAAACCACTCTTTAGCTTCTGCAAGCTTAGCTTTTAATTCATTAGGACTAAGTTTTGCAATGTCAAAGCGTAATCCATATTGTCTAACAAAGTCTCTAGCTTGTTTGGTATTTCTAGAAAGACCTTTAAGCTCGTCATCCTCGCTATCATCATTCTTAATGATCTCATTTATAACATCAACTGCTTTAGGCTTAACCTCAGCAGCTGGAGTTTCTTCTTGAGTAACTTCAGGATTACTTCCCCAGTAGTTATAACCTTTAGATGTTTGACCAGTTGGTTCACCCAATTCTTGTTGTACTAATGCTTCACCAGATTGATTCCATGATCTATTTGCATCTTCTGTTGAATCCATAATTACGGTTCCACCAGCTTCAATTATATCTCTAGCCGCAAGAATGGTATCTGTTATTTGTTCATCTGTAGCTTTGTTATTACCGTTTACAGAAACCATAGCAATTACTCCAGGACCTGCTTGAATATCATCATTAACAGGAATACCTTGTTCTTTGGCATCTTTCCAATACTGGTAACTAGATGTATTTGCATTAGGATATGTAATTAATGCATTAGCTAAATCAGCTTTACCTTGATCTTTACCTTTTTTATCTGTAGAAAGTTTAAATCCTTTTTGTAAATTAGAACTTGTTGTTTCTTCAGTGCGCGCTTTTACTAATCTTTCTGATTCATTGCGTCTAACAAAATCTGCTAGTTGAGCTTCAAGTTTAAAATCTAAACCTTCCGCTATTAGTTCATATGAAATGTTTTTTGCTTTATCTAATAACTCATCTACAAGACCAGCTGCTTCATAATATTCATCAGGATTTGCAGTATTCCAATCATAGTTACGAAGTTCTAAGATTTCTTTTAAGTACTTTTCAAATATATCAATAGTACCATTTATGGTATTTAAATTTTTAATTACCGCATGAAGATCAGTAACTCTTTGTAATGCTGTTTTACTACTTACTTGTCTTGTAGTTAATTTCTGAGGAGATAGGGTTTCAAAATCTTTTTGTGATGTTACACCAATACCAAAAGAACTACCTTTTGTATACACAGTAATGTGTGGGAAAGGTTCTTCTAATTGAACACCTAATATCTCGGATAGCTTTTCATAAAAGGCTTTTAGTTCTGGTACCTCAGCTAGTACAATAACACTCTCAACTTCTCCTTGTGTTGGATAAGTCTTTTTAATCTTATATGCTTCAAGCGGACTCTTAATACTAACATTAAAGTTTGTATTACTAATAAGATCTTTAACTTGTTGTTCTACTTCAGGTGCTGCTTTCTTTATTAACTTACCTATTGGGAATCCCATTACCGTAAGATGGTATTCAGCTTTAGGGTCAAATGAAGTTAAGTCTTCTGCAAAATTTAAATTAGGAAGAAATGATTTGCTGATATCTAATAAAAGTGTTTTATTAACATTATCAAATTTATTCTCTGTTTCTATACCAGGTTTACCTTCTTTTTTTACTGGAGAAATTAACTTTATTTGTTCAGGTTTATAAACTACAATTTCAATTCCCACTTTTCCATACATATCAGCATCCTCATCATATGATTGATGTACTACAGAATCTGATCCAGCATCTAATTCGTTGGGATTTCTACCAAGATATTGTATCATCTCTTTATCAGCAACATAAGGATTTTGTACATCTACATAAGCTTCATAGATTACTCCTCCTATTGCCTTAGCATAATTTTCAGCATACTTTTTTTCTGTTGTAAAAAATGCACCAGATGAATAAACCAAAGTAGTATCATCTATTAATGTCTTTTCATTTAAACCTTTTCTTTTATCAACATGATAAACTTTTTGCTGTATTTGAGATTTTGTAAAAGGATTACCTGCAGTTTTCTTTTTAGCAGCTGGTTTAGTAGTAGCAGACTTTTTACCTTTATTACTTTTAACAGGTTTAGCTTTAGCAGTTGCAGCTTGTTTTTCATAGTTTAATATCTTCTCAAACTCAGTAGCGTTTGGATCAAACTTAATGTAACCATTAAGCCCTACAATTTCATTGTCTTTATTTAAAGGAAGATTGATAAAGAAGTTATCTTTAATATAATCTACATAGTTTATTTCATTAGACTCTTTAACCCATTCGCCATTTTTTAAACTAATATTAAAATTATCAAATACACCATCTATATTACCAAGTGCTTTAGCATTAATGTGCAAACGTCTTCTGTATACTTTGAAAAAACCACTAGTCTTAGTCTTTTTTCCTGCTCCAACATCTTGAACAATAACATCTTCACCTAATTCTTTTAGGTAACTCTTATCACCAGAAGTCTTTTTAACAATCTTTTTACCTTCTAAGAAACCGTTATCTATTTCTTTTTTAGTAACCTCACTACCTGATACATAGAATGTCTCAAACAAGTGTTTGTATATAGCTTCTTCTGCAGCATCTTGATTATCTAAATCAATGCTCTCACCCTCTAGTTTAAGTATGGGGCCAATACCTTTTATGTACTCATATGTTATTCCTGACTCATCCATGTAGATAAACTCAGAAGCAAGGTTTTTCTTTTCGTCTACACTTAGTTCTCGCTTATCACTTAATTCGTTAATTTCAACAACTGGTCTTGCGATCAACTGCGCCAACTTCCTAGCTATATCAGAAGATATGCCTCGGCTAATAATAGGAATAGCACCAGCTACACCGTTAATATAAAATACTTGGTTTGTTTTAGTTTGTCCTGAAGCTTGATAATTCTTTTCAGGTATAATGACTGGTTTAAATACTTGGTTAACAAAGTTAACTTTATTTATAGGAGTCAGCTGGTTATAGTCGACGTGTAGCGTACCCAAGGAAGTTCCCGTAATGGGAACCGTAACCCAGTTCTCTGGTTTGTTAAAGTTAGCCTTTGTGTATGAAAACAAGTTTGTCATAAACTTAATCTCAGCATCAAGTACTTCTTTAGCTTTTTCTTCAGTTATTCCTTTACGCTCAGCAATTTGTGCTGGAGTAAGAACTCGTGTACCTATGTTTTCAGCAGCTACTCTACCAGATCTAGCCGGAAAGTAAATAGGTTTACCATTATTTTTATCTGTAACATTATACTGTTTATCAAAGAATATAATATCACCATTCTCATCTGTAACAGCTAGTACAAGATTATCAGCTCTTGAGTTAGCTGTAGTATCATATAGATCGTTTTTATTTACTAGAGTCTGCAGACCTCCCCTAGGCATTGCTGTTAGATGATAACCAAAGTCATTATCTTGAGCATTGTTAGTTATATGAAGGATGAAGTCATAGTAGAATTGTTTAGCAGGGTCTGGTACACGGTCACCAAGATTAGTACTAGCATTAACTAAATTCTGAACACCAGTTGTAGAAAATATACTATCTACAATATAATTAAATGCTGTTGCAAGTTCTAGTTTGCCACCTGCCGGCAACTCTCCTTTATTAGATTGTTCAATAGCACTCTTAACTTCTTCTTCAATTACATCTTGAGCAGCTTTCCCGGTTCCTAAATATGACTGAACTTTAGTATAATCTTCAAAAGCAATCATCTTATCCGTAATAAAGTTCATGTCAAACTTATTCTTAAGTAAGTGCATGGTTACATTATTATTAATAAAAGCAGCTTGGCTAAGTATACCTGGTAGTATTTGTGTATAAGCTTCTGTGACCAATGGGTCATTAGCACTTTTAGAAATTAAAGCTATAAGCTCTTTCATATAACTTTCTACATCTACAGGCTTATTTTCCAAAGATGCTTTATAGAAGTTATTATATACCATTTGGTATAAAGAGTCTCTTTCTTCGTTACTTATACTACAAATTGCCATTATTCACAACGATTATTAAGGTTCTTTAAAAAGTTATTTTGTGCTTCAGCCGCAGTCATTTTCTCGGCTTCACTTGCCAACTTGGCTTGAGCATCTTTGTCTCCAGATAAGGTCTCGGCAGTAGATTTAGATTCATTCATAACTTCCTCAGTTTCGGGTTTTACTTCAGGAGCTGCCGTCTTAGTATTAGGTGAAACAACCATTTTATCTAAATCCTCAACAACTGACTCGTCTAAAATTTCACCAATAGCATCCTCGTTATTCAAAGGTACAACAGTAACTTGTTTTTTACTAACTTTTTTAACCTTAACTATACGACCATCAGCAAGCTTAATAATCATACCTACTTCAGGTTTTAACTTAGTTGTTTCTTCTGTAGTTTCTTCTGGAACTACAAGTAAATCTTCTACAGCAACACCATATAACTTAAGTTCATCGATAATCTTTTTCATCTTATCACCTAACTCAGTCATTTTAGTTATGTTACCTGAACTAATAAATGCAATTTGCTGACCTCTTAAAACATTTAACTTATTTCGTAATGCTTCAATTCTTCTTTCTTGTTTAGTTTTTTCCTTTTCAGTAAGCTCATCTTCCTCTTCTTGAGTTCTAGTTATTTCCGAACCCGCTGGTCTTCCATAACCAGTTACCTCATATATATCTCTGCTAGTATTTAACTTTAATAACATACTAGGAGCCTCTTCAGTACCTGTATTTAAAGTATTAAGATTCTTAACTGTGCCATCAGCAGTAGTAAACAACTGTATAGGTAGGATGTAGATAGCCTTGATGTCTTCCCCGGTTGCTTGGCGAATAAACTCACGGTAAGCAAGCTGTTGAATAGTGTGGCCACGCTCATATTGGTATTCATCTGCAGGATCATTATAGCTATCAACTAGATTTCTAGTAGATGTCTTTAAGTCAACGATGCCTAAGTTACCATCTTTATCATAGACTAAGAAGTCAATTTCTCCACCACGTGGTCCAGCAATATCACCAAACAATGTTGGAATACCACCTATTATCTTAAGCCCTTTATCATTTAAGTATTG